>Ga0126342_10005259_pt1 | contig 22497 bp, 26 predicted proteins | sample Cyp1metagenome_FD_92528 | JGI IMG/M metagenome (GOLD analysis project Ga0126342, IMG submission 92528) | Coral microbial communities from Lord Howe Island, Old Settlement Bay, Australia - Cyphastrea 1 metagenome | ecosystem: Host-associated > Invertebrates > Cnidaria > Coral ...
ACTGCTATGTGGCGCGTTTTTGGCAGGCCTTAAAAGCTTCAAAACTTCCGCAGCAGCTTTCGAAGGCCTTAGAACCTCACAACCTTCCGCAGCAGCTTTCGAAGGCGTGCCGCTTGCTTGGCCGTGGTACCTCCCTAGGCCTCACAAGCTGTTTCTCTTCAGCTTTGAAACTGGTATGTGGCGCGTTTTGGGCAGGCCTTGAAAGCCTCAAAACCAAACAGCGGGTTTTCCCCTTCAAAACCTGCAAATTCCAGAAATCCCACATTTTTGAAGGAACTGGAAGGTCTAAGTATATATATATATCTCTCTCTCTCTCTCTATGTGTGTGTGTGAATCTCCGCCGACCCCTGCCTTGCCCCCCCTTAATGGGGGGTCGGCGGCACCAGGGCGTTAGCCCATTTATTACCAGAGGGTATTTGGATACCTGTGGATTCTTGGATGAGGTTTTTTGGTGAGTTCCTGAAATTTGGAGAAATGCATAGAAATGCCAGTTCAACGGAAGTTGGACACGTGCAGCTTCAACGCTTTGAGGTCCCGTCAAATATCCACATAGGTCCTGGCAGGGTCAAGGCTACATGACTCAAATAATTATATATATATTATTATATATATATAGTAATATATATATATAATATAATATATATATATATAACATATATAATATAATATATATATATATCTTGATTTGATTTGGGTGCCCAATTCGACACCTTTTCCCACACCAAATCGACTACTTTGGTTGCTTGATCTGAAATCAGTGCGGCCTCTTGTCCAACTGCCATACCGCAGCATCTTTCATTATCACATCACCGCGAAGCACTTCGTTTGGAACCTCAGCAATGTCACGCGGGAAAGTTTGATCTCAGCTCACAAAAATGTCATTTCTGCCCTGATATGAGGCAACACTCATCCCAGAAGTTACTTGACAAGTCATCCGCGTCATCCACTTCAACCCAACCAGATAGTGCCAATCGATCGATGGGCTTCCAAACTTCGGCAGCGCTTTGCATTAAGTTCTTTTCCCACTCTTCAGATGGCTTTGCCTCAGGCTGCACCGACAAAGATCAACAACGCACGTCACACATCTTACATCAGCAGGTCAAAGAGTCGCAAAACCACTTACTTCTTTGACACAGATTGTAGAATTTTGTCGCAAGGAGAATCTTCGAATCCGTCATGAATCATGCTGATTCGATCTGAGGCATCAACCAGCACCTCCACTCCTTGAAGAAGGCGATTAATCACAGTCTGCGAATGCCGGGCCTGGCATCTGAAGCCAATGAAGGCAATGTTTCTAGGAGATCTTTCTCCCCAGGTTACAAGCAGCTTTCGGAAGAATTTTGATACAGGGTTCCAGGCCCCGGGAAAAACATGGAAACATTATGATGTCGCCAAGGCCATGCTCTTGAGGGCCAACACGACACAACCAACACCCTGGTGGAGTCCTCCGCTTCCCAGTGCATCGATGTGAGGCGTTCTCCCAAAAGTGAAGCCAGCAGCTGCATCATTGGGAGAAGCGAAGCTGCCTCCGGTGCCGACATCCCCAGATGCTGTCAGAAGTCTTCCTTGGGAACATGGAAAAACCATCAAAAAACCATGAAAAAGAGCTAGATCCATCACCTTCATCATCTTGCCTTTCGGTACACATTTAAGATCGGCTTTGGCCATGGTCTCCACATATATTCAAGCCTGGCAAACCTTTAGAGGAACCATGTTGAATGTTCAGCATATTCGCCAGATCCCACCAATTGCGAAGTATTAATCAATCAAAACATGATTGAAATAGTTGAAATCACAAAAAGCTGTGGCGAATAATTGCTGTGCGATTCATCGCAAGTCAAAGGAACTGGCATTTGTTCGAGACTGCCACCAACTTTCTTCCCGCCTCGAATGCTGGAAAGGGTTCTGCCACAAGCACACCTTCCACACCTGGCCCACCAGCAGCTTGGCTGATGCATGTAGGGATATGTAGGAATATTCAATCATTGGATCTGCTCTTTTTTCGGCAGCTCAGTATGCGGTCTTTGGCAGAGCAAATTCAAACTGCTCTGTTTACAGCAAAAGTATGAGGGTGAACGGCAAAAGAGAGGCAAGAAAAAGACTCCAAAAAAATATAACTTGTACTTGAGCACAAGCAAGAACTGAATCTTATCTAGCAGCTCTAGCATTTCAACATATTAGAGGTTGTGGAGAGATCCTGCGCAAAAGCACAGTGCATTTGCAATGTGCTTGCTTTGCAAGACGAAAACTGGCTTCGGAGCTTCTCTCAAAGCATGAAATGGATGTGCTCTGGTTTCATGTTTGTAGGTTCAGAAGTTACTTTCTGCAAATAAGTCAACACTGAATCTGAACCTTCTGTTGGTATTGACAGGAATTTGACAAGTCTAGAGGTTCGCACCATTTCGCAGCCCATGCTTTGCGAAGCCCGAAACATTCTACGACTCCGCCGTGTTCACAGCGTCAATGAAGATCTGGATGGCCTGTCAGAAGCACAGCCATTGGCACGGCTGGGGCAGTCCCATTGGGCCACCATCGCCTCGTTCATGAAATCCCAGCCACGATTCCATGGCCGCAGGCCCCATGGCCAACCAACGTGGCCACCACGTTCCTGAGCCAATGGGCCAATTTTGGGGATCCAATGGAGACACTGAGACACCAAGAGCGGGCCAGCGGGCCCATGTTCACAGCTTTGATCCGAGACCACTTTGGGACACTCGACTGATTTTGATGTACTTTGCAAGGTTTGCTGTCTGCCGACAAAGTGACGGTCACCAAGAACAGCAAATTCTGGTTCTCGGCCGAAAACTCTTTCGCCCTGGTGCAGGAGCCCAGGGTTTTACCCAGAAAGCCTGGTTCGAACTTGATGCAGTTTATGGGTCAACAGGTGGCTTGACCCATACTAAAGTTACTAAAGGAATCTGACCATGACCATCCGATTTCCCTTCCCACCTCAAAGCATCGCAGTGTGTGATTGGATCCTTTGGATTGGAAGCAAATGGGGCAAAGTTGGTCCACTGACTTTCATGCGCATGAAACTCTGCACTGGGCACTTCTGCTTACTGTTGAAGAACGCACTAGTTTTCCATAGATTTGTTTGGTATAGTTCCAAACAGTTCAACAAATGCCAACCCTCAAGCCCACCAGTTTCCGTTTTCTTTGAGGCGAAGGCATCGCGAGCTGCCACTGCCAGCAGAGGTATGCTGACATTTCCTCGGCAGGGCTCAGAGCTGATGTTTATGGAAGGCCTCAAACATGCCTCGGAACACCAACAAGTGAGTTGCTCACAGTCTTTCAAAAGCGCCAGTGCCATCCGGTATTTATAAGCGGGATATAAGTTGGAAATGCCGAGATGACAGTATTCAAGTTCCAGCTTCACGATTTCTTCCAGAATCTTCAACTGGACTGGTTGCGACTCTTAGATCTATGAAACCTCAGTTCCTACTGCATCAAAGAGTCGCCATTTATCATCGGAAGCCAGGCTTAAGTCACGGTAGTAATCCTTGGCTGTGGCTTGAATCTCGGCCGATTCCCCGGTTCATGGGGGTAAACATGGGTAAACTAATTGTCACCACCTGGGGTTCATGTTTGATGGATATAGATGGATATAGTAAACTAACCCCATCAAACTCAGTGAGATATCGCTCATATGACTATAACATACTGGTATAATTATAATAATAGCCCAACAACAGCCTTGGCCACTGCTGATACGGAATAGTGGATTAACGTCACGAGAACAATGAGGTCTTTGCTACGATCCCCCATCTTGAATTGGTGCCAGGCTCCAGCACCCCGTCATAGCCGTTGAAGACGGAGACAAAATCCTGGCAGTTTCTGCTGCAGTTTATGGATCAAGCCGTTGCCGCTCTGGGACTTCCCCGGTCCTTGTCAATATCAACGATGCTGGCGACCTTCCCCGACATGATGCGCTCCATGTCTACACCGCGCTTGCGTGCCTTCAAGCAATGGGGGCCATGGAGGTCTGCCAGGTGCTGTTCACAGTCCCAGAAACTCTGCGGAAGCTCTTCAGATTCTTCAGGAAACAAAAACATCACGATATGGTTGAAAAGAAAATGATATATTTATATGATATATGTTGATATTAAAGTTAAGGATGTGATACGATAGCTTGACCAATGACTGGAAGCTTAGAATTTACCCTCTCTTAAGGAAGGAAAGTTGCAACCACAACAAGCTCATATGGGAAGTCATTTCTGAATTCCTGCTGGTTGAAACAATTCGACAAATCCCCACAAATGGGGTATGGATGGGAGACTCCTTTGGTAGATTCTAACATGAACCCATTTGCACGCACCTTTTATCCCTGCGTCAACTGCACCGGGATTGTATCGCCTGACATTCATTATCTATCCACTTCACAGGCAGAAAGTTTGTCTTCTTTGATATCTAAGATAACTAAGGATCATGAATCATTGCTGATATGTGAAGGTCGTGGGTCCTTCATCAAAGCCTGTGAATTTGGATTTGTTTCTGGTTTCGGAGCTTCGCTCGACTTCTTTCGTCCTCAAATGGAAGGCTCCAAAAGTCTAAACCAACTGAGGCAATCATTGAATGCCTCTTGCCTTTTCGTTGGGTGTGTTTCGGGGCATTGGCCGCAACGCAACAGAATGCTGAAAGCGGCTGTGATCAAGCCCGAAGATGTGAAATCTAAAACTCCAACACGTTCTATTGAATGGAAAATTATCAAGTGATATCAAGTGATGATGTGCCTGTGTGTGTGGATCGATCTTCAAGATCCCAGCCTGAGACCTACCAAAATCTCTGTCCTTTGAACCTTCAACTTTGGACACCCACACAGGCCCACATTCATGCCATATTTGTACAGATGTCTCAGATGTCTGATCCACCGCTATCCAATCACTTGGTGCCTTGGGCGACCAGTGTTTGGGTGCTTTCTACCGCTTGGCGCTGCTTGCCCAGATCATGCCATGCAAAGATCGCGGCATAGGCTGCGCCAAACCACCAGAACCTGCAATGCATCAAGGATGACAGCTGTGGACAATGACAAATATCCAAAACCAGCCAATACTACAAGAAGTATGACCTCTGTGACTTGTGAAGTGGCCTAGGCTTAGGATGACATGGATGACTTGAGAATGCAATTTCTTTCTGCCATATGAAGTCACCCAACTCACTGCCCTTTTGTGGTGCCTTGGAGAAATGCCTTTCTGCAACAACGTCTGTGCCGCGACGACTCCCAGCATCAAGGCCACAGCAATGCCTGTCTGCAGCTACAATCAGCTACAGGTGCCTCTCAAAATGAACACACAGCCAGCCTCCTATCCAGATTATCCAGCTTTTGAAAGTCGTGACCCAGTGGCCCAGTGGCTCTTGTTTCTTCTTGGGCTTTGCAATTCTCCCTTTAAGAACAACATCTCCCATGACTGGCCTAGACTTCGCTTTGCAGCTTTCTGCCTTTTGGGATCGACCTGGCGACCACAAATGAGGTCCACCAAAAGGTTGGCCAAACTGTTCCAGTGACCCGTCAGCATGTTGGTCACCTCGGCATTGCGCGGCTTGGACTACGGAATATCGGGAATATCATGGGTGTTGAACGGCCTGCAAAAGGACCCAAAAGATATCCTGGCACATACCAAACCTGCAGAGCCGATTCTTCTGCATTGATCCCACATGGGACAAAAGGCGTTCAAGGCCCAGGCACAACCTCAGGACCACTGGAGGAAAATGCATTGGCCAAGCCCGCGCCCAGCGCAAGCAGGAGCAAGTGCCACTGCGTGTTCCAGTGCCACGATCTGGGCACAAGAAATTAATACGTCATTAGTCGTGAAGGGAACCTGAAGGTCTCAAAAATTGCAGTGGGAAAAGGAATGAAAAGGAAACATAGGAAACATAAGACCTCAGGAATCATAGGAATCAGGACCTACGATTTCTTCCCCGGTCCAACTCCAACAACCTGAACAAACATATCTTTTTTCACTGCCAACCCGAAGCTACAAACTTTCTGGTCAGGCACACAGCATCAGCAGCTGAGTGTGCCAGGAAAATAAGCCTCAGATCGCCAGAATGATTGGATGGTCTGTACTCTGAAAGATCCATCAAGCTGAATCAAGCTTCATACCTTGCTGGTCATTTCCTCATCTTCCTGGTGGATCCATCGAGGATCTCTAAATGGCACAGCATGGCACAGCATGGCACAGCCAGGTCACGGGGAAGTGATGGCAAACTTTCGGGCTCCCAAGCGCAAGCTCGCCAGCCGAAAGATGGCCACGCCTGCAACCTCAGTCCAACTGATTCCAGCGTGATTCGAATTTCTGGGTCTTCAAATGTCTTTAATCTTGACCCGAACCGTCCGAACCGGCAAATTTCCACTTTCTCTGCACTCTCAGTTTGCAAGTCTACCTGGTGACAGCTACTTGCATCCATGGAACGTAGTTCATCAACATGCTTGCAACGAATGCGAATTTGGTCCAGCAGGCAATTGCAAGCGCTTGACCAGCGATGATCTTAGTTGCACGGGGCATCATTTTCGCTTCGCTTTAGTCCAATCATTGGGGTGTCTTGGACGCGGTAGTCAGTTTAGAACTGTTGGTAAAACTGTTGGTACTTCTAGAAAAGCAGGCTGCTCTTGCAGTCGGTTCTACTACTACAAGAAATGGCTTGCAGTCGGTGATCAAAGTAGGGCTTGTTTCGTGACAAAAAAAAACTGCTGAAAAAGCAGCCTGCCATGATGTCCCAGGATCCACACACGGCCCACAGCCCCACAGCACTTGTACATGCGACCGAGCTGCACTATTTCCTGTCATCATGTTGGTATAACCTCGTTTTGGCAGCGCTATGACAGTTGGCATGGCAGTATATATGCCGAGACTTGCTGCAAATTGTCTTACCTAATGTCGCGGTTGAATCTAAATCTGCCCAAAAAAACAGGATATCATTGGTTAATAGGAATTACCATAATGGATTGTCCTAATTGTGATCATCCTCAATATATTGGATAGTATAACGTATAACCTATACTGTCACAGTAACTCCATCTAATCCTCAATCAACACGCAGTCGCTGCTGCCCAGTCACAGCGGTACTTCGTGCAACACACCGCATCCACTGCCCCAGCCAGAAAAGCCAGGCTCCCCATGGTCATTGCGCCATTGGGAAGCAAGCCCTTAATCACTGGCCTGGTGTTTCACTGAGCTGATGATGGAAGGTGGCAAGACCACTTCTTACTAAGTTGATGTTTGCACTTTTGATCGTTTCTGAATGGTTCCTTAAATAAAAATCAATGAAAGTCAAGAAATCTTTGGTGCCTGTATAATTCTCAACTACGGATGCAGCCACAGAACTTTCTTGCCAGATCTGCGTGAAGATCAACGTGCTGTGGCTTCTGGCGCCTTGAAAACTGCCAGGGCACCGAAAAGCTGAGATATTCTGCCCTTGCTTAGACGTCAAAAACTGAGAGAGTTCTTCATACCGCTAGTTTCGTGGCATCTTGGCACGGCATCGAAGGACAAAATAGATCAAAGCGGGCTAATACAACAGATTAAATTATACAACAGTTTCAGTATACAACAACGTTGCGTGACATAATGTTACACATTGAAATCCTGTGGCGAAATGTCACACCTTCATCGAAAGGATCTCACTTTTTTGGCCATGTTAGACCATGTTGGATGGTGATCTGATGAAACCAACGCGATTTTCTCCCACCTTTGGATCTTGCTGACAAATCTGGCATGCGGCTTCAGGACATTGGACCTGTCAAACTGATGAAACAATCAGCATGGGGACAGGTTTGGATGAAAGCAGTGCACATGGGCAGAACCTATCAAAAGATCATATTTCTTTTAATGCTTTGTTTTTTTCACCGGCCAGTGGACACAGGAAGGGGTGTGGATCCGCTGGGGCGGAAGTCCAAAGGTTCTGTCCACGTGACTCTTTCCCCACACCCCATCGGTCAAGCTTCAAATCAAATTGGCATCTCTGAGACAAACTTTGCGAATTCCAATCACTGTGTACCTTTCTGCTACCGTTATGAACGTTCAACTCGAATGTCTTGTGTAAGGTCTGAATTCATTGGACATAGCGAAGCAGAATGGATGCCTATCGAATGGCTTCAATTAGAATCTAAACATAAACACTACAGACCATAAAATGCACATGGTGGAGAGATGTACACTAGAGAGCAAATTTCAGCTCATTGCGATTCAAAGCTCATGCCATTCATGAGATTATTTGTTCTTTCATGTGTTTCATTTAAGTTTCACTGGTTCCTTGCTCTTAATGAAATTTGCGCGGGTTGATTGGTGCAGACCGTAAAATCCAATGTTTCTTTTCCACATTCAGATACAGGAAAAAGAACTGCAAGGTTGTGTGCGGTTCAGTAAACACACACTGGCACCTCCCACATGCAGCCGATTCCGCCGTGACTACCTCAGAAGTTATGAGCAACTGGGTGTGTCCTTGAAATATGGATCCCATATTACAAAAATTCGTTGGGAAATTTGGAGGACCATAATTTTAAGACCTAAACTGAACATAACTTTTTCCACGGTTGAACTTAGATGTGGACACCGCAAATGATATTACAATCCCCAGCTTCTGAGTGCTGCACATCACGGCATTTCCCTTTTTGCGCTGCGACAAAGCTTCGGCATGGTTTACATCCACCCACAGTCAGTGATAGTCAGATAATGTCTGTCCACCTTCACAATTACAGAGCATTTCATTACCACGTTTTAAGATGTTTTAAGCCCTTTTAGAAACTGTTTCATGATTTGCCAACTTTTACCAGCAAGATACCACCAACATTCACTTTTGGTCAGAAATGCTGACCAGTGAGAAAATTCGCTGAGGTACTCTTGAGATCTGCAGGTCAAATGCAGTGTTGGGCACCAGCTGTTCCGACAGAACTGCAGCTGCCAGGGCACGGCATGGCAGCCACATGCGGTCGCAGTGGCGCTTGCTGTTGCGGTTATGATACTCTGGGTGGCTGCAGTGGGGTGTGGATTTTTATTGATCCTCGAACCATTGCTGGACATGGTGGATATCATTGCTCTATGCGCATGTCCAACTCGGGAGCCGAAATATTGCCAACCCTTTCTACAGCCGGTAGTCTGATCCAAGTCATCTTGTCGAATTTGAACACCAAATTCCAGTCGCTTCAGCATGCACGATGCACAGCTAGTTTTGTCAATGCTTCTGAACGATACGTGTCCTCAGGTTGTGCTATCAGTCCACTGCATTGCCTCCTCAACTGGTGCCGCAGAGACAATTGACCACTTGAGGTTGTAAGCCAAGTAGGCCTGTGCAAGTCTAGGAGTCTAGCACATCAAACGAAAAGTTGGACTACATGATCGTGTTCTGTGAGTACCTGGCTCACCTTTGTGGCTCTGAGAAGGTTTGACACGCAAGAGGCAAAAGCATAACAAGAATCATGACAGCATGTAAGAAGACAGCATCTAAAAACTCTGCGCATTGACATTCACAATGCACCTATTGGACCTATTGCCTTCAGACAGAGAAAGTCTCGCAGATCTTCGCCTGCCAGGTCTCTTCTGAGTACTTAAAGTTCATGTTGAAAACCTCAGCGGAATAATCTGCCCATCTGCCATTGGCAGCCTTCATAGCTTGCACCAAGCAGCTGCGTCATGGACGCCACTAAAGTGAATGGCCCCACACAGCAACGGATCTTGGCTGTAGTGGCCACAATAATTGGCCAGGATGATACCACCTGAGGTTTCAACAAGAAATCTATGGACTTCTGCACTCGCAAATCATGACTTTGTGAAAGTGATTTGCCAGCTTTGGAAGACATGCACCAGCTAAATGCAAGCCTTACAGTGCCTTACAGCATCTTGCAGCTACCTTCCAGTGTTCCTTTCTGATTCACTGGTACCTTTCCGAATTCCTAGGTTTTTTTCTGTGGATATCCAGTCACCTTTCCAACCCAAAAAAACCTGTTGGGGCCAAGTTACCCATGGAATAGCCAGCAGCAAAGAGCTTGGCTTTCTGGCCTGGTCAGCTTCCCCCACAGGCTTGCTGGAAATCGGCTAAATATAGTGGTGAAATATGGTCAAATTACCAATGTTCCCGGTTGTGGTTGAAATTTACCTATGGGTTGGAGCAACTCTGCAAAATGGGATGGTACACTATGAAATATCGCACATTTTGTGGGTCTATGGCTGCTCCATTTTAGGAAGCCATAGCCGTGTTTTCTACAAAGAATTGACCTGTTCAGCTTCTGGAATGGAAAGGTGCCCGCCTGAGGCCGTCTCCAGGCAAGAATGCCTAAGCCCCCCAGTTCGCTTTTCTCTGAAATCCTCCCCCCACAAACAGAAACCCTGAACAGTCTCCACAACGCCAGTTTGGCAATTCTTGATGCGAGCAAGTCTCATTACTTCCAAGGTCTGTCGCAAGTCCGTGACGCGCGCACCATGAAAGAGATTCTTGTTGACTTGCGTATCCATGGTTCCTGAGACAGGAGTCTCGTAGAAGATTCACCTCCAAATCACTTGGTTTAATAAATGGATTCTTCATTCCCTGGTATGGATTAAACCCTCCCAGCAGTCCAACATGGCAACTGAAAATCCCTACATGTTTCCAGGAAAATCATCTTTGCATGAATATCAAAGATTCCCCACGCCAGCAACGTGCTTAGGGCTCGACCTCTGGCGATCAAAACCACCACCGTCATGTTGGCACCTGTCGCATCCCACACTTCGTCACTCGCTGCCGTGATCACAGCCATCAAACATTTCGTCAACACCTCTCAACTCAGACTTGCACGGTTGCAAAGGTGCCATGCCTTGCAAGAAGTCCACAGACATGACAGGACAAAGCTTTACAGTATGCTGTTCAATCGGAGCTGAGGTTTTTGTGGAGGCATACCAAAGCCATCCAAAATCTAAGCAATAGTCTCAGCGTTGCAACGAAGCTTTGAGTTGCAACGAAGCTTTGAGTTGCAACGAAGATTCTCTATGCCATCTGGCACTACATGCAGAATTTACAGGATATTTCTGAGGTATGAAGGCAAGCCATGGCAATAATTATCTGCCCAGTGGCTGCATCCGCTATGAATCCAGCAGCAGCCGTCCAATGTTGATTTGGTGCCTTGGCCCCATCACTAGCAATGACATACCCTAACGGTAGTCAAACATGGCTGGGAAATCCCGCGTCTAGTTCGATCTTCTTCCCCACTTATAGTTTTTTTTCTTCAGATTTCCCTGTGATTTTCCCATTGTTTATAGGGGATTTAGCTAGTCATATGAGATACATAATAAGAAGGATCGCAGAGAAATGTCATCACCCTGTCGTCACTCTACAGCCAAGCTGCAAGTCCTGTGAGAAGCACTACCACTGGTGCGTCAGGATCAAAACCTCAACGGTTCTAACGGACAGCACAATGGATAGCCGGGATAGTCAACAAAAAAAGAAATCCTTCCTCCCATAGCAATGCTCTAGTTAATCCTATGTGGTGCTGTTGGTACCAACTTGGAGACCTTGACGTTGTGAGATAATGTCTTGTAGCAAACAAGTTTACTCCGAAGCCAGCTCAGAGTTCAAGTTACATCCTGTCTATGGTTCAGGGATAGTATCCGTCCGGGATAACGAATAAATAGCCCTAGACATTTGCACGTAGATGCTTGTGGCAGGCGGTCCAAAACAAACGGTGGCAACTACCACGGTTCTTGTCCTCAGCCCCAAACCGGTGTCTGGGAAGACACAGTCGAACGCAAAGCGTTCACCATCTTCAGCGTCAAGCCAGCAGCGTTCATATTGCCTTGAACGGCCATGAAAAACAGAGTTAAAAAGTAGACACTTTCTGAGGGTGACTGGCAGCTCTCAGCACGTAGCAAATTCGAGAAGCGCTTGCGGTTCAGGAGATAGGGCCTCCAGTAGGCAGCCTTGCCCATGCTGGAGATATAAGCTAATTGCCTATCATCATCATGATGTGTGTGTGTGTGCGGTCAACAGAAGGCTAGCCTCTGATACTAGCTGGATGATGCTGGATGTATGTATCATTATGTATCTATGTACGTACGTATGTACGTATGTTTGACAGTATGGAGATGGGACCGAATGGAACCTACAAACACGCTGTTGTGACTGTGCAACTCTCATTGTCAGACAGAGATCACCGTTGAGGTTGAGGTCGCGGCAAAATTGTGCACAACTCCCCAGACAGCTGCCACGGACATGGCACAAAGCTTTTCAGCCACACCTGTCATGCGGTCGAATCATTGCATGGACAAGGTCTGCTTTCACTCGTGACTGAACCAAGAATGGACAAATTGAATTATGCTTTTCAAGAATCAACATATTGGGTCATATTTCCACCACGAAACTCAGGGGGCAAATCTGCCCCTGGCCATGTTCTGATTCAGACTGCTTCCATCTCTACCATTTGATTTTGGGGGTTAAATGGGCTCGTGCCATTTAGTCGGATTTTAGGCGCTACAGTCTTTTTGACCATGGTACGAAATGGACGTTGTTGATTTTGACAGGACAATTCCTGGACCAATTAGATGCAATTTCGTGCCAAATTCGCCGCAATTAGATGCAGTTTCACATGTTCGTTTCGGTTGCACGTGCAAAGGATTCTTGTTCATCATGTTCTCCAAAATCAAGACTCCAATCGACTAACTGTTTCTGTTTCAGGTTTGAAATCTTATTTTTGGCATTTCCCAATCCAGATATCTTTGACATGCAGAGATTCTTCACATGCGTCATCGAGATTCAATCTGACATGTTGCTGTGTTATGTAAACAACAATGAAACCCCGGCGAAACTATCAGAAATGGATGCTAACGGGATAATCCCCCTATCCATAAGAACGACTGTTCTTGTGGGGTAACATGTAGCGGCTGTGATTTTCCCTTACCAGTGAGGATGAGGTAACACTCAGCAGCCACCACGGCTCGGACCTCAAAGGCTTGGCGAATCCCCTCGTTCCTCTTTGCATTTTGCCCTCGTTTTGCTGCATAAAAGCCGGCCTGCCACTGGCGACTCGGTGAAAAGACCTAGAAAAATGTAAGCCCATCGAGATCATCATCACATGTTTGAGGATGAAACTGATGGTACTGATGGAACTGATGGAACTGATGGAACACGGAAATCATTGAATGCTTCAACCAAAGCTTCCCAATCATAACTTTTTTTGCGGAGCCTCAGTCTTCACCTCCAAGAAAGCACTACCACCAGGAAGCCCCCTGGGAGAACGAGGACACCACAATCCCATGGATCGAACTCACTGCACCCTGCCTGATCCCCGCCACCAAAAATAGTATGCCAGTCATGATGCGCACAGGCCGTTGCCACCAACCACCTTCGATGCTGAGATGTGTCACCATTCAGCTTGCATCATCTGCACTAGCAGAATCACACTTGCTGTATCGGGCACCAAAACACATCTACCCATGTATTTTGTGCGAATTTCGGGCATGAAACCAGCCATTCAGAACTATCTCGCATGCTAAGATCCTGACCCAACAGAAGTAGGACAAGACCAAGGAAGATCACTGCAGCATCACGCGCCAGTTTGCAGCGCCAGGCCGCCAGAACCAACGGCAGAAGCATATCCATCTGGCGCAAGAAGGAGGTCAACTCCTGCCAACAAAATATGCAGAAAATGTGATGGTTTGAGTGAAATCTTGGGACATATTGCTAGAAACATTAGAAACCCATGTCTTTCAATCATCGCAGAAAGAGGGTTTTTGTGAAGTCTCTGTTGTGTAAACCAATTCTGAGACCTGTTGAATTCCAAGATCCGCTGCAGGAATTCATGTGGCGCTGCAAACGAAGATGAGTTCGATTGGAATCCATGAACCATCTGAGGTCGCTCCGGCGGCATGGACTTCTCTGCATTTACCGTTGGCGCCGCCTGGGGCCCAGCAGCCCGTACCAGTCTCTTTTGCTGTGGATAAAGCCTTCATTCAGAGAGATGATCCAAACCATCAGAAGGCAACCTTCCAAAATCATGCTTGAATTTCACCATGTCCAGGACATTTACTGTACCACGTATTCCTAGCTTGGGTCCGGTATTTTCCAGCGCCACTCCAGGCCTTGGACCTGCCACGCAGCTCCAGCAGCAACTTCGCATGAACCTTGTTGCAGGTCCCATGGAGCATCTACCCATGGATCACTGGTGCAGCACCTTTTCATTTTGCTGTCAAGTTACTGCCGACATGAGTCAGGGGAGAGATTGCCACTGCAACTCTGTTTGTTTGGTTTTGCCTTCAAATAACATTACATGGAAAAGTGTGAGAGCAATTTGGAGATGTCAAAAGGGGTCGCTCATCAAATGTGGACTTTTCTTTTCTCTTCAAATCGTATCATTCTGCAGCAGTGAACTAATTCTATTGGTCTATTTACATTCCATGCTTTTCGGGGAATCCAACACACTCAGCAGCTCCATCCATTTTCTGTCCTGAAGTTCCATGTCCTCGAAGTGATTGAAACCAGCTTGAGCCATCACCAAGAACTTGACAACTCACATGTCTGACGCAGAAATCGTAGTTGTGGTGACAATTCACCGGTGCTGCTTGAAACTGAAGGCATGATATCCGAGTTTCATCAGAGCTTCATCACACACAGGTCTTGCAATAGTGCAAACATACAAAAGTCAACAGGCCTTCTGAGCTTCGAATCAAGCACGCCACCTAAAGCCCCAAAGCTAAACAACCCTGATTACACACCTCCTTCATAGCATCACCCCCTCCTGCCCAGCAGCTTCAGCAAATTCATGTCATAAACAGCTGGGATTAGTATCATGTGCCACTTCGGACACTGATCACTGCAACCATCTGCCAATATCTGCCAGCTTTCACATCTACCCTCCAAGCACCCGACAGCATGCTCCACCGTGGCGCAACCCCTTGTCACTGCCAAGTCAAGGCCTAAGGAATCTCCATGACCCAATTTCAGGTGCAAGTCGAAAAAGTTGAAAGCAACCAACAAATCATAACAAATCCCTAGCCTGAGGGCCTAATTGATGACATTTCATGGATTTTCATGGCAATTTGAAGACCTTGAGAAGAAACAGCGCTGGGAAGCAGGGGCCCTGGCAATCTCGGAGCGCACTGTGGCCTGGCAAAACTCAACTGCTGCAAGACATGAGGCATGGATCGTTGTTTCTTATCTATTTATATACTACGATATATCCAATATCTATCACATATAACATATATCCATATCATGATATCTATATCTATGTACTGTGTATATATATATATACATAATATGATATGTAAATATGTATCAATAGTAATTTGTATCATTTTATATCCATGAATCCTCAAACCTGCCTGGTTGTCCGACGACCAGCTCCTGGTCGGTGCTGTCCACCAGCAAGAACTCGTTTCCCGAGAAGCGTTCCGCCTCGCCACGGCCCACGACCTGCCGACCCCGGCAGTTGGGCGCCGAGAAAAACGAGACGCGTCGAACACCTGCGGTGCTGGCCGCTCTACGTAGCAGGTCATGCACCGCTTCACGCGGAGATGAAAATTTCTGCAGCAAAAAGCTGCAGGGAATGTTCTCGGCAAAAGGTATCCAAGATCTCCCAGTGCTTTCCCATAGCTCCTCTAACATATGAAACCTGGGATGTTCAGGTTGTCGAAGAAGGAGCGATTCCGTCAGGTCTCGAAGGACCTTCTTCACATCCTTCTGCTCCAAGTAGCGCAAGGCCTCTTGAACATGATGGTCCTGGTCAAAGTCTTCTATCTTGGCTGTTGCCATGGCGTCACGAGTACCTCAACATCCCCAAAGACCTCTTTTCATGTCCGTTGCACAAGAGAAGTGGTGTTACCTCTCGCTAAGAATCAAAGTTTTTCTTGTGGGCTGCATAGTTTGTTTTTGCTGGCATGTGAAAGAAGGCAAGGATGCCTGTCCAACTTTTTTCATGTTTTGGTTTCATGTTTGTTGGCAAACACTTTGTGCCTTGAGGGTTCAAGCACGGAGTATACACTTCCAAAAAGAAAGTAGGCAGTTCTTCCTCGAGTCGACACTTGTACCAAGAAGGCCTTTCTCTAGTAATTACATTAATTACATTGTGCAATCCAGCAAGTTGGCCTTGTATTACCATACAAATAGCACGATTGACTATTCGAATGTCAAAGATTCGCAGCCTTTTGCTACGTTTGACGGCTGCTGCAGAGGTCAGGCATGTGCTTCAACACATCAGACGCTGCGCATGATTTTTTCTCAAAGACAAGGGATTTCCATCAGTAAGTTGATAAGTTGTGTTACTTTGTGATGTTTGTGTTGCGTTTTTAGGTTTGCATCAATCAATCAAATGCAAGCATCCCACTGTCTTTCTAGTGTACGGTGGCAACGATTGCCTCGTGAATGGTGGTCGGAGTTAGGAAAAGATTCGGCCGTGTCCGGCGGCAAAAATCAGCTTCAGTCCATCATAATGAAATGCTGGACAGCTTCGAATTTCGAAGCAAAGAAGACATGCCTTGACACCAAACAAACAATCATGTTTTCTTTAAAGGATATTGAATTCTGTCCAGTCAAGACCTTCCATTGCTTTTAAATATAATATATATACGTATATTACACTGTTGTACATCCCGTTCTTTTTGCCAACTGAGAGCAATCAGCCTATGGAAAGATGGGCATGTTGATCCATCTTCGCAAGCCTGCTCAGTACTCATTAACTGCTTGAAGCGCTGTCACCTTGGTGTTGGATGTTTTCCTCTTCCAGTGATAAGGTCAACGTCAATTGCAGTGCAGACCAGAGGCTAAAAAGCTGCTGATAGTGCGACATGTTCTTCTTGACTTCGTCCCAATGCTCTTTGAAAACCTGCGAGGCCAAGAACATCCGAGGAAAAGAGAAACAAGATGTTCCAGAGGATAAAAGTCTGTTGTATTAAATATAATACGTATATATAATATATGTATATATGTATAAAAAATAATGCATGATACATATCAGACATATCAGACATATCACATCATGTCGCTCCGTTCCTGTGGGTACCTTGATTCTTTTGAAGCACCAGACTCTTGGGGCTGTGCTCGCCGGAGACGGCACGCCTTGGTGAACTCGGAGAGGTTGGACAGCAGGGCCTCTATGTCTGTTGGCACCTGCGATACGCTGTCGCTGTGAAACTCCGATCTCCATGAGATGTCCAAGTTTTTTTACGCTATAAAAATGACAAACATAATCAAACATGTAGTCAATGTAGTCCTTATAAAGATTCTAAACAAAACCTCAGAAGATCCAGCTTGAATCCCTGAGAACTGTTGACACAAAGACAGCAACTTTACAATGTCTGCCTTTGCCTGCTTTTGTCAAGTCCACAGGACTTGATGTAGTCCTTTTAAACAAAGCTTCAGAAGATCAGCCCTCCCGGGAGCTCTTGACACTGCAAAGTTTATGTTTTTACTTCTGCGAAGGCCTTTTCCCTTGACACTAAGTCTTTGGAGTGGAATTCCACCCCCTAGGTGTAAGAAGTCCTCAAGACTGCGCCACTCACAGAGCAGGGTCAACATGACAAGCTCAAACAAGAGGCAGCTTCTTGGATGACAGATTAAATCATGTTGAATCATGTTGAATCACGAGCTCACGGCCCTGAACTCTATATCCTGTCCAGTTGCAGGGGAGTGGGCATCGTTACCTCTTGGATTTTAGGAGCTTTGTCCTTTTCCCCTACCGAAACGACCTATGTACACCAAACTTCATCGCCACGTCGCGTCGCCGCAGCGCCGCAGCTCATTTCTTCGCTTTCTGTGGCTTCTGCTTGGGCTTCGATTGATTGGAAAGCTTCTCACGATCCTTGCTACTTTCTTTAAGCTTTTCCTTCCTTGGTCGCGAGCAAAGTAGAGTCAACATGAGTCAACCTTCAAAACCAAAGTGGGACTTTGGCCCAAGACCTGAAAATACTATTAAACTATGCGCATCCATTCCCGCAATATCCTTGTGACCATAGTGCCCAGTCACCGTAGCTGCTGTTGCAACTTCTGCAACCCTGGCATTGACATTTTGCAGCTGCCACACCTCAGTCCAGAAAAACAGAATGCTGCATGTTTCTTATACCCTCTGGTTATTTAACATAGCCATGGAAAATGGCCCGTTTATAGATGGTTTACCTGGGTTTACCTATTTAAAATGGTGATTTTCAATGGCTATGTTAAATAACCAGATGGTATCTTCTTATCATATCAGCTGCTTTACTTTCAGAGTCACGTCCATCCTGAGGCCTCGTCATCAGTTGGGTCGGCTCCTGCTCTGGGATAGCCTGTCAGCCCCAAATGCTAGTCAAACATGGAAAGGGCTGGAAATCCCTCCAACCAAATAGCCACTTAAAATCATTGAAATGGGAAAATCCGCTATAAATGGTGGATTCGATGGATGTTCCATCACCTATTTTCGAAACACTATGGAAAGAGCCAACTGAATCAACAAGGCCTGCACCAGCAGCTTCCAGCTTCTTCGTTCAATCTGAGCAAGCGACGGACAGTAGCGGCGATTCAGTTGATGATTCAACGTCCAAAAAGTCACAGGAGGACCAGCAAGAAAAGACGTGCCCATATGCAGAATTGTGAATCGTGTGGATCTAAATGGGCTTGCAAGCCACAAACTTCAGCTCTCTAAATCCAATTCCATCCAATTCAGAGTTTCAGCACGTTTCAGCCATGGCCATATGGCCATATCCCTTGTGTCAGCGCTGACCGCTGACCTGTTCCTCAAAAATCTTTAGACAGTGCCGTGCAGCTTGACCCTTTCTTTGGTTTCCAGGCCTGGGCGGACAGAAGGTTTGTCAGAAAATTGGCTACCCATCAGTACCACAATGTACCCCATCTTCCAATGAAATTATCATCATTTTCCCATGAAAATAGCTATTTGATGCTATTTAAGTGGGTATCCCCTATTTTCAAACAAACCCAATTCAAGCACGCAATCATGTTCCACTTAGTCTGGCAGCCCTGTAATGCACCTTTCCCACACTTGCCAGAGTCGGAAGTTCCACGGATTGTATTTGCAAAACGATGGAATTGAATTGACGACCATCTCTACAGCGGCCCAAGACACTGAGAGCTAGCCTATGCTACGATTATGTAAGTCTCTTGGCCAATGAGAATCAAATGTCTCTGCAGCGGACTGACCCTTTGTCAATCGCAAATCCCAGTCCAAAGGAAATTGGATTTACAGCAAGCACGCCCAGCAAGCTCAGCAAACGGCTTGCACTCTGGCGTCTGATACCCGGCACCTCGTCTGCATCTCCAATGTACCGGTATGCCATCGTCAAGAGGTAGCCCTCAAGACCACCTACTAGGGCAAAGCAAACAATGTAGACCTCACCGCCAAGCTCTGATTTCCAGAAGTCGACTGACCTTAATTTCAGAAGTAAGTTGAACCAAAGGCTCAAGCAAACACCGACCAAGCTCAATGTCACAAGCTGACACCTCACAGGTCTGAGGGCCGCACGCTGAGAAGAGTCCCAAAGCACAATCTGCAATAAAGACTGCTGATGTAATCTGGATGGCACTCAAGATATTGAAAAGAAGCCTTGGGCAGGCCACAGCTGTGGACAAAAGGGAGCCCACTGGGACTGCAATCATCGAGCTTGTGAGAGACAATCTGTAGATCCTTTTCCCCTGCGATCCATGACAGGAGTCAGGGTCTGCCATGGCAGAACCAATCTGCCCTAGGGAAGCAGCGATTCCCCATTGTGCCACTTGGCTCAGAGTAGCCAAAATCACTGGTAACACTAGCTTCCGCGGACATGCAAAGCCTTCCAAGCAATAGGCCCTCTTGGACTTTCTGATCATTGCCTCCCGCACTTCCTCTGAATCTGACCCCATGGTTTGGGAGTCATCCGACTCATCTTCACTCTCAGACAGTGTTACCGTCCCTTCTTCTTTGTCGACCTCGTACCGAAGTCCCGTGCCAAAGTACATGATGCTGGACCAAGCAAGTAGACCGCAAAGCGAAAACACCGCATAGATGAAGAACAGTGTGGAAATTGAGAAGGTCAGATCACCAGACCCAGGGTGTGGATTTTCCGCTTGCCCTATCAAGCTCGTGACCAAGCTGGACACATCTGTTCCGGCACGAACTGGTGCTACCAACCAACCGGCGTAGTAGGTGGCCACCATTGGGAAGAGTAAATAGATCGTAAAGTTTCCGATGAATTGTGCTGCAACCGCTGCCCCCACAAAAACAGGGTAGTCAGGAGCCCCCGCGGACCAGAAAGTGGATAAAATCAGAAAGGCTACCACATTGAGAGCAATCAGCGTGGTTACCCCAATCTGCTCTTGTCTCATGGTCATACAATGTGGACACCAAATGTTCCAGAAAGCATAAAGCAAACCTGTGGACAGGCCTACTGAGCCCTGAATGATGGAAAACTGACCATATGTCTTTCCATCTTTCTGCAAGGGTTCCTCGTTGGCCATAGCATTAAAGAGCGCGTTGATCAAGAGAAATCCGCATCCTGCACCAACTGTCAGGAAGGACACAAAGGTAGGGACAGATTCCAGCATTTGAAGATTTTCAATCGTTTTTTTTCGACGCATCATGGTCATAGATTGAGGTTCTTGGGATTCTCAGCAATGAGTCCTTGAGCCAAACTGACTGCAGGAGCAAGTCAAGTCTTCCACATGGAGGGTTTAAGGACTAGCAAGTTGTTCACGTTCTCTGTTTAGCCACCAATTTATTGTTAGCTCCCTCAAGTCAATGTGGCATCGATATGACAAGCAGCGAGAAATCTCAAGCTGACTGGGGTTTGGGCGTGAGCTTGATGCGAAGATGATAGGGACCTGGAAAGCTAAGAAGGACTTATATAGGTGTTTCAACAGTGCAATGTTCAAAACTGAGATATGAAATGATGATGAAAGATTGGATTCAAACAAGTTGGATCCATGTTCATGCCATTTTTTGACTTGAAAACAATGCAATATATCAACAGAGCCACTATATATATCTGATTGGAGACACCTGAGCCTTTCCAGTCATCATGTCATCCTTCTGATTTACCTGGCCTCCCAAGGAACAGTATGGAGCAACCATTGGAATCGCGCAAAGCACCTCATCCTGCCCAGTGGCGGTTTGAACATGTGCCAAGGCTGGTACCAACAGCAATGTGACTGCCAAAAGAATTGCTTTCAAGGCCAAGAAATGAAAACTGCCAAGATGGTCCATTGCATGATTATTTCTAGTCTGTGGATGTAGGCAAATTGGAAACCCTGAAAAACTGCACTCCTCCGGCTGCGGATGACCAGTCAGCAAATCCAACTGCGGCGGAGGACACCTGTGCTACGCTCCAGTAAGTTCCATTCGACACCGGTGCGGCGAATAAAACCAGGCGGCCAGGCGCATCAACTGAACCTCCATCTGCGTCACAACCTGCTTTCAAAACCTTCGAAGCCAGGCAGCTAAAGCTCAGTTTACCAGGACCATTTCAAGGACGCGGCATCGAAACACAGGTCGCGATGCCAGAAATTTATAGAAAATCCAAGCCTCCCCTTCTCGCTTGTTAGGCCTCAGTGTGTCAAACTTCCACCAAAAAGAATCTATGCCACCTTTGCGTGGCGTCCCCTGAGCCATGGCTCAATGGCAAGTCCCCAACGCTGGCTTCTGCCGCTTCCTGTGATCCACGGAGCTGCGATCAGCAGCATTTCCTTTCAAATCCTCGTGGATTTGCTGCAGCTTCCAGTGCGGGTAAGGAAAACTTGCAACCCCCAAAAAAAAAAACGCAATGAGCTGTTTTAAATGCCTGAATACTTTTGTGGCTTGTGTCAAGGGGGAGTCCCTGGCTATCACCTGGGACAATAATCTCTACACCACTGCTGTTCTCTCCCGCCTTGGCCTCCTCATCACCTGTAGCTCCTGTTCCTGCCTGGTCCAAAGACTGAAAATGATCATCTGACCTTCAAAGATTTGACAAGTTTGAGGCAATTCACTGGCGTGCACTGCGCCTGCGCAGGGGGAGGAAACTCTGTACCACCAGTTCCCCTGACATTTGCTGAGATGGCACCCTAGCTCGACATTTTTGGACCAAAGGTGTTCTCTTTGATCATGTTGGGCCATCTGGGTGGGTATATCGGTATATCCCCTAAATAAATCTAAATATATAACAATTTCAATTTCAATAAGGAAAATAACTATACAGACTATACACCATGCATGGGATTTTGGGGATGCTCTACTGTCAGACAAACCCAGCTGAGATCATCTCAAGAATCTTTGACCGTTCTGAAAGACATCCTGCATTGCAAAGGTTGGGTGATGTCCAGCAGAACTCAGGCAGGTACCCGGAGGCTGGAGTTTCGGAGCCTTCGACACCTGTCGATGCAAAAACTTGCGAGAAAATCCGCCCGCACCGAAGGTGCTGGGGCGTGATCTTCCGGATGGCACTCGTAAAAAGGTTACAGGTTTACCTGGGGGGGGGTGGCATTTTTCGTCCAAAACCTCCTGTTTTTGATAGGTCGTGACGCTCGCCTTCAAAAAACACTGTAAAAAACAGTACGGAAGACACCTGTTCGTGAACGCGCCCGTCCAAAATCGGCAAGCGA
>Ga0126342_10005260_pt1 | contig 22497 bp, 18 predicted proteins | sample Cyp1metagenome_FD_92528 | JGI IMG/M metagenome (GOLD analysis project Ga0126342, IMG submission 92528) | Coral microbial communities from Lord Howe Island, Old Settlement Bay, Australia - Cyphastrea 1 metagenome | ecosystem: Host-associated > Invertebrates > Cnidaria > Coral ...
TAATTAGATTTCAATTGTAGCCAATTGAAATCCTTACTTAATTGAGGATATGTTTTTCTTTTGGGAAGAATTTTTTTGACTTTCTACGTTAAAGAGAGTCCAGAAATAGTTTAGGGGGGGGGGGGCCACACACTAATCAGGACTCAACATTAATAGTAAATCAATTATAATGAGCCATGTCCAATGGATATGTTCAATTACCTGGTTTGTTGGGGCTTATCTTGTTGCGTTTTGGACGTAACATGGGAATAAAAGGGATATCATGGGATATAACGAACAAACATGATGATACCCTATGGTAATTCAACGCAGCGAACTGGAAAATCAAAGTTTTTAATCGGTAGATTATCATGTGTACCATCTATAAATAGGTCAATATATACCGCAGCTAAGTTAAACAACCAGAGGGTATATTGCCTGGTTTGCTGGGGGTTACGATGATTATGGGAATCGCTTAAAGTACGATGACCCATTACTTTTGAATCCCTTTCAAGACCAGTACGAACAGGCGACAAAGATTTTTGAACACTGGAAAACAATAGCAATCCATCAGTTTCCATGATATTACAACCAGGGATGCTGTGGATATATTAATGTTCTTACCTTATTGATAATATGTTCTAATATCCATCACCGAAGGGGCAAAAACCGTCACCATGGCCTATTGAACGGCCTTAGCCCTTCAGCTCCCAACTGGATTGAATAAAACTGCCCCAAAGTCAGGTTTTAAAAGTTCTACCTTGATTAGCCTTGTTTTGGTTGTAACAAACAATCGTTTACCAAAATTCATCAGTATGATATTTGGACTTGACTGAAAATAGGGTGTCTGCAATTCCAATGGATTATCATCAGTTTCCCTATGATAATTGCTATTTGGGAGTATAATTAGCCCATTTTCAGACACACCAATTTCTGCTTGGTTCGATAACAGGTGTCCTTCTCTAACCTGGCATATCTGAGAAAGTACTCCAACAGTTTGCAAAGCGGAAACCAGCATTTTCATAGCTGCCCTGTGGTGTCCTCAAACATGGTTTGCTGAACAAAAACACATCATTTATAGATGATTGTCTTAGCTACATTTAGCTACAAACCGTCATTTATAGGGGCATCTGCCAGCCACACTTGATGACACCGGTATTCCCATTAACATCCCCATGTTTGTTGCTGAAATCCCTATTAATCACCATAAAATTCCATGAATTCCCATTAAACCATTGTACAAACAGGTAATCTATTAAATGCAGCTCCAGTCTATAAGTGGATAACTACAGTTGTAGGGGCCCAATATATCCCAACTTATGGGCTTCATTTCACCATGGTTACACCCCTGTTTCACCTCACACCCCCCAAGTACCATAGCTATGACCCAGTTACCAAAGATCTCGGCCGCCACAGGGGTCGTCAGAATGGCCGCCAGCGCCAGCAGAACCGCCAAGCTGCCTTGGCTCACCATGAAGTGATCAACCCCAAGGACCGACCTTATATAGGCCTTATATATGGTAGGTACCTCCAATTTAGGTTCCTGAAATTCCCATTGATTTATATACTAAGTGGGATGCACATCGAAGTTCATCCAAGTATGAATTTATAGACCCCACAAACATAATAACGGGGATATATCATCTTAGGAAGATATAAACATCTTATGTGGAATATATGTATTATTAAGTATAGTGTTACCTCTGGTTGGCGGATGATAATGGCTACAGTATGTCATGTGTTTTCTTTCACTGAGGATAGCAAAGGGACAATGATTGGAGAATAGCTGAATATTCATACTGATGAATAATGATACATGTAATGGTTAATAATGGTTAGTAATGGTGAATAATGATAAATAATGGTTACTGATGGGATAACAACCAACACGAATTGATGAAGAATGGATGATGGGGATATGCCTTCTGGTTTTCTGTTACATAGCTATGCCATATGGTATAGATGGCCCTTTTCGTGCATGATAAACAATTATGATTTACCGTTCTTGAAAAAAATGATTGTCCAGTTCTCTAAGAGGACTAAGAGGATATATATATATAATCACAGACCCTGGCTGAGTACTGCCATCTAATTCATTTTGGAATGATTTTGGTGTCCCATCATATGATTGAATATCAAACATCATTGAAACTGCGAACTGCAAGTACAGTTGCTCATGAAAACGCCCTCTATATCCTGCAGGGTGGCTAATCCCTTGGGGTTGAACGGTTGAACACTGCAGTTTTTCGTCACAAAAAAAGGTAGTCAGATCAAAAAGAATCAGTGGTTTCAACCATGATTATCCATTATTCATCCAATATAGTATGTATATATATATATAATTATGTATTATAATATTATATATATATTGCTGCTTGGCTTCTCATCATTACTCATTATGATATTTAGCCAGATATCCTGAGAATCAGCTTGTTGGACCTGTCCCTCCAAGGAGTAATCACCTTGGGCCCAACCTCGCAATACACGACGTGTCGTCCACGTCGCTTTTTCCGCGCGCGAGGCACATGCAGATCTTAGGAAAAAGCATCATGAATTAAAAGCATCAAGAAATTATAAGAAATTCAGGAAGCAATAGAAATTGTACCTCTTCACATTCCATTGCTCCCCCTGGGTCGTATTGACCTGTCCCTCAACGCGACGGTCACGCTGAAGGAGTTTCCGGCCTCATAGCTTTGAAAAAAATCGAGAGCAGAGGAGCGGGCGGCGCCCGCAGTCCTTACCGCCCTCTTCCTAAAGTCAAATGTGCCCATCTTCTACGTGGGCTTAACACCAAATATCATGATAAAGGGGAAACAAACATGGATTGAACTGGTCTCCATACTCTCATGTTTGAGCTCAACATAGCTATTAATTGGGTTTGTCGGAAAATAGTTTACCCTAAAAGAATCATGATGACCCACCATTATTCACCATTAATATATATATATGGCATTTGTGAGGGTATACCCATTTTCAGACAGACCGATCTCATGAATTGTTCATGCTACATCACGTTGTCAAAAAAATGTCCACGGGACGTCACGGGACCAGGGAAAAAATATCTTTGACAAAGATCCAGCGCAGCAATTCGTGGCCATTCGTGGCAAGTCTGTGGCGATGAGACACCAATTCCCAGGTTCGGAGATGGCAGGGGACCATGTGAGCTGAATATCGATGGCTTAACATCTGTGGAATAGCACAATAAATTAAGTATCTTAAGTGGCATGGATTCACTAGAAAATGACATAAAATGACCCAGACTCATCTGAACTCTGTGAAACTTGTGATATTTCGATCTGTTTGGTTCTCCCTGCCGATTCCGACCACTCGCATGGGCTCAGCAGCGACCAGCGAGAAGCTACGCCTGCAAGAGATTGTTGCAGTCCTGGAACCCCAATTTTTTTTTAAAAAAAAGTTTATAAAACCCTATACGGAGTAACTAGGCTCACTACCGGACCAACAGTAACAGGTAAAGATGGATAATATAAGCTTCCAATCAATCATCCGGAGAACAGAACACATGAACCAATTTGAACTGCTGCAAGTAGAGAAGGCTGGTATAGATTTAATGTCGAGTGTATCACATTGAGACCCCACAAAATTCAATCCAAAAAAATAGTTTGGTCAATTCCGATTTCATCGATATTTTTTTCAAAATTTCAGCAAGAAAACAAAGTCTGTGGTTGGCAATGACCAAGTTTGGCCATTTCGTATTAACATTAGTATCTTGAGAGGAGCTAGTTGACCCATTACTCTTAGACACTAACTTCAGTACATATTTCTCCAAACAATTCTGTTGGCCCCACAAAATGCCCTTTATCTGGCTTCATCATCATTTTCCCTAAAATATTAAAATATAGCAAAACAAAAAAGGTATCCCCCCCTTGCCGTGGGCCTCGAATTTGTCGAAGACCAAACAGGCGTTGGTTCCACCAAAGCCGAAGGAGTTGGAGGCTACACCTGGATCATAGGTCGGGATCATTTGAGATGTGGGATGATTTGAGTGGATAATCCAGTAATAACATTTGGATTTAAATGGATTTAACAGTTTAAACTTGGGCTGATCATAGTTGAGTTGAACTAAGTATATATATGTATCATGGAACCTGTTGAACCAGTTATAGATGAAGCAAGGCAGGTCTTTTCTCAGACGCCCTGAGTACTTGCTGCCTATGCTGTCAGACTGCATCGGAAGAATATACCAACCCCATAACTGGGGACTATGACATGGGAATTACGATCTCTTTTTATGATTGATAACTGGGATGGTTTGTGTCTGCATGAAGTCTGTTTCAGGGGCGGTGCTTCGAATCCAATCCTTCTTTTCCCTTGATAAGATATATTTATATACTAATGTGTTTGTTGAAACCTGCATATTTTTGTTTGAGGGCAATTACCAGAATCCCATCCCCCAAAAAGCATCCAATTCAGCTTTCGGATCACCATCCCAATCATTCCCAATCCATCACTACCATATATATATATATACCCTCTGGTAATTTAACATAGCTATTGAAAATGGCAGTTTATAGTGGATTTTCCCATTAAAAATGGTGGTTTTCCATAGCTATGTTAGTTTACCAGAGGGTGTATATATATATATAGATGAAATTTGACCTTTGTCATTGCAACTACTGGCCATGAATCTCCCCCTTAACATTAGTCATCTGGCCAAGACACGCGCAACACCGCCATCATGTCGTTCAGTCAGGATCTTCATTCCATCAGCCTCATCCACCTGGATTTGGTGCGAAGATGATGGCCAATCTGAGATCAGCCAGTCACTTCAGTGACCTATGCCCTCTGGTCATCTAACATTAGCTGTTGAAAATGGCCATTTAGTTCGTTCTACCCATTAAACATTGTGATTTGTCCATAGCGATGTTCGTTTACTAAAAGGTACTAGTACCACACACAAGTAATTTACTCAATTGGAGTATGTAATTCAATAGAAAATAAATCAACAAGCAGGATCGCAACTGAACCAAGAAATGAACTCACAAATAACACAATATAAACATCCAACAAATGCCACCTTTCCTTGACTCAACTGATAGTTGGCTTCTATGAATCCCAATTATCCAATCCAAGAACTTTTCCAGTCGTCAATGAAGAGCCATTGTCCCCAGCTCCCAAGTGGCACGCAAAAAAGTGAACTTCGGTGTACAGTTAGCAAACAACCGGAAAGCCATAAACGCCATGAGTTAGTATAGCTCCATATAATGCATCCATGTTTTTTATCACCTCTCTCAGGGCATTTGACCACAGCTAGGGAGATCCTTGAACGCCAAAAAAACTGAGCGTCTAAGTCGTCAATGTTGATGGACTCCGCCAAAAAGCCTCGATCCATCATGAGCAACGAATAGATCCTCAGTCTGCGACATTGCTGCCCGGGTGATTAAACAGGTTTGAAGTGTCAAGAGTGGTGTAACATATGTCGGATTGGTTCAAGGGAAATCTTAACTGGAAAACTTGGATTTTCCCATGAAATATCGGGGTTAACCCTGTAAATGTTCCCTTAAACCAATCCGTTGAATATTGAAGCCACATCAAAACCAAGTTCGGGGTCCACGCTGGCCTGCTTTGGTTATATAAGTATCCTTCAAAAACTGTGTTGGCTTCACTACATGAAAATGCGGACATGTCAAAATTTGGAAATCCCTGAGGATACAATCTTAGCTGTATAATATATATATATAATTAGCGTCCCAAATCAAATAATTACCCTCCAACTTTCAGATGCCAAACACCCGCCATTTCTAGATCATTTCCCCAGGGAAACCTGTGAAATTCCCCACGTCTGAAATGTCTAAGTGGCGCTTCGTGCACGCCGGCCGCACCCAAGGCATGACCAGACCTTGGAGCAGATTTAGGGATATTTAGGGTGAAAAACATGTGTAAAAGATTAGTGAACAGTTAGTGATTCGTAGACTTTGTGACATCACAGTTAGTGATTTAGGGTGTAAAACATCTGAATCAACTATGAACAGTTCTTATCATAGTGTAATATGTTCGCTATGTTTCACCCAAAAAACAGTAGTATGGATCGACTTTGGAGTAAGCGTTTGAAGCAAACCTTACTGCAACTCGTACCATCCCAAAGACACAAGTACAGATACCCGCTGGTAAACGTTTACAGTTTGCTATTGACAATGACCATAGAAATAGTGCGTTTTCCCGATTGAAAATGGTGATTTTCCATAGTTATGGGACAGTTTACCAGAGGCTAGTTACAGTAACAACGCAAGTTCTTCACCTTGACCAGGCTTTTGCTGCAAATCTCAGGTTGGATTCCATCCACTGCCCACTCCCACAGCCCAAGGTACATAGACTTGGTTGATCCGACATATGGCTGATAGCCCTTCTCCTGCGTTTCGTGTTCGGCGCTATAAGGTCTGACTCCAAAAAAAAACTCAAAACATCTCGAGCATCGTGCCACGTATGTTTTTTTTTGAATAATTCATGATCAGTCATGAAATTCATGATAAAAATAAAATTGATAATTCTATAAGATTCTATAAGTAGTTCACATCCCAGATGCTCCATGGTGCTGGAATATTTACTTACATTTACCCCAAAAATGATCCAGTTTTGTAGGTATAAATATTCCAGCACCATGGAGCATCTGGGATCTATAAACATCCTGGTTGGTGGTTTCATCCCCTCTGAAAAATATGAAAGTCAGTTGGGATGATTCTTCCAAATATATGGAAGAATAAAAAATGTTCAAAACCACCAACCAGATTAACTAACTATAGATTTAACCACTATTAATCACTATTAATCATGATTAATATAGATTATCCCACTATTAATAGGTATTGACCCATCCCCATCTGCGAATCATCCAACCACTCTGCCCGCCTCAAAGACGCGTTTCACGGCGCCCAGTTCTTGGACATCACCGATGGGGGTCGAGGTGCCGTGGGTGTTCACGTAGTCCACCTGGGCCGAAAAAGTTTTTCGGTGGTTTCGGGCGGTGCCTGGCGTGGTTTTCCGTGGAAATCCGTGAAATCCTAGGGAAAATGATGGGAAAATGGTGATTCAACCCAGAAAATCTGGGAAAATGATGGGAGAAATGTTGATTAAAGCAAGAAAAATAGTGAACACTGGTGATTAGCCTGCGGTTTTTCTATAGAGATGTGGAAAAGCCATGGGGAAAGCCGTTCAGAACATGATCTGCAAATGGTGGTTTTAAGGTGCACGTCATTGCAAGTCTACAGGAGCTGTGAATAGCTGATGTTAAAAGAACTAGTTCATGGGGCTTATAAACCAACAAACAACATAGCCTGGGGGCAGCGCATTGTCTTTTTTGATATCCCAGTTGATTATAAGTCATAAGATGGTAGAACTTGGATACCAAGGTCTGCTCAGATGATATACCATGGTGAGGGATACTAGAACTTGCTTTTGGATATTGCTGTGTAGTTGGTATAGTATCAAAGTAGTTTTGGGCTATTCCCATTTTGCTTGGGCGTGTGTTCCCTTCTTCTTCACCAGATCGGCAATTTCGCCCGTTGAATCCAAGGTTGAATCATAACTTCATTAATACTTTGCTTGCCTCAAGCCTGCAAACACGGACTTGTCCAACTACAGTAACTACTATGTCCAGCTTTCCAGGTGCCCAGCCTGCTTCTCGCCTGCAATCTCATCTGCCATGGCCAAAGCGATCTTCATGCCTCAAATTGAGGAAGCGCCGCACAGCCTTTTTTCATGTCATTTATGCGGATCAAAAACATAGCCCCAGTACTCCAGAAAGGAAACGACTGCTACTTCCAACTGTCAGGACCTTTCAGAATCTTTCAGCCCCATATGTACTGCGCTTAAAATGTGCTCCTTCCAACTGTTGCGATGGTGACTAGCGGCTGACAGAATTTGCACCCCAACTGTTGGAGATTCGCATGGCTAGCGGGACATTCCCTCATGCTGATTGCTTCATCGCTGGTGAATAGGATTTTAAGTTTGTAAGATAATGGATTCTAACAATGATTTACCATAATAAGCAGATTAGAATACATGATTTACCATAATGGATTCTCACAATCCACAATGTATGGGATAGTATAACCATCATGTAATAATCATCCACCACGGGTTTTGAACACTGCTCATTTTTGGAGGTTTCCTAAGTCATGGGGCTACCCCAATAGCCTAGTCATGCTTGTTTTGATCAATGTTTATTTCATGGAAAATGCCTCAACAAATAGCTGGATGATCACTGGGGATGGTACCCCGATTTTTTTAGGAAGTTTACACCTATTTTCTGGGGAAAACACCTTTGGAAAATGCCCCAACACCAGGTGTTCATAATGGAAAACACCAAATGAACACCTGGTTTCCTGGTCATCACCCAGTGACATTTCTCACCCCCCACGCCGGAGGGTGCCACGACATCGTAGCCATCGGAGTTCGCACCGTACCCCGTGAGCTCGGCGTAGATCCTGCGGATCGACGACACGGGGCGACACGGGGAATGGTCCAATGGTGGATGATGGTTGGATAGGGCACCAAACTGCAAAAACCAGAAAAAAAAACTGGTCCAAATATGTCCAATTCATGTTTAAGAGATTTTTAGATCATGTCTTCGAATCTAAGTTTGGGACAAGTCCGGCAAGAGTATCTTCATGATGTCTGTTGCTAGCCAACAGAATCCAGGAGCACAATGCCCTGGTTAGCAACAAGGGTCAGTTGAATCCTAATTTCTGGGCTTCTGTATCCTTTGGTAATTTAATATAGCAATACAAAATCCTAACATTATTAATTGGAACGTATATGGGATAATCATGAACTAAACCAGCTATTTTCCAGCTATAGCCAGCTGAAATTACTGAGAAGTATTCACTAACCCTGGAGAAAACGGTCCCCCCGGCGACAATGACAGTTTTTGTTTCTCTAACTAAACTAAGATTGTTCGTTAGTTGGATCCCATGAATCCGAGTTGGTTATTTTATTCATATCCATTGTCAGATGATCGATATCGCTAGAAATGTCTTCTGTAAATGATATATAAATTATAAATATATATATATATAAATCCCCAATGAAGTTGGGTATATCATGCTATCTCCAGATGTTTTCAATGGATAATGGATGTATATAGAGATTTCGATCCCTCATCACGCCGCAGATCTATCCCTCCAGTGGCGCCTGGCACCACGGGCCTTTGCGTGTTCCAGCTCCTCTAAGACCACCATGCCACCACCGCCTGAGTCGCAACGCGATGTCGCTGATGTAAGACATGTATATAAGATGATATGAGTATACAAAGATGTATATATATATATTATGATTATTTTTTTGTAGATATATACAGTTACCCCAAAATAGATCGAACAGTTGAACACTTGGAAATATATGGTAAATATCAGCTACCATTCTGGAAACACTTCTCTATCTTTTGGGCTACATGAAATCATCCCAACTTGTAAGAATGAACCAGTTTCTCACCAGGTAGCGAACATTGTAATGACTGCTCCAGTTTAGACTTAAATGTTGTAAACTCAACAGATCAACAATATTCATACAAGCACTGGCCGGAGGTTTAGCTTTCAACCCATCTGAAACGTACGAGTACATTATGAACGTCATTGGACAAAATAAAAGCGCCACGTACAGGTGCCTTGATAGAGCATTCATGAGTATGTCTTACCATTTCTTTTAAGATTGGGTTCACCCTGGAAACATATGATTGTTTCCCATTGAACACAATTACCAATAATGTAATAACCCAGATGCTCCATCTATGGAATTTATTTATCTACATTTACCTCCAAAAGAGCCCAGTTATGTGGGTGTTTACATTCCTCAATGTATGATGATGACTAGTTAGGCTGAATAAATCACTAATAAATCCCCCTATTAGTATCTATTATATAGTTATATAGTATATATTAGTAATTAACAATAACAATGATAACTTGGAGCCTTCCTTGGCTTACGAAACACCATGGCCTTCCCCCAGGCAGACACGGCAGACCGCAACCCGCAGCGGCCTGCAATGACGAAGCCATCCCGATCTTTGTCGAAGGCACGGGAGGCCTGCGCGACTGGTGGCCACTCTGAGAATTAGATGTTGGTAACCCATAGGATCCATGTATGCTATATATGGTAACATTTACCATCAATATACCCCCAATGTTAGCATATATACCATACATGGATCCTATGGGTAATAGATTCGCCTCTGGTTTATCATGGTTTACAATAGTGGGAAAACGACTAATTAAAAAACTGGATGCCTCTGGATACTGGTTTATAGATGTTTATAGTACAAAAACGTGAGAAAGCATCTAATAACCAACCATAATAGATGAAGAATAGATCAATTCATTATGGGGGTTGATAAATGTTGATCAATTCATTGAAGCATCATTCGGAATCAGTGGGGCAACCATGGAGATTGGGATGCTGTGGATGTGAAAAATCACGAGTTCAGCCGTCGACATTCTGGACACACCTTGGTGGGTTCGTGGTTGCGCTTGGTCGAAAGGGCTCCCATACAATCGAACATTGCGGTGAACCTGGGAACGAGCGGAACCAGGGGATGTACCATGGGGAGATCGTTCCATTTTAAACGGTAGATCACAACATGTTTCAGCGCAGCAATCAGCTTTGAATTGGCTTCTCTAGTGGCTGTTTCAACTTGTTTCATAGGGATTCTGCAGAGCCACCTGTTGGATTTATCAACTGGAAGCCTTATCGAAGTATCCTCCAGATTCACTTTTTTTTTTGGACAAAATAAATAGCCAGTCATGTCCGGAAAACACACCATGTAGGAAAAGAGCTAAAAAAAGTAAATAAGCACTATTTAGAATCACATTCTTTTCCATTGACAAGCAGCAATCAATTCAGCCATCATCTCAGCCAGTCATCCACCCAGCCCTTTTAAATGGATCAATGGCCGAGGCACCTAAAAAAAAAGGGGTTTGGGATGCCCAAGAAATGAGCTAACAAATGGTACCGTAGTGGCTCCATTTTAGGGTCCTGAAATTCCCATTGATATGATACCCTCTGGTAAACGTTTACATAACTATGGAAAATCACCATTTTAATGGGAAAATCAACTCTAAATGGCCATTTTCAATAGCTATTTTGACATAACCAGAGGGTAATTCTTAAGAAAATTGAGCTATTAATATTAATAATATGATAATTCTTAATGGAATTGATATGATAATTCTTATGATAATTCCCATGAATATTAATGGAAAACCTGGCAGCCTGGACCAGGTCTGGACTTTCTGCAGCCAGCGACTGCCAGCATTCGTTCTCACCGGCTCCAGCCACTGCCATATCTGCCTCCGACTCGCTGGGGAAAAAAGAGCTGGCTTAATGGGAGTTGAATGGAATTTACTGGCATCTATATAACATTATATAACATTATAACTATGAAATACTATGAACCAATATGAAACAGTGGGATTTTTAGAAATCTATGAGATATGGATGACATGGATATGTCTGAGAATTTTGTTTACCCCCAAAATGGCCGCTTTTTTTTTGGGGGGAACAAATCATCCTAAACCATGGGATTTTGGGGTACCCGTTTTCAGACAAACCCATTTGAGGCGAGATATCTGAAGCATCGGAGGCAAGCGTGGCACCAAAAAACAGTCAAGTAAGTATAGTAAATACTTTCATACAGTTTGGGCAGTACTTAACTTTACATTATGGATTACATTCATACAGATAAATACGTTTACAGTTTTTCACATTAAGTTATCGTAAACAATCCATCTGTTGACTGGGAACTGTTGAGGTCGGCTGTATTCTACCGATGACAAAAAACAAACATGTCCATGTTTGGAGGTGAAACACAACCTATGTTGGATGCAAATCTTACAGATTATTCTGGGCTTCTATGTCTATGTCAAATTTTGAAGTTATATAAATAGTACAGTCTATATATATATAATTAATTATAGTTATATAATATTATACATATGTATATATATATATAGAGATGTGTGATCTGACAGCACCAAGCAGAATCTCTGCACCTTGTTCAACTGGATCTGCTCCATGGCAACTCCGATGCAATGGGCACCAGTGGAACAAGCTGAGGAAATGGAAAAGGATGGGCCCTGCGAGCCATCGACGTGACACGACCAGTCATCGACGGTGGTTGATGTTTATCCATGAATTTCATGGACATCTATGACAATCATTAACATCCAGCAATATCCAGTACAATCCATAAATTCACCAATACTTCATCAACCTGGAATGAGGCCATCATTAAGTGCAGTGCAGTGAGGTCCTGAAAAAATCATCTAGATGCTCCATCAAAAAACAACACTTAAACAAGACATACTCCATGCCAAACAAAAGGGAGCACAGGTCCCAACTATCATCAGTGTCACCGCTTAACCATCGGTGAAATCTCGTTATCTGTCCGAAGATGGAGACCCCCCAAACCAGCCCGAAAACGGAAGATTCAATAAGATTAATCATATTCCATCCATACAAGTGTAGTCATCATCTTCCATCAGTTTCCATCAGTTTCCATCATAGTATAGTATAATTAGTTATTTAACATCCATGATTTCATTTTCCCGGTTCTTTTCCGGTTCTTTTCCCGTCCCCAGCCTGCAACTTGAAGGCCGAGGACAGGACAGCCGAGACAGTGGAGCCCATCGTGCGTGTCACGCGGTAAGGGCCCACTTTGCTGGGCCATCTTTTCACCTGCACAGGCCAACTTCATCATCTATGGTTATTTCATATTATATATATATATATTTAATTGACATGTGTATATATATATATAATGGATATGTATATTATATGCATGCATGCATGCATGGATGTATGGATGTATGGATGTATGGATGTATGGATGTATGGATGTATGGATGGATGGATGTATGGATGTATGGATGTATGGATGTATGGATGTATGGATGTATGGATGGATGGATGTATGTATGTATGTAGGTATGTATAAGTATAAGTATAAGTATAATGGACATAACCCATTGAATACCTAACATAGAGATAATAATATAATTATAATTATATATAAATAGATGAACTAACTAATTTGACAGCCATTTATAGATTATGTCATGTAAGTTATTGATGTTTACTATAGACGACAATATCTATAGATTATTATCATAATTGTTACACATACCCACATATATTTTGTTCCCAAATAGCCAACTTAAAATCATAAGTCATCTGTCAATGGGTATGGAATATGTATATATATATGAATAGATGAGCTAATTATGTAGCAATTTAAACAAGAAATTAATGGGTATGTGATGTGATTTGGTGGAAGTCATAAGATTGGATTTAACAGAATACTGTACAATCCATAAAACATAATTTAGGATATTTCAAGTTAAGGATGTGTTCCAAACAAGTCCCAACCTTCCTACAACCTGAGCCTTTCACCTTTCAATGGGAATTTCAGGATCCTAAAATGGAGGTACCTACCATATATAAGGCCTATGTAAGGTGATATCCATAGAACATATGCCCCTTTTTTGGTACAGTACCTCCATGTTAGGATCCTGAAATACCCATTGAACCTTGGCCACCTGGTTCCACACCTACGTTGTCTTGGCCTTGAGCCTGGAATCTTGAGCCATCATCATCATCATCATCATCATCATCATCAGTATCTTCCCAAGTAAGACATAAAACCCGGTTGGACACCAGCTCGCGCCTGATCCGCCACATAGCCACAGGATTCGGTGACATCCGGAATGGAGGTGCCACCTGCCCGACAAGTGCCGACATGGCCAAGGGTCGCCTGGCGACCCATGGGGTAGAGCAGTAGAGCAATGGACTGTCAATAGACCCATTAAAGACCCCTTTTTTCTGGTAATTGAATCATAATCTTTAATGGGTCTATTTTTCTGGTAAAGATTCATTATAGACCCATTATCTTATTTTGAATCATTTCCTTGTCAACACCAACACACACACACACACTAGGACGTGGGATTCTGACGTCAACTAACCACCTGAGGCGGTCCGCGCGATTCCATCCCTTTTTTTGCTGAGAAGCCATCAAGTATTCACTTTCCAACCTGGAAGATCATCATTTTTTTGGACCAACTTTGCCACCATAAAAATGGAGTATGAATCCAGATTTAGCCAAATCCCATCCTAATCCACTTCACCAACCATACCATGATGCCACCGATGCCACCTTGACCCAGGATGGAGGCACATCGCTCGTTGTTCTCATAGTCTTCCGGCTTCAGGCCGGCATCCTGCGGACATCTCCAGGCCGACTTTGGGGAAACTCCAAATGGTTTCTATGATTGTATGATGTTTTTATAGAGCTATGATGTTTTCTATCATGATATCAATGGGAATAAAAAAGGATCCAATTTATGGAGGTACGTTAGTACCATATTTCTGGCCATATTTTGGGGGGATATCCCCTTACATAGCCCTTATATAGGCCTTATATATGGTAGGTACCTCCATTTTAGGATCCTGAAATTACCATTGATGATATCCAAGAAACATCAAGAAACCCACCTGGATGGCACGATCCAAGGCGATGTAGGCGAATTGGGCATTGGGGCCCATGAAGCGCAAGGTCTTTCGGGGAATCAGTTCCTGCCGCGGAGCGGTCTTTGAAGTTTCAACAGAAATTGGGGTTTCAAAGCAAGACAGAACAATGGGAAGCTGAATGGTTGCTTTTTTACAGTATTGAGTATTGAGAAGAAACCGCGTAATTAAACATGATCAACTGATCAACAATGTTTTTCTTTAAACAAATGAATGGATTTAGAAGCCGACTTGAGTGAAATTATCAGTAGCCATGTGGCTATGAGTCAAAACCATGGTACTCTGTTGAACATACTGATTAGCGGAAATTCATCGCCCCATTGATCAGCATCAGTGCCCATTCATGGTCCCATCATCCCAAGCCCATGTTTCTAGCTATCTTGGGCTCATCAGGATACCAGGATTTTCACCCGTGCCTACTTGGTCATCGCACTTACTCAATAGGTTCTATCTCATATGTGGGATAAGTAGGGTTTATCCACTTACAACTAGGGTTACAACCTATAAAACCTACTAATTAGGTGGGATATGGTGGGATGAGCCCCACCTTTTCAAGCCATTGAAAACTGTCTGCAAATCGCCACCCTCCTTGATCTCTGCTGGTGTCAAGTTGGGTCTGCCGCGCACGTTGCTCTTGATGCCCAGCTTCTCATACCTAGGGAAGCCACTGGCTGGTCCAACCCATGTTCCAACAGAAACAAATCACTGGAGATGCTAGATCATCATCAGAAATAGGATGGATGTATAAATACAAACAAATGTATATATATGTAATTATACATATATGTGCACTCAGTATATATATATATATATGTATATATATATATATACTCGGTGTATATATAGTAATTATATATACAACAATGAAACTGCCACCTAGTCACCTAGCTCATGCCTATTGAAAAGGTTGTTAAGATCCAAACACTTTGGGGGTTGCTGTGAACTGTCCTTCAATCTCTGGGAAAGGTGAACCTCCTTCCTCCATCTGGGAGCAAAAGGCCATGTGAAAGTCAGTCAAGAAAATTGAAGCAAGTGTGCCCTAACTTCTACGGTTTGGTAAATTGTGAATGATTTATGAACACATTCAAGGCTGTCCGAAAAAAAACATCGCATTTGTCTTTGCGGAGTTTTATCAGCGCCTACGTCAGTACTACGTCAGCAAGACAATGATTTGCCAAGGTGCTCTTCGGAAAAAGTAATGCCAGAATTGCCTGAGCGCTCATGGCGAGCATGACATCTGGATTCATTCTGGTCTTATCTCTGAAGGTGAGGGCTACAATTGGGGTAATGGGCCCGAGCAATAACGGTTATGCATTGGTTTATAAACGCATGAAGTATATAACTACCATATTCAATAGATATGATATCTACCACATTCTACCAGAATAAAGCCCAGTGAAAATATGTGCTATAGCAGTTTTAGGATATAAATCATTTTTGCAAACTACGGGGGCACCACCTATGGCCTGGATCAGCCTGGTGAGCTGTCACAATTGAGTGGTCTTTTTTGCTACTTACCCTCTGGTAAGCTAACATCGCTATGGAAAAGCACCATTTTCAACAGGTAAATCATGGTCAATGGGAATTTCAGGATCCCAAAATGGAGGTACTGTACCATTTAAGGCCATATGTTCTATAAATAAATCAATTATCAATGGCCATGTCCCAGTTCGCTATGTTAAATTACAAAAGGACCAAAAGGGAAACAATCCGCGGCCTGGAAAATGCACGACATCACTTTGAACTTTTCCAGCATGTATCAATGGATGACTGGTTGGTGGTTGAGCCACCCCTCTGAAAAATATGAGTTCGTCAGTTGGGATGATGACATTCCCAATATACGGAAAAATAAAAGCCATGTTCCAAACCACCAACCAGATGACAATGATGCTCTATTTCCATGCGTTGCCAACAAATGTCACCCTAAACCCTCCTTTTTGCATATCGATCGTTTCACTTTGGGGTCTCTTTTCACCCCTGGGTCCCCAGTGGCCCCAGTGTTCTACCCCAAGAAATGTGGTGGTTTCCATCTGGAGGTGTTTTCTCAGTCATGGGGGGTACCCCATACCATCCATTTTAGATTGGGATTTCATGAAATAAACCAACCATGACTTAATTTTCCATGGTCTGGTATTCCAATTATATCCAATTATTCCAATAGCTGGAAGCCCCAATAAACCACACCAATAAACCAACCATAAACCAACCAACCAGCTATTGGGGTACCCCCATGACTTTGGGTTCCCCCCCATGGTGTTTCGGCACCGGTGCATCCCAGAAACCATTTTTCAAATTGTCCGCGACGTCATCGAGGGTGTTTCCAAGGCAGCTGGTGATGCCCATGCCGGTCACCTCTAGGGAAGGGCCAGTGAAAGCAGATTCCAGCTACTGTGGTAGCATGTTTTACCATGGTTGTTGTTTGTTTTTAACCTACTTTTAGAATCTTTTAGATACCTATGTTATACATGTTCATACATGTTCATACATGTTCCCAAGGCCTTTATGCAAATGACAACAATACTAGCAAATCCTTTTGAATATCAACGTAATGGCATAGGCTCAATTTGGATCATCCCAGTGGGCTACAAACATCGGCTGTTTCAACCAGCAAGGGATTGTGATTCAGCCACCGTTCCAAGGCTGTTCCAAGGTGTTTCATAGTTGGCAGAGTTGATTTATGTTACGAAAAAAAGTCACTGGGGATGGGTCAAAACCAATAGATCCAATAGTACCCCTTCTGTTCACATCAAAATTTCGCTGGGTTAAAATGGATGTTCATTCCCCTAAAAATGGTATTTTCATAGGTATTGATCCATAGCCATATAGCTCACTGTTGGGTTTACGCTAGCTGTATCTATAATGGGCTCTCCGGTGATCCTCAGCCCCCGGTGATCCCATTTCCAGATGCGGAAGATTCGTACATAGGAAGCCACGTTAGGAACCCACATGTAGGTAGATATTCCTTACATGAAGCATATGGAATTTAAATCATGTTAAAACTGGGTTATCACCCACTTACCAACCGGTTGTGAAAAATGTGAGATAATCCTCCAGTTGTCGACTTCCCCAGGAAAACGTACATGATTGCATTGATGTGTTTGGGTTAAATCCCCCATTCTGCCCATGGCTTTGTTAGTTATATTCCGGTAAACCCAATGCCATAAACCATCCCCAATACAGGCTGATTCTATCTTATTATTGGCGAATTATATCCCTTCACCTGTTTCATAAGCCGAATGAAAATTCAATCAACCCCTAAGGTTTCTTATGGTTTTATTGGGTATACCCCTATCGCTATCTATACCTGGGAACCATCCCCCAAATCACCATTTTTGTAGGTGGTATAAACCATTCCCAAATGGGTGGTTTAGGACATTGCTTTACCCACATTAGTTCCCATTAAACCGTGGATGATATGGGTGAAAATCCCATTAATTCCCATTAAACCATGGCTTATATGGGCTAAAACCCTATTAATCACCATGAAAAAATCCTATGGTTAACCCATAGTTATGCCATAAACCATATTATTAATATATGGTTTATGGCATAACTATGGGTTAAAATATTATCCCTATAACTGGGGGCCCATCACATCCTTCACACTTCACACCAAGAGGCCACCACCCGTCGTTCAGCAGCTCGGCTCACCAGCGACGTGACCCGTCGGCTCCGCGCTGCCGCGGCGCTGAGGGCACCCAGCGCGGCCAGGGCCACGGTGCCCACGGTGCCCACGGTGCCCACGGTGCCGGCACCGGTGGCGCCGGCCGAGCTGAAACCGGGCGTTTCGGTCCTGAGGTTTTCGTGGGTTAGCCTCTGGTTATGTCAAAATAGCTGTTGAAAATGGTGATTATAGTGGATTTAGCCATAAAAAATGGTGATTTTCCATAGTTATGTTAGTTTACCAGAGGGTAAAAGAAGATGCCAGTAGTGTGATACCAATGAACAACATCTATCATATGATATCAAACATGTTTGGCAAACAGTAAACATCTGTCATATAATAAACATCTAACACACCAATTGATATCAATGATGTATCAATTCTTCATTGCACTATTAGTTGTTTCGGTCTTGATAAATAGGTAATTAACGAATGAATAATGGATTGATTGGCTATAAAACATGGTGGTAGAGTTTGGAAATCGTTAAGATTTTCAATATTCAGGAACACTTGACAAATAGGGATTTGACAAATGCATAATCAATAGATATGTATGATATGTATGTATGTGTACATATATAATATGGGTATAACAGTGGTGTTGCAAACAATCTAAATTGGGATGTACAGTAACTCCTTTTTTCTGCTCTACAGAAAATAGATTGATAACGGTGTAGAACATGTACTTCATTGTATACTGTTACATATTTAGTATACATTGTGTAGCATGTATTGACTATGTAGATATGTTATCATCATCACCACCACCACCATCATCATCATCATCACCATCATCATCATCATAATTACTTCGTATTGTTGTCATTGTTGTTATTACTCTACTAGTTCTTACTATTACTAGTCTTATTATGTTCTACATCAGTCAATTGAATATATACATTATATACTGGATTCGATTCACTGGAAATTTTGTGAAGGAGACAACCAACAAAGCCAGGTTTCATTCAAGTGATTTCAAGTGGTTTGAGGTACCCCAAAGGATGAAACAGGTCCGCACAACTTTTTTCAGTTCTCCACATCCGCAGATTCCCAAAATGGCTTCGAGTATGGGTCAAGAAATCAGTGCCCAATGACCTCAGAGATTCGGTCATTGGTTGCATCCAAGCGTCGACTGCGATGAGACTGGGGTTCCTGTGCTGGGGACCGTTTCGCTGCGGCGATTCAAAACACCTCCGGTAAAGGCATGGCCGCCATAAATGGCGACCGCAGCTACCAGCAGCAAGGTCTCACCAACCCTCATCCTCCGGGGCGATTGTTCGTTTCTCAGGCGGCCGGCCCCCGGTTTGAGCCAAAGCTGGTGACCCGAAGACCTTTTTTGGGGATGCATTGATGGGACGGGTCCCGGAAAAAAGGGACAACTAAGGAAACATACATGTCCCTATGCTCATGGTGATTGACTTTTCTACCCTCTCGAGAACACCTATGCCACTGTCAAAACATGGAACATGGATTATGGTTATCACACCATCATTAGGGTTTCCTCACAATTGATAACCATCCCCTTTTATGGGAACACATCCATTATTTTCACGACAGCACATAGCATCACTGCAAAGGGATGGTACTTCAGGTGGCATCCAACCACACACTTCCAGAACCTCATCCGCTTCACAAGACTTTAACGACACCAGTGTTCAGAATACCTATTATTGTAAGATTTCCGAATTTGATTTAAACACATGTACAACCACATCAACGATTTCGAATTAATTCTATGTAGTTCTTGAAGTGAATACTTAAAGGACTAAAGATCAAGACAGTCACGGTCCACCACCCATCACCGTTCTTGCTGTTCTCCGTGGCCCAGACGTTCGGGGAAGATGAAGACCAGCATGGCCGAGACGCCCAGTAGAATGGGCAAGGCCCATGGTGAGCCTGGATTGGTAGTTGTAAACTGTGGATCCGATTTCCAAACATTAGAGCACATCATTATTCCAGGCAGAAACTTCAGATAATAATAATAATAATATATGTATATTATATATATATATATCATAATTATAATTACACATGATAATTGTATATATATATAGTATTATATAGTACATATAGAATTCATGGTACATTGTAATGAAAGTTGAAATCAAATAGCCAGCTTCATTCAGCTTCCACGGACAACAGAAAAAATGGCCAGCTTCAAATCCTCGTCGATTTCATACCTAATAGTATCTTAAAAAAAGAAAAAAACATCAGTATTCAATCCCCATCTTGGTCATTTGGATTGGTGACTATCTGACTGATGAACATGAATGATAACAAAATTAAAATCATCATCAAAGATCTTAAATATGGATAAATATGGTGGATATTTGATTGTGACTATCTAAAATAATTAATCCATTTGGTAAATATATCCATAATATTTCATGAATGATATAGAATGAATATGTGTATGTTGCATCATCGTTAACTCCTCATCTTTGGACGATTTTCATGATTCCCCAAGGCGGCCTCGTGGGATGTCCAGCACTTTCGGTGACGGCATGGCGGAAAAATCACAGTGGCACGTCTGTGGCAAAAGATGTGCAACACACATTATGTCTGTGATCTTCAAGTACAACACACATTAAAAATTGTAAAAAATGGTAAAAACACATACGGATGCATCCGGCCAAAATACTTGAAGACCTGACAATACCCGGACTGTTCCTCTGTAGTTGACAGCAGGATTTATGTACACACAGTATATGCATCTCACAGAGTCCCATATTCAATCCCTTCTAGTAGCCTTCTAGATCCGTATGTTGTCATGCTGAGTGCAGGTGACTGTATCCTGTATCCTCAGCTTCTGTTGTGTTGGACAATGCGGAGCTTGAACCATGCAACCACGGCGATCTTGACTCATGCCGTCATCTGCCAAGATGGTGTTCCCTGCCAAACCCATTCTCAACTGGTGGATGACTGAATTCTCACAGACTTTGGATACGCATATACCATATTATCCCCTATTACCCGTATTATCCGATATTACCTACAGTGTCCCATATCATCCTATCTATCATCCTATATATTATCCTATCCTATATTATCCTACCTATCATCCTATATGATCCTAACTTTATAGGATATTATATCATCATATATCATCTATGTCCCATATTATCCTATATTATCCTATATTATATATTTATATCCCCTATATTATCCTAGTGTTACACCAGTGTTCTCGTAAAAGATCCGCTCAAACAGCATCTCCCCCGTCGGCACCACCACGACACCACGGCACGGCACCTCCCCAGGTGAGCCCAGCACCAAAACCGCAACAGGCTAAGAGGTCCCCCTTCTTCACGCGGCCATCACGCATAGCCTCCCGGGGGGAACTTACTGAAGGAGGAGATAAAAAAAAAGGGAGTGAGCTGAGATTTCTGGCACTTCACCATCTGATGTATTTTAAAAAATATAATATAATATAATATATACATATATTGTTATCTTAATTATATATATGTATATATATATATATATTGTATGTATGTATGTATGTACGTACGTACGTACGTACGTACGTATGTATGTATGTATCTAGAGTTTAAGTATGTTTAAGTACTGTAGATAGGAAAGTTCTGTTTTTTGAGTGAATTTTGAGAGGTTGGGCTTCAATCCCAACTACATCTTGGGGGCTACTGCGTATTATTTTTGTTGCATGGTTTTAAACATGTCTGCTTTCCATTGGTGACCTGGATTTCCTAGAAATTTCGTGTCTGCTCTAAGTCTATCATTTCTAACAAAAACAAATACACATACACATAGCCCAAACAACTTATCCTCATTCACTAGCCTATCCCATGGATATCCCATCCCAACAAAAAAACATCGGGCTCCTCATCGAGGGCCAGTGGTATGGACGCTGCAGAGGTGTTGCCGTACTCGTCTAAGTTGCAAATGATCTTCTCCTGCCATCATCTGCGCGGTAAACAAAATGGCCCATGGCCGACCACTGTGGCCGCCATGGTTTTTTCATTGGGCGATTCGCAGCAACAAAGAGTAATAGCTGTTTTTACCTGCAAGCAAGTGAGGGGTTAAAAGTATGTTTGAACATCTAAACATATAGGGAGGTAGTCAATTGATAAATGCTATATGGTATTGATTTTTCCCCACCTGCCAGGTGAGGGTTGTTAGATTTTATGTCAGTTGCCTCCTCCTCCTCCTGCCGCTTCCTGCCGCCTCCTGCCTCGTCATGCCTCCTGCCTCCTCCTCGTCCTCCTTGTCGTCCTTGTCGTCCTCGTCGTCCTCGTCGTCCTCGTCCAACTGCGACCCGCGATCCACAGTGTTCGCTGCCGGACCTCAACCACGACCATCCA
>Ga0126342_10005261_pt1 | contig 22494 bp, 17 predicted proteins | sample Cyp1metagenome_FD_92528 | JGI IMG/M metagenome (GOLD analysis project Ga0126342, IMG submission 92528) | Coral microbial communities from Lord Howe Island, Old Settlement Bay, Australia - Cyphastrea 1 metagenome | ecosystem: Host-associated > Invertebrates > Cnidaria > Coral ...
ATTAACCACTATTAACCCCTATTAACCCCTATTAACCCCTATTAACCCCTATTAACCCCTATTAACCCCTATTAACCACTATTAACCACTATTAACCACTATTAACCACTATTAACCCCTATCAACCACTATCAACCCCTATTAACCCCTATTAACCACTATTAACCACTATTAACCACTATTAACCACTATTAACCACTATTAACCACTATTAACCCCTATTAACCACTATTAACCACTATTAACCACTATTAACCACTATTAACCACTATTAACCCCTATCAACCCCTATTAACCCCTATTAACCACTATTAACCACTATTAACCACTATTAACCACTATTAACCCCTATTAACCCCTATTAACCCCTATTAACCACTATTAACCACTATTAACCACTATTAACCCCTATTAACCACTATTAACCACTATTAACCACTATTAACCACTATTAACCACTATTAACCACTATTAACCCCTATTAACCCCTATTAACCACTATTAACCACTATTAACCACTATTAACCCCTATTAACCCCTATTAACCACTATTAACCACTATTAACCACTATTAACCCCTATTAACCACTATTAACCCCTATTAACCCCTATTAACCACTATTAACCCCTATTAACCACTATTAACCACTATTAACCACTATTAACCACTATTAACCCCTATTAACCCCTATTAACCACTATTAACCACTATTAACCCCTATTAACCACCACAAAACAGTAGAATTTCTGACTCAAAGGACACCAGGTTTTTGACAAAACCGAGCTTCGGGTCTTGTCCCAAGCCACGCATCATGGGATGCTGTGGATTCAGGCCACGCTGACCTCGCGATAAAACCGGCCACGCGTTCCGTTTCGAACAGCGAGGAAACCGAGTCGTGTCGTTATGGATTGGTTTTGTTGGGACAATCTAAACCGGGTTTATGCCCCATGATGCCATGATCTTCATGGGAAAATCTATGGTCAATTTACATAAATTTACAGGAACATCTATGGTTTAGCCCCATGGATATAGACAAAAACTCCTAGGTATCACTAGGTATTGAAATGATGAATGAATTTTCACACATCTTGTTCATTGGATTGGTTTTGTTGGGAAAATGTTAACCGGGTTTAGCCCCATGATCTTCATGGGAAAATCGATGCTTTCCGGTGTAGATTTGCCCGAGAGACGGAAGGCATCCAAGTCGTCCCAGGGAACAATACTCCTGCGGGCAAGGCACCATCGGAGGGAATGACTTTGTTAGGGCAAACTCCAATAACTCTTGGTTTATGGTATAGATATATATATATATATACGGTAATTAATTACATTTAAATATACGGATTTTTAAATATACGAACAGGTATTTCAGACTACCTCCGGAAAGGTTTTCCTTGGCCCGCCCAGCCATTTAAACATACGGCATCCAATTCATTTAAACATACTGCAACTACATTTAAATATACGAACTGGTATTTCATACTACCTCCGGGGCCGTGCGGTCTGGCCCGCCCGCCACATATTTAAATGTCGTTACCGTATATATATATATATACTAATATGTACATACATCGACATAGTTGATGGGGGTTAGTTCCAGCAAGCAATAAATCTAACTGGGGGGTAGCATCTTTCGGGCATTTGTTGATGTCCTCGTGACACATTTGAGGAGTGTAATGAATAGGAATTGTGTCAATGGGAACTCCAGGATCCTAAATGGAGGTACGTTAGTACCATATGTTTGGCCATATTTTGTGGGGATATTCCCTGAAATTTAGGCCTGGAAAATAGGCCTTATATATGGTAGGTACCTCCAATTTAGGATCCTGGAATGGCCATTGATTGTGGTATGGAAAATAATGTGGTAGCATCAACTCCATCAAGACCACAGAAGCAAAGTAGTTCCAAAGTAGTTCCAGATAGTTCCAGGCTTCGAACGGCGGAGCAATTTAGTCTTCCCAACTGACACAATCAAATCAACATGGTAGATTCTGATGGTCCTAAATTTACAGACACCACAAGTACAAACACTATGAGCGATCATGAAATAGTTTAATGTGGTAGACCCAATAGTAAACCATCCCTGATATCACTATAGGTGGGATTATATAAATCATCTCCAAATGCTAGGTTTATGGCAGTCAGGGTTTTTCATAGTTTAATTAATTACCACATTTTATTTATGTTTAAGAGTTTAATTACCACATTTAATTACCACAGTTTTATGGCAGCCAGGGTTTAATAGTTTGCATTGTGGCATATAACTATTGATCCAAGCTATGCACATCCCCCGGAGAAGCAACGCTTAATCTGCACATGTTGGGATGGGATGATATCCGCGACTGGTTTCACTGGCAACTGGTTTCACTGGTTTCACTAAAAATGAATGCTACACTGGTTGGTGGCTTTTCGCCCTACCCCTCTGAAAAATCATGGAGTGAAAGTCAGTTGGGATGATGACATTCCCAATATATGGAAAGTCATAAAAATGTTTGAAACCACCAACCAGTACAAGTTCGCTCAACCCCCATTGTTGTGGGTCATTTCTTCATTTTGCTGAGTTCAAACTAATTCAAACATATTCAAACCCCCATCTGGCCTATAATCAGCTAAGCAAATTCTTCACCACATACTCACCGGAATTTACATCCGTTGGAATAAATCTTGGGACATATTGATGGAAAAGCCACATAAGGCTAAGCTTCGGGTGAACATTGATAATGTTAGTACATGTTAGCATCATGTTAGTAAAGCAATGTCATAAACCACCCACAAAAAAGAACCCATTGTGGCACTCATAAACATCGTAAAATTGGGGATGGTGGCTTCTTTTCTTTTAGTAATATAATATAATATATATATATATAATTCTATAATACCCTCCAGTAAATTAACATAGACCCTGGCAGATAGGACTTGGAAGATTAGTTTCCATTAAAAATGGGTTATCTTCAGGGTCCAACTGTTACTTTACTAGAGGGTAATGCTTGGTGGTTTCACATATTTGAAACAAAAAATATCTTCTTTGACTGAAACCAAGAATTTGTCCTATATTTCAAATATCTTCTTTGACTGAAAACTCATATGGTAATTGCTTGGTGGTTTCACATATTTGAAACAAAAAATATGGGTTTGTCTGAAAATAGTGTACCCCTAAACCCAATGGTTAATGATCATTATCCCTATTAAATGGCTATAATTGGGAATATACCCTATTTTCAGACAAACCCATATCTTCAAGCATATGGGATGATTCTTGTGGTGTCCAGCAGATTTTTCGTAGAAACTTCACCTGCTGCCCAGGCTCTTCATCGTGCTGTACGGAATGGGTTTGACGCATTCGATGACGCCACTGGTGCGCCTAGAAATGTCTGAATTTTTTATCCTCAAAAACTCGCTTTGAAATCCTTGAAACCCCCTGTTTTATGCAGATTTTCAAGTCATATATATATATGTATAATTATGTATATTTGGATATATATATATATTTATATGATATATGTGCATATTATATATGTACATATATGATATATGTACATATGTATATATGTATATGTATATATAGACAGTCAATGAACCTTGAGATGTCTCAAAAAGTACTGTAAGCACTTTTTAAGTGAATCAACCACCAAAATGCCTATAAAGACGCCATGCCACGTGCCATCGAAGAAATGCACGAAGGGAACGGAGGAACGAAGCGAGGCCAGGTGTGCCACCAGACCCAGATCCATAACCTGCGGCTTCAAACATGGAGAAACCAATTAATCTAAGGGTTTACTTAGTTAACATGGGGATTTGTATATATATATATATTTGTATATTAATAAAGTGTTTTCTGTATCATTGGTATTTTAGCCAACAACATGGGGAATACAAGCTGATATAATAGGATATAACCTTTACTAATACCTTGGCTATGTTTTACCTAAATATGAGGACAAAAAATAGGATATAACCTGATATAATAGGATATAACCTGATATAATAGGTTATAACCATATATATATATATATATAATATGATTACCCAGTGGTGTTTCGTTGTTTCAGGTAGTTTTTTTTTTTAATTTTCTTTCCCACTTCATCCTTCCCGTGGAGATAGCTTAAGCAAGCGACCGATTGAAGTTTGAGCCATAAATGGAAGACACTATATATTACAATAGGGATTTATAGGGATTTAATGGGATTTATAGGAGATAATTATCATGGATAATACCCTCTGGTAATGACTAACGTAGCTATTGAAAATGGCCATCGAAATAGTTGATTTACCCATTAAAAATGGTGATTTTCCATAGCTATGCTAGTTTACCGGAGGGTATATATTACAATATCAATGCCGCTCAAGCAAACATGTTGACTGGGTTGATTGTTCAGGGCACAAGATGAAAACACCATGCATTTTGCTCATCTAAAAAAAACGTGGCTTGGGATGTGATGTTCCATCAGTATATGCTGTACCTTAGCCACAAAGCTGTGGCTAGAAAGCCAGCTTTGCGGCTTGATGGAGCTTTTTCCCAAGACTGTGGAAGCCATGATAGAAACTTCGATGATTTACCCATCAAAAATGCTGGATCTCTCTTCATGCTTTTTCTATGTTTACCAGAGGTGATTTTTAGATTACCCCAGAAAATATACCGCTTTTTCAAAATCAAAAATCCCAAAAAATCCCCAAAATCTTTTGTAGAATTACTAGATTTCAAAATCCCCCCAAAAAACAACACATTATAATTGGATCATCATGGACCTAAATTCCCCTCATAAATCCGGCGCTTCACCGGCGAACCTCCTGTGGATTGCCAGCACTCAACAGCGCGCAGCCGGTCGAACGCACCTGGAGACATAGGACATAGATTGTGCAGTTTGAAGCATCCAGGGGAAAATCCCATTGATACAGATGAAAATATAGGGATTACAATTGCGTATATATGATATATATATATGATATATATATATATAAATGATGTATATATATATACATGTATATATATATATATATATATATCATCTATGATAATTAAGCTCATATATCCCAATCATCAATCATACCTACAGTTTTGGCCCTCTAGCAGTATGTAAGTTATAAGTGAGTAAGTCACGCCATTTATGGAATGATAACGGGCTTTCACTGCACAAACAACTGGAGAAGAGATGATATAATTACCATATGATAAACTGTTTGTAATATTAGGATATAATTGATTTAATAACATTTAATAACCATTTGTATGCAGTCTCATATGAATCACGTTTTCAATTCTCTGATCATACAATGTGTTAAATTTATTGCAATGATAATTAACTAAGACAATATCATTACGATATAGTTATTACAGTGATCTGGGTATCATTGAAATCTGCAAATGTTTGATGGTGAAAACCCAAGACATAGCCTACAATGTGAGGCCCCCCAGTTATAAGTTGTTTTATCAGCCCCAGTAACTATAGTTATAAATACCATAAACCATAGTTATTGGACTTATAAACCAACTGAACGCTATCGAACGGGGGCCTCACATTGTACCTGATTCATGGTTACCAATAACAAACATCTGGATATTTACGCCACCAGCATGGGGTTCAAAGTAGCAGAAGCCGAGTGCCACCTGTAGGGGTGGCGTGTTTCCATGTTTTCATCTCCACCCCTCCCAATTTTCAAGCATCTTGGTTTCAACCATCTTGAAAAATATTAGTCAATGGGATATATATATATATATATATCTAGTTGGTGGTATACCTACCCCTCTGAAAAATATGAAAGTCAATTGAATTGGGATTATTATTCCCAATACATGGAAAAATAAAACATGTTCCAAACCACCAACCAGTCAACCAGTCAAGGACCATTAACCATTAACAGATGTTTAAAATCGGGCTGCCCGGCGTTTCCAACCAGTCAAGGACCATTAACCATTAACAGATGTTTAAAATCGGGCTGAACTGCAGCAGTTTCTGTGGTTTCAATCCATCTCAGTTGCAGAGATCTCCACAAGTCGTTCAACACCAAGAAACAATTCTGGTTGGTGGTTTCAACCCCTCAGAAAAATGTGAAAGTCAGTTGGGATGATGACATTCCCAATATCTGGACAAATAAAATTCATGTTCCAAACCACCAACCAGGTTCGTGTTTCTTGACAAAATCCAAATTCTTTGCGGAAAAATGTGTTTTGCAAATCTTCTTTTTTTGCAGCGAACATGACGATGCCGCAGGGTAAAACCCACATGTTGGTGAACATCACAATTTTATCTATGGAATAATCGAATTCTTCTTGCGTAAATCCCACGTTTTCTCAGTTACATCAAAGTCTGCATTTGTTCCAGGGAACATCTAAATCCTCTTTACTTACTAGATTCTAGATCATTTATGACATCAAAATTTCTTGTGGTCAAATCTAAGAAATGTACACTTCAGTTATCCTTAAGTGCCCATTGTGAGGGAAAGTTTCATTAATTCTTGATTGAATCCCAATTTCTAGCAGATCATCACAGTAATTCTTGCGTTTTCTGCAGTAATTTGAAATACGTGTTTTTTTTTCCCAGGAAAACACATATTGCACTGGGGGGGTTGGGTGTTCCCATTCTGTAGAGCCAAATCTGGTTTGTGGCTTTTTTTTTCCAGGAAAATATGGAAAATCCAGGTTTTTATGATCAAGAATCAGTCATGAACTCATGGACATTCCAGTGAACATGATCAAACTACATCAGTTATCTATTCTATATCTAGATAACTATTATATAATTATCTCTACAATGTGAGGCCCCCAAGATAGCTAAGTTGGTTTATAAGTCCAATAACTAGGGCTTATAAACCAACTTATATCTTGGGGACCTCACATTGTAATTATCCACTGGAATAGATATCACTGGATATCACTGGATGATCCAGGACAACTCTCCAGTGGTAATCTCTAAATCCTGTGATTGATTCCACTCGTTTCCTAATGAAGAGGCCATTTTTTATGGGCTATTTAGCACCATTTTATGACAGAAGCAAATCATCAAACATCATCAAACATCAATTGTTGAAGGATATCCCATCAAATGCATGTTTTGTTTGAAACTGAAATCCACATATTTTTTGGATGGTCAATTCCAGGTTTTGTTCATCCTAAAGATCAGATTCTGAGGTGTTTTTTTGATGAACTCTACCATGAAATCTCCATGGTCCCATGGTGTGTTTTCATCCATTTGAGCATCAAAAAATTTGCCACAGTCCCATGTTTTTTAAAAGCCACACTTATGGCTAACTAATTAGTTACAGTATGAGTTATAAATCAGGAAGTCAGCCCGTTTATGGAAAGAGAAACCCATAAAAATAACTATTTATTCAGTTAGAGCACCATTAAACCATCATTTTCCCATGGATTTTCCTGATTTTCTTCCATTTACCCTCTGGTAAACGTTTACATAACTATGGAAAATCACCATTTTGAATGGGAAAATCCACTATAAATCACCATATTTTCAATAGCTATGTTAGTTTACCAGAGGGTACCTATGGTTTTTTTCCCATTTCTCAGGGGTTTCAACCAGCCAGTCCCGGTGCGAAGGCGCCGCCATGACATCCGAGTGGTCGCAGAAGATGCTCAAGCTCTGCCGAGCCAAAGCACGCGCGGAGACGTGGAAGACGGCGGGAAGCAGCTCACCGGCGCAGAGGTACCTGGTTCAGATGTATCAATGGATTGGTTTAAGGGAAAATCATGGAAAATCTACAGGAAACCATTGTTTTTACCATCAAATATAGGGCAGCTAAGTTGGTTTATAACTCCAATAACTATGGTTTATGGTATTTATAACTATAGTTACTGGGGTTTATAAACCAACTTATAACTGGGGGGCCCAGATGTATCAATGGTGGCGAACTACCCACGGCTCGTTTTGTGGGTTAGTTCACCCCAGTTATTTCAGTGGATTAACCCTACTTATCCCATGTAAATCACTGGGATTATAACCCACTTACTAAGTGGGATGAGCCGCTAGATGTATCAATGGATTGGTTTAAGGGAAAATTTTAACCGGAAACCCATGGATTTTTACCATCAAATTGATCGGGGTTTCCGGTTAAAATTTTCCCATCATCCAGTTCTATGAATGTAGGGAACTGTAGAGAACTATGGAGATATATAGGGATGTTTTTTTGTATATTTAATGCCTTAGTGATTATATACATGTGTTTTTGATACCATAGATTAGTAGTACCTGGAGATGTAGACAACTACCTGTGGATATGTATAAATATATATATATATATTGTATTGATAGTGATTATGTATATATATATATATATACACCGTTAATATTTATATTTATATTATATTTATATATAAACGTTGTGTGGATCATGTGTATGTATATATATATATATATTGTATATTAGATATTGATTATATATTTCAAAACAATAGATATATTGTATATCCATTACACCTATAGATATTATGTATCAATTAAGTGTGATTATATATATATTATTATAAACTTTGCGTGGATCATGTGTATATGTATATGTATGGTTAGTAGATCTATATCTATTAATTACAGAAATCATGATTAGCATGATTTTATTCGTAAGCTTAATACAATTAACTTATTATACCTGCAGGCCAATAAATATAGTTGTCATCATTATACTTATCTTAGCAACTATTGTGTCCTAATGTATACTAATTTCGGAAATACTATACTTATCATCGTAATAGTTCGAAAGACAATGTTAATAGTATGTATCATAAATGGTGAATCTCCAGTTTGTTAGCCAAGTTCGTTGATAATTTGTAGAACAAGGGTTTCATGGTAGATCAATCTATAGTTAGTTCATGGGGTTCCTAAACCAACTTATCGCTTGGTCATCAGCCGAATGATTACTTTGTGGCTGGTCAGAGGGGTGGTGTGGAATCTTGGGATGTTATCATCAAGGGCATGGCTACGAAACCCCCAATTTCAGACCGACCCAAACCGACCCAAACCGGGTAGAAAGAAAACCATTGATTGACAATAAATCATGATCTGCAACCCGCAATCTGGCCAAACATGGCTAAACCAGTATACTGCTCTATTTTTTTACTGACCCACCCAGGTGTATTGAAAAAATGGCGCTGGGATATGTTCCGTGATACCGCAATGATGAGGATAGTGGAGGAGATCAACCCTCGTTTTTTTCATTGCGTTGGTTCCCCCAGTGACTTTTATGGCTACTGAAATGGTACCCCCACAATTAAACAGCCATTTGGGGTTTATTAATCCGGGGTTGACATTACCCTCCAGTAAATTAATATAGACCCTCCCATTTGTCGGGGCTGGAATATGCGTTTCCACTAAAAGTTGGCGATTTCAGGGTCGAACTGTCAATTTACCGAAGGGTTATCATATTTTCACCCAACAAACATTGAGATTGATTGATGGATTAGAAAAGGGATATGTAGCACCAACAATCATATATAATCATATAGGATTTTCATCAAGGTGGGCCTGTGGGCTGTTTGTTCTGTTTGTTCTGTTTGTTTGAACTAAGGATCTTTAAGGGATATTGAGGGAGAGCTATAAATTCTTAAGTACCTTAGATACCCTCTGGTAAATTAACATGACGACCATGACAAATAGGGGTAAATTAAGACTAGTTTCCTCTATAAAAATGGGTGATGTTCAGGGTCCAACTGTTAATTTACCAGGGGGTACATTTAGTCATATAAAAATGCATGATTTAAGCAATGAAACCCATGAGATTTGACCAGTTTGACAAGACACGGCTATGACATAACGATGAAAGCCATACCCGGCCTGGTAAACATACAAAAACCTATGGAACATGGCCATCATGGCCATTGAAATAGTTGATTTACCCATGAAAATGGTGATTTTCCGTAGTTTTTTGTATGTTTACCAGAGGGTAATGGAACAAAACTGGTGAGACAACTGGCCCAACCCTCCAACCCTCCCTTCGTCACATGTTGGGGATCATGAGCAACAAACCTTCCAGCTTGGCGCAACGAGAAGCTGAAGCTGCTATAAAAGTGTCACATGTTGTTTCAGAAATATGGGGATGGGTCAAAACCCTGGTACCTAGTGAACCCCAAAATAGCTGGTAAATGGATGTTCATCCCACTAAAAATGTATCTATAGGTATTGACCCATACCCATATGTCCCTTAGATATCACAAACATGTTCTGCTGAGGCTCTTATTTTGCGAGCTTTGGATCATCTAATTGTAAGAAGATGTTCTTTTCCGTGTTTGAGCCTCAAACAATTGGAACTTGAAGAATTCTATCGATTCTATCATGCAAAAAAAAGATAAACCACAATCGTGTAGAGATCAAAGCCCAGTTAGGATGGCTCACATGCGAACTTTTCAAGGTACAACGACCCTCTGATTTCAACATTAGCTATCTCCGCATCTTCCCTCTTTTCTTGGGAAATTACCACGGCTTACCATAAATAGCAAAGCTGGTGGGTGAGTTATATCACGAATCCCCCTTAAAATCCCCATGAAATCCCATTAAATCACCATAAAATTGATCAAATCCCCTCCTGGTTGGTGGTATACCTACCCCTCTGAAAAATATGAGTTCGTCAGTTGGGATGATGACATTCCCAATATATGGAAGAAAAATGTTTCAAACATAACTATGGAAAATCACCATTTTTGATGGGTAAATCAACTATAAATGGACATGTTCAATAGCTATGTTAGTTTACCAGAGGGTAACCCCATCTACCAGCCTCCATATTAAATCCCCATGGTTGGATTAACCCACACATCCGCCTTGAGAGGCTGTGAAAGTTGTACAGAGCGCTCCACCTGGCCAAAAGTTGATCTGTTGGGGAAGTTAAGTGTCATGTGGTTAACACAATGTCATAAACCACCGATGACTGGGAATGGTAAACATACAACCTATAAAAATGGTGATGACTGGGGGATGGTTTATTATTGTTTTAACATGTTTTAACCACATTATGGAAATTGTATTGATTATAATATTGTTTTAACCACATTGTAATATTATTATTGTTTTATTGTTTTAACCACATTATTGTTTTTACCTTCTGAGGACGCATTTCCGGTTTATTTATGGTGACAGCAAACCTTCTCAGATTCGGATCCATAGAGACTGGGACACACCCGCCAGAACATCTCAGAAGAGTCAATACTGAACCTTAGCGTCACAGGCTGTAGCTAGACAATTTTACATTCCTGTTCCAGGTGTCACCTTATTTTACATTCCTGCATTATCAGAACACAAAGAAAAACGACCGTCACTGAGGATTTTCCGTTGCATGCTGGTTCATCAATTCCACATCACAGAGGGCTGGGCACGATAATACGAGATGATGTTTTTCGGCTGTTCAACAATACCCATGTATATACTACCATGGAAAATCACTGTTTTTTATAGGTAAACCGTCTATAAATGGGCCATCTATACCATGGCTATGTTAAATAACCAGAGGGTACTTGTCGTTCGATGATTCTCCCATAGGATTTTCATGGATTTTCCCATGAAACGATCCAATTTTCCCATGATTTTCCTGGGTTTTTCCAATTTTTTACGGGGTTCAACCGGGCCGTTCCAGCGCCTGAGAGTGCACCATGCAATGCACCGGCCTGGCCCGTCCGATTGGCCAGGCCGGAAACTATATGGTAACTGCATGGTACCTGGAATATATATGTATATATATATATAAATATGTATATATATATATATGTATATACAATATATATAATATCACTTTCCAGCACCTGGCAAAACTATTTTTTGTTGCTTTTGTATGCGTTTAATTTATTAATTGCCTATTGGTCTTATCACCTTCTGCCTGGACACTGGATCTTGTTCTTGAAGAATCAACCCTGATACAATGCTGGTGATGGGATTGGGAAACAAATCATCAACACTCCAGGTGAAATCTTCCAACTCTCGGTGTTTGAACCACTCGTCAAAGGCAAAGCTCAACTCGGAACTCGGGGTCATCGTACATCTTATCCAAAACAGCCATGGAAACCAACAAAATCATATGTAAAGCTCCCAGGATTCAGGATCCATGCCATGCAGCATGGTATGGATTATGTATCTTGCCATGTTAGCGTCTTGTAACCATCAAGCATCAATCAAGCATCATGTACACCTTTTATTTGCATTCTTCTTGGTACAGGAAACGTCCTAACTTCTTGATGGCCAAGGGCTTGGCTAGGCTAAGCGGCTAAGCTATCGCCGACTGTCGATGTTCATCCTCGAAAATCATAGGTTTGCACCCATCCAGATATTCCCATATTGGCTTCTTAAATACCAATCGTTAGTTTGAAAATCTGTCAAGTGTTCATGAAACAATCATTACTGGTTGGTGGTTTGAACCCCTCTGAAAAATATGAATTCGTCAGTTGGGATGATGACATTCCCAACTGAATGGACCAATAAAATTCATGTTCCAAACCACCAACCAAAATCCTCCATATTAAATCCCCATGGTTGGATTAACATGGATTAACCCATGGTTTTCTAACTAAATCATGTCATTTGTTGATGTCAATCCTAAAGACATCTGCAAATTTCTCTGTGGCAATCCATGGCTTATCATGGCTCCACATCCATGTCCCAGCCAGTCATGTAGCTGATTACCAGAGGGGAAATCCTCAAGTTGGTGAAATCCAAAATATGTCCATCTATCCTGAAAATATATTCCTACAAACATATTTGTTTAATATGATATATTGATATACATGTATATATATATATATACATACATGTGTATATATATATACATACGTATCCATACATATCCATTCTATATATCATTATATTCAACAAACATATCACAACATCACATCCATTCTCTTTCCATAAAGCAATGTTGAACAATTTAAGTTTATTTATCTGGGTAAATTATAATATTTCACTCACCTGAATCTTGCGGCCATAAAAGGGGATGATTTTCCTTACCATGATTCCAGTGAGGGAGAACAGTGATGTCGTTATAATTTACCCAGATTTATGTATATATGTAGTACCATCCTGATGGTTTAAGCATATTAATGTACTATATATATCCTAATATAATTTGTAATTAGTTGTATATGTTGTCTATCATTCTTAGTACATTATATCATATACTATGTAGGTGTTCTATTGTTAAAACGATCAACTTCCAGCGCTGATGATCAACTGACCACACCGAGACACCGATCCAAGCTCCGATTGCATCTGGCGCACCTAACGGTTGGTTTTTCAGGGATCTTTTTGGCGGTTTGAAATGGAGAAATGCCCCGTGTAAGATTACGGTTGGTGGTTTTTCGCCCTGCCCCTCTGAAAAATCATGGAGTTCATCAGTTGGGATGATGACATTCCCAATATATGGAAAAACATGTTTGAAACCACCAACCAGAGTAGGATGTCAATGATAGAAATGGGAGATTTCACATGAGTTAACTATCAAATGTATGGAAAAAACAAAAAAACAATGAATAGTGGAGTCTGCGGATCACTTACTGCTAAGCAAACCTTCATAAATTAACCGCGTTCCAACAAACACTATTTGACCCAATAGAAGAAACACCAGAATATGTTTTAGCAAAAATACAGTTTCCTAATATATTGTTTTAGAACTTAAAGAAACCATATTTTAATGATGTGTTTCATCTATGTATAGTGTATATATCTATAATATATATATATATATATATCATATATATCATATCATATTATATTTATGTGATTATGTGTATAATATATATATATATATAATTTCCCTTTAAACCAGCCATGTTTTGCCACATTTGAATTACACACTCACCTTCCCAGGTCCGAGCCTTGACGGCTTGTCCAAAGACGTTCTTCCGCCCCGCCGTGGCAAACTTGTCCATGGTCTCTCCCATGCTGGTTGATGGGGAGATGGGATAAATGAAGGAGACATCACCTCGGCGTGATTTCAATGGGGACCCCGCAAGGCTATCTTTTATTGACCATGCCGAAGTCCGAAGCCTAGCAATCCTTTGTTCGTTTATCCTTGTTTGAAAATTATATGATTCGTCGGAAAGCCTGGCTGCCATAAACCTATATAAACCTACCATGACTGGAGATGGTTTGAATCCCACCCATTTCTTTTGGTGATTTTGAGGATGATTTATTATCGACTTTACCACATGAAACATCATCCAAAACCCAGCTGCCAAACTTCCGATGCGGGCGATGCGGCTGGGTGGCTGAGCGCATACGCCACATGCGCTGCCGCAGTGTTGCCATCGATGGCTCTCTCAGACTTTCCCTCGTGAGAGAGCATTGGCATATCGATGGAACCTGTCGCCAGTGAAATGCTGGTTGATGCTCATCTTATAGATACTATCGTTAAAATTCGTTATAAGTCAGACGCTCGAGTATCATGTGGTTTTTGTTCACCGGTTCAACTGGTCAAGTATATATATATATATATAATTATGATATATATATATATGTATATATGTATATATGTATATATGTATATATGTATATATGTATATATGTATATATGTATATATGTATATATGTGTATATGTATATATCATAAACCATAGGAATGTACCTAGGCTAACAAACCAACTTTGCTATCGTAAACGGGGGTCCCACGCTGCAGTGCTGTGCTAACTTGAAGAATTTCGTGAATTTCAACTGGATTCCCAGCTGCGTTTTGGGGGGGTTGAACCAAAGGGAAAAAAGGTGAACAATCATGAAATTTGATCCCTATGGATCCAAACACTGTCTGAGAAGGTACTTAAGCCTCCAAATTATAGTAAATTATATTCCAAACACTTCCTAAGAAGGTACTTGGATCCATAGGGGATGATGGTTTCACAATGTTATAATGTTCATATAAAATCATATAAATCAATCATCAGTATTCATGATTTTTGTAGATTTTTCTTGTTGGTTAGAGAGGGTTTGTAATGTTACAATCCTTCTCCCATTGATATTAAACACCCCCAGAAACCATGGTCTATGATGGATGTAATAACAAAAAGTTCTGTCAATGGGGATCATCATCTTAGGATTGAAGATAAGAAAGTTCAATCCACCAACATCCACCAACCAGATATTTAAATTCATCCTGATATAAATGGAACATGTTTTTAAAACTATTTTATCGAAAAACAAAGTCTATTCTACCAGTACCTACTCCGTTTCAAACAATGGAATGTTCAGGGACAAACATATAATGATAAACTATGATAAACTAACGATGAAATATTAGCAATATTCCCATTTATTGTAGACAAACCAAAGCATATTACCCTATTTCTGAGTAAATGAATATGAAGGCTATATATAAAGTGTTTCCCCCAAGTATAAGTTTGTATAGAAATATCCACAGTAAACCAGGTATTGGAGTTACTTTGCTATGGTAACGGGGGCCCCACCTTGCAGATAGATTACACAAATATATCTACAAAAAACACAAACTACATATTATGTATGTGTCATTGAATAAATCCCATAAAATCACCATTAAATCTCATCAAATCATCATTAAATCACCAGTAAATCACCGGTAAATCACCATTCAACACCCATTAAATCAGCATTAAATCACCAAATCACCAGAAAAATCATAAAATCTCCACTCAATCCCCATGAAATTTCCATGAAATCCCCATGAATCACCAAATCGCTGACCAGCCCTTTGTTCGGCGCCAAAGCACGACTTGCTTTGATCTTCTTGGCGAAGGACATGGCTGCTCCAGCCCTGGGAGAGGGTGGGATGTGTCCTGAATTTTCGGATATCTCACTATATATATATATACATATATATATATAGTTATGATTACAGGATGGTGCCCCCGTTCGATAGCTAAGTTGGTGCAAATAACTCCAATAACTATGGTTTAGATATATCTTTAGTTAATAGGCTTATAACCAATTTATAACTGGGGGGGGCACCTTGTATGTATCTAATGTGAATATAATGTTAATATATGATAACATATATATATATATATATATGCTGATTAATATTACATAAATAGATATATATATATATATATATAATAATAAGTGTATATATATATAACATGTATTATCATACATGGCTATAATTAATCAACTCGGGCTCGGGTCATTTTTTTCCACAGTGCCTAATCAAGGTTTCGCTTGAAAGCACTAAGCAACTGTTTTAGCAAAGTAATCATTTCGTAGATGGCATGTACCGGGCACCTCAAAAATCTTGCCCGAAGCCACACAGAAATCTAACATGTGTTTAGGGTTCAATGAATGACTTTCTGTTCGCACAGGATATCCCTCAACAGTTCAAAACCCAAAGTTGTTGTTTTCACATGCCAGGCACCCAAAGTGATCCTGTCCGACTCCAAATGGAACAAACGCAGATTTCACCTTCAAATCCCAGATGTTTTGGTAAAGAACAACATCAAAATGCTGGTGAAATTCATTGAAATTCCCTCATGAATTTTCTGATTCGCAGTTGCGTTAAACATTGCCCCGGTTTTTTGGCTAAACCAATGTCTTACAATGTATTTCAGCGCGATAAAATCCATGTTCCATCCTTTTTTTCCCATGGCAGAATCCGGGAATGTATGAAATCCCCGAGTTTTGAGACCTCAGAATCTTCCATTGGACCAGGCATATCCCTGGGCTCCCTGACGTTCGCGCCGTCGACTCCCCCGAACGGCTTGCCACTTGTGTAGAGGCAAAGGCTCGATTGAGCGCCTCGAGACGCTGTCTGAAGTGATGGAAAACTCGTTTCAGATTACCCTCTGGTAATGACTAACAGTTCGCTATTGAAAATGGCGATTTATAGTGGATTTTCCCACTCAAAATGGTGATTTTCCATAGTTATGTTAAATTACCAGAGGGTACCTCAGATTTAACAGATTGCAGCTGGGTTTCTCTGAACATGTTGAGGAAAACGCCATCCATCAATCAACTCGTGAAAATCATCTATCAGCCGCCAAGTTATAGAGATCATGGAACCATAATTGGGATATAATTAACAATATAATTAACAATCTAATGAATCTTCATGATGATAGTTTGGTTTGTTTGAAACTTGAGTACCCCATTCCATACACAACGGTTACTTCGAGCATGTTTCTCCTCATGGTTTGATGGCCGAAACTAGGGGATTTCCTGCAGGAAATCCTGCAGGAAATCCCCTGATTTGGGAGCACAATTGACATACCTCGGATTCCTGAAGTCTCGGGTTGAAGCCTTAAACCAATTAACTGTCAAGTTTTGTAAGAGTCTTCTCACTGACTAGTCATTTGTAAAGTCTGCATTGGTGTCAATTATTGTCTGATACTTTTGGCTTGTTCTATGTTTGTTCATTTATTCATCATATTTCATGGTTATAGAGTGACTATTATGGTGATGGAGATGCAATCATCACCATGCCATGTCACTTTGAGGACAGGAATTATGATCCTAACTAGCCATTGATTCAAGTTTTGGAAGCAGATCTCACTCTAAACAGCACAACATTTGCTGATTTACAACATATGCTGACTTGTGTATGGCATAGGCCGGAGCCTATATATTGGATGGTGCTCATGAGGACGACTGTGATGATAATGATGATCACTACTAGCGGCTACTAGCGTGACAAAGAAGATGAAACAACAAATGGAGAAGATCAAGGTGAATAGAACAATACATAATTCTTTATTGTATATATATACATAGATCACTGTTTGATTTTTGGATTGTCCTTTTCTATCTTTTTAATGGTGCTTCCTATAAATCATCAAAAAAAAAACAACCCCATTGAGACTTCTCGGTCTCCCCATGTCATCCTCGCCTGCTTCGCGGCATTTCCACCTTTCACCATCTTGAAATCGTAGGGCTTGGGCTTGAAACCTCGGAACATCCATCTGTGGTTCCCCGGAAAAAAAACATATGGATTCGATCTGATCTCACGTTGGTGGCTTATGTGGTGCAATAACATGTTTTAACCAGCTTGAAAAATATGAGTCAATGGGTTTCGGATGACATCCCATATATGAAATGGAAAATATAGAATTCTATGGGATAAAGACTAATAGAATGGAATGTCTTCCCATATATGAAATGGAATGTTTGGAATGTCTTCCCAATAGAATTTTTAGGTTCCAGTCACCACCAACCAGCTGATTTTATGTCGACATCAAAACCTTTTCGTTCATGAAATCTCAGGATCAACCGGCCGTTTCAGGGCTTTCAGGGTAGCAATTCCGGTGGTTGAAGGGTAGCCACCGCTAGCACCAATGGATGACTTGGGATCACTCGGGATGGTTAACATCGAAAAACACGGCCGAAACAGAGCATTCCATGGGTCATTAAATGTCCCCATGGGTCACATCACCCAACCATGAATGGTATATGGTCAATGCCATGGCTACTATAAGGTGATGTCCAATATACCCAAAATGGGACAGTTACCAACCCCTGCATTCTCACAAGCTCCAAGGGATTTTCGGATGCATTTGATCATTTGACATGCCAAGCTGGATCAACCTGGCAATGGGATACCTTTTTTTTTTTCCGGCCGTAATTGGCTATTGGCACTCCAACCTGGAAGGGGGGGGTATATTGGAGCCAACTTCTGAGCTTTCAGCAACATCGCAAAAATATGTAAAAAAAGGCAATGGACCCCCTCCAAAAAAATGGGACTAGGGTTTCGAAATGCAACAAAAAGCTGCCTTGGTTGTCAGGACATTGATGAATCCAAATATGTCTAAATATAGGGCATTTCTCTTTGCCAGCTTAGCTTGCTGGAAACATTTGGACATTGCTAGGATCCCCCAATCTTTTGGTCACACGAATCCCCATGCAAAGAAATACCTACTCAAATCATCTTAAATCCTACTGTTGAATAGCCATTCTGCGTGATCTTGTCTTTTGTCCAACCCCAATAGGTTCATGTCGGATGATTCGACCGTCAGGCGCGGGTTGATGTCTGAAGACCCAGAAAAAAGGCCCAACCCTGTCCCTAAACTGAGCTGACCGGGCGGAAGTGGGAACAAAAAAGCACAAGCTAAAGGAGTTGAACTCCTGCGGCGAAACCCATCTTCAATCAGCAAAGAAACCGCGATCTGCGTGAATGATCGATCGTACAGTTCAGCCCTATAGAAACTAGTTACCCTCTGGTAAACTAACATAGCAATGGAAAATTACCATTTTTAATGGGAAAAAACACTATTTCTATGGCCATTTTCCATTGCTATGTTAGTTCACCAGAGGGTATTTTTCATGGTTACTTTTATGGGGTTATCAACCATAAATGGGGTGACTGAATCTCACCATGGCTGGGAAAAGGTGTGTGACCCATCTTCTTCTGACAAACCATGGCCAAGAGGACAAGCAGCTACGCCATGCCATGGACAATACCCCCATGTTCATTTGAATTCAGAAAAAATCTCAGATCTGGGCAAATAGCAAAAACAAAAGCACTTGCTCAACTGGAAATAACTGGAACATGTTTTGGGATGATTCCACCCTTATTACTGACTATCATTTGCGGGGCCTGGTCGCTATACTTTACTCGGGCTGGACAGGATTTGGCGCGCCTACCCGATGGCGATGTAGAGCACGAAGCGGAATCGATCCATCAAAAATGGCTGCGTTTCGGCACGTTGGGTTTCCAGCACAACAAGATCTACGTGGAAACAAAAATATATTTACAAAACGGCTTACGGTGAGAATTATATTCCATAGGATCCATGGTGCTGCTATATATGGTAACATTATGTAACATTTACCATCCATATACCCCAGTCATGTTAGCATATATACCAGCACCATGGATCCGTCATGGGTATTAATCAATGGATTGGTTTACAAATCGAAACCGGAAACCATCGATTTTCCCATGAAGATCAGTTTTCAAAAAGGTTGAACAATTTTCCATTGATCAGCTCTGAAAGATATCAAACGGGAGTATTCCTCTATGGCAAAATGCATATATCCAATAAGTGAACCGGGGGGTCTGGGGAAGCATGTTGTTTGGTCATATGAAATAGACATCTTATGACATGGTATAAAGTGTGCATTCAACGGTTCTATGTCCATTGGGTCTAATGATTTCAATTTCAACATGTGTTTGGCTGTTATGTCATATATTACCACGATCGGGAAAGAACACATACCAGAAACACGTTGAACAATGAGCCAAACAAACATACGTATAGATATAAAAGTAATAATTCACTAAGCTGAATATTTCGGCCATTTGGGGCGACTTATCCTTAATAATCAAAATCCATCCAGATACATCAAATTAACAACATAACATAACCAATAAACATCACTCACTGGCCTTTGGAGGTACCTACCATATATATAAGGCCTATTTTTCAGGGCTAAATTTCAGGGAATATCCCCACAATTCATATGGCCAAAAATATGGTACGTTTACGTACCTCGATTTTAGGATCCTGGCATTCCCATTGAAACATACAGTATGATATTTGGAAGCAATGCAAACTATTCCCAAGGCTGCCCAGGACCCAGGTTAACCCAGGTTGGTCATCGAAACATGATGGAATTTCTTGCTGTTTTCAAGATGTTTAAAGGCCATTAAAGCTTTCAACAATCCAAGAAGATCCAAGGCCCAGAAAAGCCAGGTAGATAGGGTATAACGGGCTAACTGGTACAGATATATAACGATATAACCGGGTACAGATATATATATATATATATACCATGTTGTACCGTTGTATATCTAACTACCAGTTATAAGGTAGCCATGGTAGTTATCCAACATGGTAAAACTATATCGTCTTCACACTTGGGGGATGTGCAAAAAAAGTATCAAGAGATGGAAAATGCCCAGTCTCAACAGAGGTGAGCCGAGCCTGAATGAAACCAACGACCAAACAAAGTCCCCATCTCATCTCACCACCAAGAAAAGTTGGGATGTGAAAGCAAAACCTGACCCACAGTTATGGCCATTTATCAGTTATATAACTGGTTATAAAAGGTATTATATTCCAGAAATGGGGTTATTTCAGTACTTATAACTGGTAAAGGGCCATAGATCACAACTGTAAATCCATGGGGTTACGATCTGTTCAACTTCAGAAGACTGTCAGAGGGCATTTTTGGGGATGAGACTCCTAATCTTGTCTCCCTGCAGCACAGATAAACGTTGGTTGAAACATCTTGAAACCAACGTTGCATATTTCCACCGGCTTTCCTCCATATATTCGTTGGTAAGAAACAAATGTTGCTCCACTCATTTGAACCAGGGATTCCACGCCCCGTCCCATAGGCTGAGTCTTCCGGTCGCCCTCAAAAGCATAGGTGTTTCGGATTCGAAGCTCCTCTGGACCTGCGGCGAAGCAACGAGACAAAATGGGCCGGCGATGAGCGACGGTCGTACGTTACCCAAAGATTGAACAAGGGATAGGACAGGTTCAACTTATGGTTCAATTTCCCACTGCAATTCAGTGGGACGAAAAAAATAAATCATAGTTTATCACTACAATTTGTGGGCCCCCCCAGTGATGTTTGTTGGTTTATAAGCCGCAGTAAGTATAGTTCTAAATACCACAAAAACCATAGTGGAATTGGAGTTATTTGTACCAACTTAGCTATCGAAATCTATCGAAGGGGGGCCTCACATTGTATAATTTACCAGTTAATTTACCACCTTTTGAATATAGGATCTCTGTTTCATCTTTTTGGGGGGCCAAACACTGCTGGTTCGCAGATCCGAGGCTGGAACTCATCTTTAAGGCAGAGGCCAAGTGAGTCATATAGGCTTCTGCCACCATCAATCCTGGTGGCGCCAAGGGTTGCTGGCGCCATGGTCGAATCGCCATGTTTTTTTCTGGGGATCTGAGATGGAATCGCCATGACTGAAGTCCAAGTCTCAGTTGGCACGTACCCTCTGGTAATTTAACATAGCTATTGAAAATGGCCATTTGTAGTGGATTTTCCCATTAAAAATTGCCATTTTCAATAGCTATGTTAAATTACCAGAGGGTATCATTTTGTGTCGGAAAAAAAACTCACAATTCTTGCTGATGTTTTATCTTTTCGGTGATTCCCCCCATGTTGGGGCCTGGTGGCTATGGATCAAGACCTATAATTATACCAGCTATTTAGGGGGATGAATACCCATAAATCCCAGCTATTCTGATGTGAACTATAGGGCTACTACTGGTCAGGTCTCCACCTCAAGGTCCGGACCTTGTGGTCCTCCAAAGCCTCTGAAAGCCGTGTTGGACCTGGATGCAACGAGTGATGGATGGATTGCCGAGAATATGTTGATAATGATTACGATCATTACTATTATTGCTATGATTAAAATTATATTGTTGCCATGATTGTTATAATTATTGGTTTGATAATCATTGATACTTACTGTTATTGTTTCTTTGGTTTAATATATATATATATATGTGTGACGATGATTAATAGTACCAGTAGTACCCGCACGAGGCGGGGCGGAAGTTGCCTTAAAAATATATATCAGACCTTTCTCATCTATAGAACTTGCATGCGCCGTGCGCCAGCCAAGCCCGTGCGTGCGTGCAGTCTGCG
>Ga0126342_10005262_pt1 | contig 22490 bp, 25 predicted proteins | sample Cyp1metagenome_FD_92528 | JGI IMG/M metagenome (GOLD analysis project Ga0126342, IMG submission 92528) | Coral microbial communities from Lord Howe Island, Old Settlement Bay, Australia - Cyphastrea 1 metagenome | ecosystem: Host-associated > Invertebrates > Cnidaria > Coral ...
GACCCCCAAGGGCCCCAGAGACTGCAGAGAAACATAAAGATCGGGAAGAAAGATTGCAACAAGCAAATTCGCAAAGCCCCGGCTTCTCTGGCGCACTCCCCCCTGCAGGGGTCGGCGGATATATATATATATATATTATATATATTATAGAATATATATATATATATATATATATAATGCACATGTAGATATACATATCTGGCGTATTTTGTGATATCTTCATGGTTCTCATGCATAATGTGTTGCCCAAGCTGCAACCAACAGACAATTCGAGATGTTGAGGTCGTCGAAAGCAGACCCGACCATGCTGAGTTGCAGACCGAGGTGAGACCGTGGACTTGCCTTGCGGTTCAGGGTGTGGTGGGGTGGGAATGTTTGTATTCCTTGACCTTCGACACGGAGAGGTAGCAGATGGAGTCAGGCCCAATCACCTTGGAAATTTCACGCACATGCGCAAACATGCTGCTTACACCTTAGAGATACTACACCAAAGATTGAGAGCTAGCATGCAGGAGTTCCTGACCTTTCAACAAGGCTTTGCGCGATAATAAAGGGTCAAAGTAAACCTTACGCACACAGGACAAGCCCCTCTAACATGTGCACTCCCAGCGCGCATACTTGCTTACTGGGAAACATCTGCAAAATCCACAACGTCGCCTGAGTGCGTGAGTGTTCGTGTTCAGCTGTGGCTGAAGAATTCATTACTTTGTGTTTGAGATTGGAGATACGTAGATGGCCCAAAGTCCGATACAAAGCAAACATACACACTAAATATCCAGTCTTCCACTTTCTGCCTCTATTTTCGCCAGGATTTCTTTGTACCTACTTTTGAGATTTCTGATTGATCAGCTCACTTGGATTTCTTTGCTGCAAATGGCGTGACAGATTCCTTCCCACGGAATCTTTCTTTTCTGGCGTTCCCACTGAGCCAGTTTGATGTACACCAAAAAGGAGATTGGACTTCGCACGCTTTGACGGTCCATATTTGTCACCGTTTGTTTACGGTCATTTGAAGCGACACATTTCTCTTTTTCTTAAGACACCTGCCCTGGTCTAGTTTTTTGTTTCTTCGCATCATACTTGCCTGTGATTTCTCGCCAGGAGCAAGGCATGCTCTCAGGCTTGGTGCTTGGTCAAGGTTTACCAGAAGAGGAATCCATTTCTGTAAGGTTTTTTCATGTTTTTTTTTGGGGCCTGTACTTCAGCAAGCTTCAAGACATCAAACAGTGGAAAAAGGAGCTAGATTGTGCGATACGAGTTCATGAGTCCACAGGGTGCGGAAGAAGTGATGATACAGACGATGGAAAACTCGTTGACAGTTTACTTTATCTTGTCTTCACTATCTTCGCTTTACTGAGTTTTTGCCGCGCTCAGACTTTCGGAGACAGAGAGTCTACAGTACATTTAACAGTACATATTGTCCATGCTGATCGCTGATCAATCGCTGATCAATGCTCCATGGAGAGTCAGCCGGTCAGCCGTCAGGATCACAGGGTGAGGCAACGATACCCACGGAGCCTGCAGAGGTGAAGAGAGAGGGCACTTCGTCGAGAGAATATGAGAGAATGAGAGCTTAGTATTCCTAACTTAGGATGTAACTGGGAATTCATTATGCTGTAGAAAAATAAGGCTGACGCTGTTGGAATTACATTTGAACTAGTCGGATGGTTGTTTCATGGCAGGTGCCAAGAAACTTCTCATGCAAAGTGGGAGAGATGAAACATGCCAAACTGGACACCACGTACCAAATGCTTCCACTTTGAATTCTAGCACCCTTAATTACTAGGTGGGAACACCGTTTTGTTCCGTGTATGGATTAGTCGGGTGTGCTGGCAGAACTGCCCTCGTTGTTAGGCTCCTATTTATGTCGAACAAGACAGCATTGAATTTGAGCTGGGCAGGTGCTGCGATGCTAGGACAGCTAGGACATTCTCCCAGCAGACTGTGGGAATATTTGATTTTATCCTCCAAAAAGTCCTCAACCCCCTGCAGGAACCTCCCAAATGGAAACCAAGCAGTCGCCAGGATCGAAACAGGATGTCCTACCTTCTCGTGTGCCTCCTTCTCCAATTCTTGAAAAGAAATCCATTTGAAACATTCTTTATTCATGCTGCTACTTCAATGAGTTCATTGAACTTCGCTGTTGCCATTCGCAACTCACCTGCGTCTCGTCCTCCGACCATCAGCTTACGCCATTGGTGAGTAACGTTTGGCCATGTTTGGATTCTTGAATGGTTTCTTTTGGGCGGGACACCAAGAGGCTCAAAACTCATCAGGATTGTGATGTTCCAGCCCCCCTTTCCCTCTCTGTATTGTCATCACCGTAATCATTCTTGGCCCAAAGTTTAAAGGGCCCAAACACCATTTTGTACTGCCCTGGTCACCTTGTTGTCCTTATTCTCATCATCCTCACGCTCATGATTGTCCTCGGAATCCTGTCTTGCATTTGTTATCATCTGCGCTCTTGCCTGGGTCATCCTTTCAATTAACACCTTAGTCATCCTTAGTCAACATTAGCATCGTCATTGTCAACAAAATAATATACAAGAATCATACATCGCCATGATCCTTCTCAGCAACAGCATCTTGAGGGTCTCACTCCTACGATAAGTACCTTGTGCTGCTGCTTCCTCAATCCGCTGCTGTTGCTGCTAATCCTGCTAGGCTTAATATGTTTCGCTTTTTCGGTCCTAGGTTCTTCTTGTTCCACGGTTATATAATACGTTTCTAGGAGGTCACCATGCATGCCGCAAAAGAATTACCAAGATGTGGATTACTTGGGTCTATGTGACTCAACACCGATTTTGGATCCATCCCAAGTGAAAACCTGTAAAGATCGGTGGTGAAAAGTCGCCATGTGATCCGTCCAGGAATGGCAAGAGTGTGAGGAAATCCAGGCCAACCAGGAACAGATGTCAAATGAGAGTGAATGGCTGTGTCATGCTGTGTCTGTGTATATTGATGATATGTCTATAATTAATTAATTAATATATATATATAATATAATATATATATAATATAATATATATATATATATATATTATGTATATAACATGCAGGATTATATAATGTATATAGTTCTTATGTATATGTAATATTTTCAGCGCTTGAAGAAGCAGGTTGACATGTTTTAAGCAACCGCACGCAGGAGAGCTCCAGAACCACTAAGATTGCCGAGGCCAGCTGATTCTTTCACCTGTCCAGACACACTGGGTCAGCATCTTGCAACATTTGGCAATATTTTGCATGTGTATCCTAACAGGGTGAATGTTGCTTGGTCGAATGCTTTGAATCTAGGCGGAGACAGTGGAGAAAAGCTGGCATGGTTTTCGATAGAGGTGAATACTTCGAACAGCAATAAGATGCTGTTCACAGACGTTCCACTACCTTGGAGAGGCTTTGTTTATCTTTAAGTTCTGGAAGTTTCCCTTGCTGCTATTCTCATGGCAAACTGCAAACCACTCTAAACACAAACTGGGTGCAAGACCGCAATAGACCGCATCATTTGGTACAACGGGGTATACGGGGTGCATCTTCAGCGCCAGGGCAGGGTATGCATCGTCCTCTCGCCCAATGGTGCCTTCACTTGCGTCACCAAGCGATGGGTTCAGGGCTTACATTGGTTGCCAATTGAAACTCTTTGTGGCACACAGCTGTCCCTGTCTGTCTCTGTCTGTCCCTGTGTTGCTCATACAAGACTCAAACACACACTAGTGCAGATACTCTACTGACAAAATTGCATGGGCGTTCAATATTTGAGTTTTTTTTTATTTCCCTCATTTTGCTGCTTATCAAAGGCTTATTGAAGGCTTGTTGAGGGTTTATTGCAGGCTTATTGAAGGCTATTGAAGGCTTGTTGGCAATAAATTCAATAGAGAATACAGAAACATCTCTCCCAACTCGTTCCTCAACTGCACTTGTCACATTCTTGCGTCTTGGCTTCCTGCAGCTTTGCCACCTGCATGCCCGGCGTGCCGCAGGTTGCTTTTTGTGTTGCTTTGCCTTTTCTGACTTGTCTCTTTTTGTGAACGCATTTGGCAAATGGAAATCTCGCAGGAGTCATCGCATTTGGCGGAAACCGCATCAAAAATGTTGCGATCAGACCGACGAGACGAAGGAATGGTGCGACGATTTTTTTTGTCCCACACTTCGCACTTCACAAGCTGTAGGGCACTTTAAGTCACTTGCCAAGGTACCTTCACAAGCGACATGTTCTGGTAGGGTCCTTAAACTTTGTAAACCAAAGTCCCTGAAGATAGGATGAGCTGTTTCACAGACTCTGTTCCTTTGAGGTATTCACCTACAGTGGAAAGCCAGTATATTCGCGTTATGGCGAAGAGGACTGCATGGACTGCATGGACTGCATGGAGTTGAACACCACCTTTAGAAAGAAAGCTGGAGCGAAAGTGGCACCATAATGCGCTTCCTTGGGGCTCATATACGACGCTCATGCAGTAATTGCATGTCCGGAGCCTATGTAGGCAAGAGCGCATTTTCGGAAGGAAAGCTGCAACTTTCTTTTCTAGGATCTTTCTACGTTGTGGTGCAAGTGCAGTTTGACATACTATTACTACAGAAAAAGTTCTGATTCAGAATGCATAGTTCGGCACATAGTTGTTTAGGACAGTGTAGGCACCTTGGTACATTTGGAGCACTTTTGCAGCAATTTGTCAACGGCTGTCACAGACGGATACACATTTGGACATCACCACAAGCACTGTCACTATTTCAGCACTGCGTTAGCGTTCACAAAGCACTTTCATAGCACGAGGGGTTTCCCAAACACACACACACAAATAGGATCAAATATGTACGTTGCTCTGCACTGGCAAAAATAAAGCATCAGGTGAGGCGTCTATAAAACAAGTCCCTCCATCCCTTTGTCGTCCGCACTTAGACATTTCCAGAAGCTTTCTCATTCATGATTTTGACCAGACTTTAAGCCTGCAAAGCTTGGCGGCTTGGCGTTCATGTGATCCTGCGGAGAAAATTGTGAAGGGCTCTTCAAGACCTCATACTTACCAGGAGAGCAACACTTGAAAGCAGTTCTATGAATTTTGATGGAGAACTCATTTCAAACAGATTTTAGTACACGAGTTCGCCTTGTGTCTAGTAGTTGAAGACACACATTTGAGTGTTTTTGGAAGTCTACATGTTCGGTTTTGCAACCATATACTTTGTGAGCTATCAGCATGGCACGCTATGTTTGACCGATGTGATGGACTGTCTGTAGGAGACTGATCCACTTGTTTGCAAGTTTTGACCATGGGGACCCAAAGGACACTGGCATAATACTGGGGCGAGGACTTACATAAGCATAGTTTTTTTTGCTGCTTGTGGTGCTGGCCAAGCGTGACAGTCTCATAGAGTTTGCTTCCGAAACCTTTTATTCCTGGCAATTGATATGTTCTTGACATTACCTGTCTTGCTCTTGGTTACTACCTGCTGCTCGGCATGGAGCATGTCTCAGGCTGCCGGGGTCTACCGTTCTGCTTGCCAGACTGGGATTGTGTGCTTAGAATTTCTAGAAGATGCTGCGCAGATGCAGCATACTTGCAACATTCTGTGTGTATCCCGCTCCTGGGCATTTTGTCCCCGTTCCATCTCTCAACTTGTGGACAGCGAACTAAAGTTGTTTGCTGCTCTCCTGTGCCAAGATAAGATGATGCCCGACAGAAGGTTTGCGATTCCCACCAGATAGGATTCCCCATATGGGTGGGATGCAAGTCGCCCACAACTAGCCAGCGCATTGGTTGTCTATGATTTGGGGATATTGAAAGGAAACTTTGAGAGGGAACATGAGAGAAATCCTCAATTGAAGCTGCTCTGATCTCGTTTGTTTTCCAGATTTCCAGAGGAGATAGTTTTGGTACTCTGGCTCCCTTTTGATTTGCAGGATGGGCTCAGTGGCACCACCGGTGCATTGTCAGCCATCGTGTCAAAGTCTGAGAGATTAACTGCAGAGGCTTCAAGAGAGCAAAGAACGTAGATTGTCAGCGAAACTCAGAATGTGGGAAAGGCACCGGATCTCTCATACCCAAGGTCAAAGATGGCACGGTTCTTCTTTTGCAATGGCACATCGACGGACTGCTTGAGGCTTGAGCCCATGCCAGACATGTCTGCGGCCATATACCACAAAATATCCAGTACCCACAGTTGAAGAATCAAAAGCCCACCTGAACACAGCGAAAATCTCAGGTAGCTCTGTTTGAACGAGAGGCCGAGAGCTGTCAGGTACATGTTGGCAGGCGAGCATGTATTTGCATTCTTGGAGAAAGGGCCACTGTGGTTGCCTGCCTCAGAGTGCAACCATAGAGCACCGTGAAAGCATCTTCTGTAAAGACATGTGTTCTCCGGAACTACAGAACTTTTTTGATGAACAGCATGAAGGGAAGAGGGAATACAACACAGCATGAAGGGAAGACTTCAGAGTGAGGGACAGAAATCAGATGAATGAAAGACAGTGGGGCACGCAGCTTAGTGAACCTTGGCTAAGTAGGTTAAGTGATCAAGTTACTGAGTGGTGTTTTTTAGGCTCGTTGTTTCTCTTCCCCAAAAAGCAGTTTGCCTGAGCTATGCTGTGCTTGCCTTTTGTTGTTCTTAGCTTTTCCAACTCACCCTGGGCCTCGAGTTCAAGGATAGAGGAAAGTATCCAGGTAGGCAACAAATGGTAAAGTAGTGCGTACTGCCAAGTAATCAAAGAGAGGAGTGTAGACATTCTGGCAAGTTTCACAAGAGAACAGACGTGTGCGAGGTCCTGTTGGTCCTCTTCTTTATTCCTGCCGTATGGATATATTTGATTATATTTGTGTTTTTTTTCTTTTTTGATTGCGCAAGAATGGTCTGGAAATCATGGTGCTACGTTGAGGTTCTAGATTTCTTTGGAAGTCCAGGATAAAAGATGCTCTAGAACCACTTTAGACCTGTACGCCAGCCGCTAGCCATAGTTTGTTCAACGCTCATTTTATGAATGGCAGCACTCACAATCAGTTGCTCAATAAATCACTCCCTTTCTGTAATCGCACAATGATGGACTTGCTCAATCAATCAATTTTGAAGTTCTGTTCGAGGAATACTGTAACTTACAGAATCAATTACTCAAAGAAACGCGCAACAATGCGCACTCTCGACAATTCACCCAAGCTGCGCATGAATCGTTCATTTCATTGATGAAACACTCATTCATCACATTCAGTCATGCAAAGACTCTTTGGACCAGCGACTCAAGGATTCACTCACCAAGCCAATACTGTACGTGAATTCCATCAGTTTTCTCGGCACTAAAGTCATTGCTCTGAGTCACTCACGGAATCACCCAACCACTGACTCGAAAATCCAACTCACCCATCACCTCTTCATTTTTTAATCACCCAGTCTATCCATCAATGGCTCGACTTAATGACTTAATCGCCATCTTCCTACACACTGCACAGGCGTTTCCGATCCTTTCGGTTTCAGCAGGTTTTCCCTGAATCTAGATGAATCTAGTAGTCTTATGTAATATTGCCAAGACTGCCGCGTAACTTCACTTTCATACCTTGATGCGCCTTAGGTTGGTCTGCATCTCTAGCACTGGCGACCTCTATGCGGATATGGTGGCACTTTTAGAGTTGGCTGCTGAGCAGAGACTAAGCAGATCTAAGCAGAGAATGCAGAGGCAAAAAGAAAAGAGATTGGGTGTAGACTGAGACTGTGTAGACACCCATGAGAGTTCAAACTGTTCTTCTCACAGCGATTCTATCTCCCCACAAAGACGGAAAAACATGGAAAAACCACGCTGCCAGATGCTGCCAGTAAAATGATGAAAGCACTTGCTTTTGCAGTCAGGCGAGTGCACATGCAAATCATCACGATCCTTACTGCCGGGATTGCCGCTTTGCGAATATGGATCTTACATGATCTCATCAGCTGCTTCCATGGCCACCAGAGTATTTAAATCAAGTTGGATGACTTGAGGAAAAAACCTTGGTGAGTCGACCAAACTATGACATGAGAGGCTTGCTTGGAGGCACAGAATGCGTCACTCCGTTTTGATAAAGTCTGGCTGGCTTCTGTAAATAGACTCTGACTCCGGTTTGAAAGAAGCTGCCACAAGAACCATCATGTAAGCATCTAATCTTCCCCCGAACTTATATTTCATTTCGGTTCATTTTCCATCAACTGGAGTGTATGGCTGGTTGTCTTGAGAGCTCTGGACAATTTGTCTGACGGGAGAGTCGAATCCAGCCAGAACCTTTCAATCTGATGTACTGCTAGACTGCTGTTCGTTGTTGACCAAGGTTAAACTTCTTGTTGAAAATCAAACCTGCCCAGGATTGATTGAGCTTTGCTTGGAGGAAGCAGTATACACTATAATATATATATATAATATAATATACATAACAAGTGAATATGTATATATATACATACATACATATTATATCATATTATATTACTGTACATTATATTATATTATATTATATTTTTGTAGAGCTTCGCACACCGGCGATGCCATAAGGGTTATGTATATTAGTGTGAGCGTTGGTGTTGTTCATGTGCTCTGCGCGTGCGCGCAGGTGCAGAGCACAGTGTGATGTTCTTGTCATACCGCAGCTTGTAACCATCTTACCACATATCTTTTTGTCACATGTTTGTGCTTGTTCTGATTGTTCTTCTCGTTCTTCTTGTTCTTCTTGTTATTGTTGTTGTGGTTGGTGTTGTTGTTGCTGTTGATGTTGTTGCCGCTGGTGTTGGTGTCGGTGTGGTGTTGGTGTTTGTGTTGTTGTTGTTGTTGTTGTTGTTGCGGTTGCTGTTGCTGTTGATGTTGTTGGTGTTGGTGTTGGTGTTGGCGTTTGTGTTTGTGTTGGTATTGTTGTTGTTGTTGTTGCTGTTGCTGTTGCTGTTGTTGTTGTTGTTGCTGTTGATGTTGTTGCCGCTGGTGTTGGTGTTGGTGTTCATGTTGTTGCCGCTGGTGTTGGTGTTGGTGTTGGCGTTGGCGTTTGTGTTTGTGTTGGTCTTGTTGTTGTTGTTGTTGCTGCTGCTGCTGCTGTTGTTGTTGTTGTTGCTGTTGCTGTTGATGCTGTTGCCGCTGGTGTTGGTGTTGGTGTTGGTGTTTGTGTTGGTGTTGTTGTTGGTGTTGTTGTTGTTGCTGCTGCTGTTGTTGTTGTTGTGGTGGCGGTGGTGGTTGTGGCCCATCCGCAAGGTCTGTAGTAGGCGCATCTTGAGGCGAGGTTGGCCCAGCTTGCGGCTATGTTGGCCCCTCTTGGACCAGCTTGGGGCCATCTTAGGGGCTACCTTGGCCCGTCTTCGAGCTATGTTGGCCCCTCTTGGACCAGCTTGTGGCCATCTTGGGGCTATGTTGGCCCGTCTTCGAGCTATGTTGCCAGCTTGTGGCCATCTTAGGGGCTATGTTGGCCGATCTTGGGGCTATGTGGGCCCATCTTGGGGCTATGTTGGCCCATCCTTGGGGCTATGCTGCTGCTGCTTGCCAAAGCAGCAAAAGCAGCTCCCAACAGCAAAACACCATGCCCTTGCAAGACGGACAAGCCCCGTCCTTTCTGAAACCGGCAGGAACTCCTATTCCCTAGCGCGCTCCCCCCAGCGTCGGCCGGGGTAGGCGCATATGATATGATATGATATGAGATAAGATGAGATGAGATGATGTGAAATGATATGAAATGATATTATCTGATATTTTATTATATTATGTTATATTATACTTTATTATATTATATTATGTTTTATTATACTTTGTTATATTATATTATGTTTTATTATACTTTATTATATTATATTATATTATGTTATATGATACTTTATTTTATTATATTATATTAAATCATATTATGTTATATTATACGGTATTATATTAAATCATATTATGTTATATTATACTGTATTGTATTATATTGTATTATATTATATATATTATATTATATTATATTGTATTAAATATTTTTTATTTGTTTTTTTTTTAATATTATATCACATTATATTATATTATTTTATATTGTATTATTTTTATTATATATTGTATTTTGGTTCATTATATTGCATTTCATTATTTTACATTATGTTATGTTATGTTATGTTATGTTATAGTAACCGTATACTATGCAATACTATTTTTTTTATGTTGTAATAATATGTAATTATATTATGATAATGATGATGTTCATAATTTGCTATGAAAGGTTCGCAGTTTCGGTAATTGGATGGAAACCATGACCATTTCTTGGTAACAGAAAAAACGTTGAATTTGCAATTGCATTGTTTCTTGGAAGAGGCACTGAACGAGTCGTCAACAACATGATCAGATGGTGCGTGCAGGACACATGGTTTGCTCAACTTTATCCACTTGATTGCATTCTTCTCTTGACATGGTTTGGCCGCTTTGACCCTGCTCATTATTTTTTTTTGACATGTACATCAAGATCATCATGTACGTTAACTTTCCGCTCTTGCCAGGACATGTTCCTACAGTGTGAAGGCTTTGAGTCACTTCCTCTGCCTCCAACTGTTCGAGCAGTGGCTGTAGAGGCGGCCCGTGAAAACGGGACTCTGACTTCAAAGGCCTTAATCACATGCTTTGATGATCTTTGATGTTTAGATCGCTGAAGGATGCTGAAAGATACCAAAGGTCAGCCTTTTGAGCTGCCATTCAAGTCAAACTTCCAGTGGCTGCTGGATGAGAGAGACCTTATTGTCTTAGCCCACATTTTTTGGACACTGGGAGACGCGATTTTAGGTATAGAAAACCGGCCTCGTTTTTCCCTGGAAGTGTTGCTTAGCTTACCTGAGGTACTGTAAGTGCACCCACTCTCACAATATCAGCAATATGACATGCCTATCCCTTTGGCCCTTTGGGCAGAATGCAGAGGATTGCAAAAATCTCTGGTGTGAGGTTGTTGGAGTGGCTGTACTGGTCCAACTCCCCCCCATTTCGCATCCTGTTGCGGGTTGCACGTTGCAAGGCTCTGAAGGGTGCCCGCCTGCCAAACGTGCTTTTTGCATTTTTGATGGCCTCGGGCTCAAAGTTCAGGATTGTTCTTTAGGATTGCAAAATTGCTTTCTGACCCTTGCTCAATGTTGATGAAACAAAGTCTCAGGCCTTCATGTTTTACAGTCAGATTGAACTGTGGTACTCTGAAATAGTATGTTTTTTGCTCAAAGGTTTCAAGTGCTGTTGTTTTTTTCAGTCCAATGTGGGAACCAATGCAAAATGTACAGGACTATACAGGATCTGGAAAACATCAAAAGGTTTACATCAGTAGAGAGCACTGCTCTTCCAAGTTGAGGGCGTGGTGCGATACTAAGGCTGGGCATCGAATTCTGGCAGCTGTGTCCAACAGGATCGCTGCAATAATGTTGGTGAACTGAGCAGCTTATGTACTGAGCCCTATCAAGAGACGTTTGAATTGCAAGTGCGTGTCAGGCAATACCGCCTCAACTCCCTGGACTTGGGTCACGCTTGCATTTGTTGCTGATATGTTCGTTTTTTTGAACGCATTTGATTCCACATGATGCAACCTGAGTTCCAGGTGTTCTGATCTTGACATTGTGATTCTAGTGCCAGGTATGGTGGTAAATATCATCATGTCCTCTGCATCGCTGCGGACTGGTGAGTCGTGGACTCCTGTTTGCTTGAGCCAATACAACGACAAGGCACAGATCGGCACAGAACACTCAGACTCGCATACAATGGGGACAAAGCAGCTTTGATCTGGCAATTTGTTCCGTATTTTTGCGGTGCAACATCACTACTCCATGCAGGGCTTTGCTTACGCCTACATTTCCTGCATTGAAGGCACATCATTTTGGAACAGCTGAAGCATTTGAACACTCTGTGCGTGAAGCAGTTGGCACAATTTGTCATTAAATTTGTCACACAATTTGTCACACAATTTGTCATAGTTATAGGTTCTAAGTTGCTGTGGATTCTTATTGATTGTGCATTGCAACAAATCGTAACTGCAAATCAGCTTTCCACCTTGAGTGGGCTGCCAGGATCCGAAGTTATTGTCGTTTTCCTTTCAACAGCCTCTGATGGAAAGCAGTTCTATGCGATTTCGCAGCAAGCTGCTCTTGCTTTGCCGGCCCGTATTCGTAAACTTACTGCAGTCAGACATTGACTAACCGGTTGCTCTTTTGCCAAACAGTACAGGCAACAAAAATTAACTTGCTGAGCTCACCAACTTTGCAGAAGTGATCAGCGCTTTTCCATGCTCGGTATGGTCTGATTCTTTTGCGCTTCCAAGCTTAAGCCTCACAGCCAAGTGGGTCTTGCATGAAAGGTGAAGGAAACATTGCGGCAGTGTTGACCCTAATTTGTAGTGGAACGTGGCATCAGCTGACCAGAAGAAGCCACAACGCTATTGTCAAATTTGCTATCCGCCTTGAGGCCTTCTTGCATGGAGCATATCGAGGAAGCCATCGCTACTAGCCAAACCGCCAAGATTTGCTGTGAGCAAAGTTGAAAGAAGCTGAACTTGTTCATGAATTGTTCATGAAGATGATAAGCTCTGCAGGTCCAATCGACTTGGTGGCCTGTCAAGGGGTCCTCCTCTCAGTCTTGTATTCCTTATCGAAAGAATTGCCCTGGCACAGTTTTCAAAACCAATGATTTTATATAATACATCTTAATTACATTAATGAGTTTGTTGTCAGGACCCAGTTTCCTTCACCTTAACTTCCTCTCGCGCATCACGCGAGGCCGCTTCGCCGTCGGATGCGAGTCCAGGCACTGTTGATGTGACAACTTGCGCAGTGGCCTTGCTATGCCTTGGTACCTTGCTGGATCTTGCCGGTCTTGTCAAGGCACCTAAGTGTTTTGTGCAGGTGTGCGAAGCAGTGTGCCTGGTGCACCCCGACGATTGAATTTGGTGGAGGCCCACTGCATGACTCATCATGACTCATATTTAATTCAATTTGATGACTCCTCAATGGATGTGTGAGCGATAGCTGGTTGCTTTGTTCGCCGCTTGTGTGATTTTGTTGATGTAGGATTGCTTCCTTACTCTCAATTTGAGTGCAGAAGGGCAGTGCAAGTCTTTGGTCCACAAACCACTCAGCTCAGGCTCCAATAGCAGGGCAGTGGCAGCAAGACCGCCTTGTTTGATATGAACAGTATTGCAAGGAAAAGGAACGGGCGAAAAGTGGCTCCCACAGCACCGGCCTCCAGCGCGCAATTGGCAACTATGCTAGGTATACTGCTGCGTCATACCAGTATGTGCAAAGTGATCGATGTACAGCGATGCAACATGATGCATCAACCTATACCAGCGTCCCTTGTCCAAGTGTGCACATAAGCGTGCTTTGTGTAAGAAATCTCTTGAGTACTCTGGTGAGTACTCGTGTTGCCTTTGCTACACGAAGCTTCAGAAATTTCGAATGCTTTGCCAAAATTGCCATGAAATCAGCAGCATCCCAAAGACAACTGCATGCTCCTACTGTGGTGCAATCAGGAGCTTGAAACAGCCACAAATCTGCCATGCCTATGCCCACTTCCCACACTACTGTGTGTCAAATATGCACTTCCCTGCAAGAAATTCGCACGAAATGTTGCGCCTGCAATGGAGTCTGCATGTGTGCATCCATAGGTTTGTATGTTTTCCACGTTGTCCTATAATATACAGGCAGATGTACACACACACATATAAATATATATATATATATATATAGAATTATAATTAAGTATATATGTATGTTATGTGATGTGATGTGATGTAATGTAATGTAATGTAATGTTATGTAATGTAATGGTATGTAATGCAATGGTATGTAATGTAATGGTATGTATGTATGGATGTATTGTATGTATGTTAGTATGTAATGTAATGTAATGTAACGTAATGTAATGCAATAGTATGTAATGTAATGGTATGTAATGCAATGGCATGTAATGTAATGTAATGTAATTTAATGTAATGTAATGTAATGTAATGTAATGTATGTATGTAATGTATGTATGTAATGTAATGTTATGGTTTGTTATGTAATGTAATGTAATGTAAGTATGTAAGTATGCAAGTATGCAAGTATGCAAGTATGCAAGTATGTACGTATGTACGTATGTAAGTATGTAAGTATGCAAGTATGTAAGTATGTAACGTATGTACGTATGTAAGTATGTAAGTATGCATGCATGCATGCATGCATGAATGTATGTATGTATGTATGTATTAATGTAATGTACTGTAATGTACTGCAATGTAATGTAATGTAATGTAATGTATGTTTGTATGTTTGTATGTTTGTATGTTTGTATGTTTGTATGTTTGTATGTTTGTATGTTTGTATGTGTGTATGTGTGTATGTGTGTATGTGTGTATGTATGTATGTATGTATGTATGTATGTGTGTATGTGTGTATGCATGTATGCATGTATGTATGTATGTATGGATGGATGGATGGATGTATGTATGTATGTATGTAAGTATGTATGTATGTATGTATGTATGTATGTGTGTATGTGTGTATGCATGTATGTATGTATGTGTGTATGCATGTATGCGTAGTTGCTTGTGATCACAATATAATGTACTCAGAGGGCATAGTATATGATAGCATCGTCGGACACTGACTTTGCTGTAATAACCCGTGGCTGTGTTTTAAGAACACAGGGGGCTACCAGTAAGGATATCTCTGCACTTGCGCAAAGCGCGGGTGGATAACACAAGGGGAATCCAAGACTCAGATGAAGACGAAAAATCATTATCAATACTTGATCTTGATATGAGATACCTTGGATTCGCAGTAAACAATCGAAGCTGAGCAGAGGAAATAGTTTGCTGAGGGAGCCGAGGAGCCTCTCCTGAAAAAGATGATCACCGTTCTGCCAGCAAACTGCAATGAAAACAAAATCTAGACAAGTGACGAATATGTTTGCATTCTAAATTGTACTCTACTGTACTTCTTTGCATGGCCAGGCTGCTTGACGGAATCATTCACGCAGCGTGACTTGACAGGAGTTTTCCTTGAAAGAAAACAAACTCTCCCAAAATCCATCCAATAAATTCCAAGAAAATCTCAATGCAGGTACTATCTCCCAGGCCTTCAGCAATACTTCTCATCGCAGATAGCGGAGCGGATGACTCAGAGTGCATACATCGCCACAGTTATTATTGCATGTCATTGCTTTGTTTCTTGCAATGAAGGCGTCAGACGCCTTAGACGCCTCGGATGCCTTGGACGCCTTGGATTGTTGCCGAGGCCATATCAATCCCGGCATCGAGTCAAGATGCTTTTTCGAAATTATGGCCGTTGCCGGCAGTTGCTGCGCAATGCCAAAGCCAGGCACTAAGCTTCCAAGATCTTCCAAGATCTTCCAAGATCTTCCAAGATCTTCCAATTACAAGCCTTGCTAGCCTCACTTGCTGTAGCTGCATTGAAGCCAACATGACGTCTTCAACCCCCGACAAGAGTGGCCAATCTTCAGATATACAGTAGCACTGCCAGTAATGTCATGTAATATCTCAACAATATTGAGATGTCCATCCCTTGAAATTTAGAGCATTCTCGAGTTCTAGAAGTTGGCTCCAGTGACCACCAGAGCAATAGATGTCTAGCTTCCTCCAGGATTTTCCAAATCTTCGTAGTGCAGCGCCGCAGCTTGTAGACACACACACACATACACACAGGCACATCTCCCAGGGCGCGAGAAATTGTCCACATAAATACATATAACAATATAATATATATATATATTAATTATGTGCATACCTATACATACATTGATATGTATACAGCGGGTGCCAGAATTATAGAACGGAGCCAGGAGTACAAAAGTACGGTAAAATACCGTACCTTTGTACTCCTCCGCGTTCCGATTCCGCGCGGAGTCGGGAAATTTAATTATAGAACGGGGCCTGGGAAACATTAATTATAGAACGAAAATGGGAAATGTGAGAAAAATGGGGGAAAACAGAATTATAGAACAGCAGAGCTCCGACAGGAATTATAGAACGAAAATGGGAAATGTGAGAAAAATGGGGGAAAACAGAATTATAGAACAGCAGCGCTCCGACAAGAATTATAGAATGGGGCCCGGGAAACATTAATTGTAGAACGGGGCCCGGGAAACATTAATTATAGAACGAAAACGGGAAATGTGAGAAAAATGGGGGAAAACATAATTATAGAACAGCAGCGCTCCGACAAGAATTATAGAACGACGAAAAAAGTTAGGAGTAAATTCAGATACTGTACGTTTTTTTTTCACACCTTCCGAGGAAAACAGAATTATAGAACAACAGGGTACGGTAAATAACCGTACCTTCGTACTCCTCAACTTCCGTTCTATAATTCCGGCACTGACTAGTATATATATATATACATAGAAACATGCGTGCGTGCCTGCCTCGTGTATACATGCACATACACATACACATACACATGCACATGCACATGCACATGCACATTAACATGCACGTACACATTCACTCACATACACATGCACACTGACACACACACACTTACACATACACTTGCACATGCACACACACTTGCACATACACATACACATACAATCATACGCGTATGCACACGCATACGCATACGCACACCTATATGCATACGCATACGCATACGTACGTATGACGAGGAAATATGCATACAGACATACACACACACATACACACATACAGACAAACATACAGGCATACGGTGATACAGACATGCAGACATACATAGATACATACAGACTGACATACGTACACATATAAACTATAATTAGATTTAGAGCTGATGTGCAGATCGATAATCACACACACAGTGCCACAAATTAATTTGTACATATGTACATACCCACGCACAGTCTTGAGGATTTACGTCATCAGAGAATCCACAAGCAGCTGTGTTGCCTCACGATTTCAGGTGCCGTGTCAGGTTTGTGTAGCCACAAACCACGAGCCAGTGGCCAAGACAGCAGGATTTTGAGTTGTAAAGGAAGCATGCCTTTAAGATCTTTAAGTCACCAGTGGTGCTGTGTTGTGCGAGAATAGCATCTCTTGCTTATGAGTCATTTGAAAGGGCTTGAGGCAGATCCAGAGGCAAAAGATAAGTTTCCTGGGTTTCATACTCTCAGTGTACCAGGTGTTTCTACGTATCCATGGCCGCTGACTATCAGCTTTTCCTGTCTGTCCCTCGTGGAATCTCAACGAGCGTCATCTCTCAGCCCAGACCTTGGAGAAGCCAAGCCATGTCTCGCGGATATGCCGGATATATTTTTACATGTACATGATGTGCATGTTTCAAATGTGTTATCATTCTGTTGACTGCGACATCACGTTGGAATGCTCAGGTTCTATCATTGGGTACGAACCCAGGAGTCTTACATTTTCCTGGGGCCAATTCCGACCTGGTAAGCCTTGTAAGCTTGAGACCAGACATGACTTGCTGCATCAGCAGCATGGAATCCAGGATACGATAGTACAATGAGTGTTTTCAGCAGCCACATCTCAAGGATCGAAAAGCAGAGTGCCAGGGTCGTCCAAGGGTCGTCCGGGAGTTCTCATTCCCACCTCTGATGGATCTACCGGTGTAGTTTCTTGTGAGGCACTCTTTGGTCGCTGCACTTTGTGTCATCCATTTCGGCTCAAGCTCTCATGATGTAAATTATGAATTTCTTCTATGCTTCAAAGGGGGCCTATGCCGCCCAAAGATGGAAGCAAAGATAGTCTCTTGGCTGCCCTCACTGATTTTCACTTGAAATTCACATTCAGTCATGGTTTAAGAATGTTTAAGAGGGGGTGTTGGGCTAAATCGGGCAAAGGTGAATCGAAGAAGACAAAGAAGTGGACACCTGTCCCTTGCCTGCCTCAAGAGGCAGGGAAGTTTCAAAACACAGATGCTCAAGCCAGTCACACCTAAACCTTGTTCTCCTTGCCACGTAGCCTGTCTTGTGTGCTTATGCACTACTGTGATTTCAAAGCAGTGTTCTACCTGGCTGCTTTGCCCAGGATGCAAGAAATGAGAATGTGCCAAAGTTGCCAAGAAAACCAAGAAAGAATCCGAGAAATAAGAAGCAAACAACCAAGGCGCATAGACTTCCGATGACTTGGGTAATTCTGGGGAATGCAAGATGGGGAGAAGTCTTCCCAAGGATCCAGCTTTGGTGATAGATTTTTGAGCTAGCCAGACGTTCTACAGCCCGAAGATTCACCAAATCTTTACTGAGGAAAGATGAAGAATTGTGGGCTGGATTTGTTCATAGTTTGCATACATCTTCCGCGTCGCAATTGAGGCTGATGACGCTCAAGAATTTTTAGAGGAAAAGCTTGACAAGCCGAGCGAAAAGCCGAGCAACAAGTCAAAAGGGAGATTTTCACGCAGACGTATAGCTCAACGAAGAGGTAGCTCCTGCAGCTGCAATTCAGATGTATATTTGGTGTGTGTGTGTGGCGTGTGGATGACTGCGCCATGCGTTTGGGCTTGGGGTGTGTAGCTTGCAAATGTTTGATGACCTTTATGATGACTTTAGAATCCCATCTCTCGTGGGCAGGGCCTCCTGCCAAGAAGGTGGCCTGGCATTGCGGCATTGGAGCGTCAGCGTCACGTAGATCCCATAGCTACTTAGGAATCAATCATCTTGAACAAGCTCTGGCAATGCCCACTTCAGCATCCACTGTACAGCTTGCCAGGTGGAGGAGAGATCTGAGACAACGTGCTTTCCTGAGATTCAGATGATGAGGGAAGATGACACACTACTGTAAGATACTCTAAAACTCTAAGACTCCACCATGACATGATTTGAACCTATCACTGAATCACTAAGGCCAGACGAAGACAATGAAGCAAAAGCAAGAAGTGACGAGCCCTCGGAGAAGAAGACTCCCGGGCACAACGGAAAAGCCTTGAACGGGAGCGCCGGTGAAGATGAAGGCAGAGGCAGTTTGCTGGGGACAGAGTTTCTTGGACACTTTCCTGGGGATTTGAAGTTTTTGACGCTAGGCAACTATCAACAGTGAAAGTAGCTCCTAGAACTCCTTGAGCCAAGAAATCTTGACGGTCCGATCAGCTTTTGTGTTAAGCATGAAACTCAACACAGCTTCATACAATCATGGACGTGTCGCTATTTGGATATGACAATTATGATGGTGCTTGTTATCTTCCCTTACCCTCATCTCGCAAACAAATCACCGCAGGCGGATTGCCAGAAGCTGTGCCGAGTGAGGCCCGGCAATGTTTGGTGTGCAGGATGCGCAATGATGGAAGAGACTTCAGACATCTTCAGACATTAGAGTAGGAAAACATGTTGCCATGTGATTCAGAAGCTTCTTTGTACCATTGCCTCATCCAAGACTTGTCATGATGCATGATGCCTTCTCATGCTGATTTTGGGCAGTACACTGGCACTCTTCAGCATTGATTTGCTTGATTGAGGTGGATCACTCCTCAGAAGTCAGTTAGCCCAGTTGACGTCCTTCATTCGCAAAGCCGCGAAGCATCCATGTTCTTCAAGGGCAAATAGATCCAACATGGCCGCAGGTTGCAGTTAGAGTTCAAAAAGTCATTTTCCACACAACCATACGTTCCTCACAATCTATGAAGTGCTGCTGAAGTTAGAGCTGCCCACTTCTGCGTTTTCTCCTTGCTTGTTTGGGAACGGCGGTAGCCTCTGTTTTGTATTTGCTGCTCTGTGATGGTCATTGCAAGTCTAAAATCCATCGAACCTCGACTATACAAATGTTGAACAACGCTCGGTTTCAGGATTCAGACGACGTATCTAGATCTCAACTTCGAAAGCCCACGGCACCCGGCCAATTTAACTTCCCCCTCTGAACAAAGGAGCTGCTTTGAGAATATGCGTCAGACATTCCATTTGACAGGCACCATCATCACCAAGTTTTTCAGGCTTCGTGCCAACTGCTCGTATCAAAAATGCCAGTCTTGATCAAGCTGTGAAAACTTAGCATGCGAATGGATTGCAAAAACAGAGCTTGCCCTGGAGCAATGAGCCCCGGCCCAAAAACCCTGCACCGTAGCTCCTTGACTAAGCCATTTGTCTATCGCACTCAGTGCAACTGATTAGTGGAGACGTGAGACCTGACCTGAAATCATTGAAAGTTCAGCAAGCTTGCCATTTGCGTCAGTATTCAGAGCGTTCACAAACCTGCGCCAAGGTAGATGAAATCCCCGAGCGGTTGTTCCGCTGTTTCTTTTCTCAACGCACCGACATGCAGGCTGCGCTGTTTTGATTTCGCTCTTGTTCGGACGTTGCAAGGCTTTCTCAGCGCTGGCAGGCCTTCGTGGGCATCATGCGAATTTTTCAAAATGACACTGACAAAACACTGCCGCCAGCTTAGTTTTTTTGAGTTTTGCTTCTACAGGCTGCATAGTGACCCATTTTATTTTTTCAGTTTGCCACCGCCTCTGATGATTTCCTGCTAGAGCACAAGAAGAGTGGCGTTGCTGTTGTACAAGGATTGCTTAAAGCAGAATTGATAGTAGAACATGTACTGTATTTGATCCTTCTGACTCATGAGTGCCCAGAGCGATTTGCGAGGAGCGATAGTACATATCACGACCCTTATTGTCATTGCTTTTGTTGAGTGTTGTGTCCGGGGTGCGAAGATTAGTTCAGTAAATGCCTGCGAACTTAAGACAGAATGATTGCCTGGACTGATTGGGCAGTGTTCGTCGTGAGAGGCACCAACCTTCGAAATCTGCACATGCAGTGCATGTGTAGAAGGGTGTTCTGTGATATAACTCTTGCATACTCTTGCGCTCCAGAAAGATTGTATGTAAAAGCGCTGTGAAGTCACCTCCGGTCTTGCTGGTTGTAGTGGGGGTAGCGGTTCTTGTGCTGGGGGCATACGCTGTAGGGCTCCAGGCTTTTTGTGTCTTGAAGTTGCAAAGAACTCTTGCTGGCCATTCCCTGGATACTGTAAATTTAGAGTTCGCAATCCCTGCAAAACACACCTCGGAATAATTTCCCGCAAGTAAACGTTCATTGCAGCATGTTAGAAGAAAATAACGACAACTATTTAATCTACACATACTGGTTTACAAATGTATACAATATGTATGCGAATACCGGTATACAGAATGTATACAATATGTATGTGAGTACCAGTAGTGATCGGCTGTGCCGGGGCGGAAGTTTTCGATCAGTGGAATGACATGAAATGACTATAAGATCTATAAGAAAAACCATGGACTATAGGAATGTCTGTGAGATGCAGAAGCAATGAAAAGTTAAGGTTGTGAGGCGCATCAACCAATGACCACATGGTTGTTGAGATGGACGGAACTTGATTGAGTGGATCCAGCAGTTCATGAGTGAATCAATGAACGAATGAATGAATGAGTGCATCAATGAATGAGTGAATCATTGCATGAATCAACCAATGAGTGAGTCATTGAAAGAATGAATGAGCGAATGGTTCAATCAATGACTCAATGGCAGAGTGAATCAATGAGTGCCTGAGCGATCAATGAACGAATCACTGAATGAGGGAACCAATGAATGAGTGAATCAATGAAGGAATGACTGAATGAATCAACCATTGAATCAAAGAATGAGAGAACCGATGAATGAATGTTTCGTTGAATCGATGACGAATTAACGAATGATTTCAATCAATGAGGAAACCAATGAACAAGTAAATCATTGAATGGATCAACGAGGGAATGATTCAATCAATGACTCAGTGAATGGGTGAATCAATCTGTGACTGAGTGATCAATGAATGAGTCAACGAATGAGTGAAGCGAGTTTATGAAAGAAGGAGCGAATGAATGAATGAAATGAATGGATGACTGGGGTGAAGTGAAGTGAAGTGGAGTGAAATGAAATGGAAGAAAGAAAGGAAGAACGAACGAACGAAAAGAAAGAAAGAAAGAAAGAAATAAAGAAAGAAAGAAAGAAAGCAAGCAAGCAAGGAAGGAAGGAAGAAAGAAAGCAAGCAAGCAAGGAAGGAAGGAAGGAATGAATGACATGAATGACATGAAAGACATGAAAGACATGAAAGGAATGAACGAACGAAGGAACAAACGAACGAATAAATCACTACATTGAGCTACCCATTCCCTAAGCCAACTCTTCTCTAAGCTACCTCTTCACTGAGCTACTTCTTCACTGAGACACCCTTTCGCTGAGCTACCTCGCAGCTACTTCTTCTTTGAGCTGCCTTTTATCTGGGCTACTTCTTCTCTGACCCGCTTCTGCTCTGAGCGCGCTTGGAACCACCAGCTGAAATACCGCATACCGCTAGAGTGGCAACATGTGCAAAAGCTACCTTTGCCGCGCCTGTTCAGTGCCGCGTCAGCTACCTGAGTTCTCCGTGCTTCAGCACAAGCATAGGGGGTATTGGGGGGCCAGCCCGGGATAAACGTGGAATTCTAGCCGTTATGTATTAGATATCAATTATAAGGGGGTGGGGGGGGGCCCCCCCCCAAAATGGTCATGGGTTCAATTCCCGCGGGTGACGCGGTCACGGTCCGCCACAGTAGAGGCACACTCTCCATGAGGGAGATGTCCCTGTAGTTCAGCATAATTGGTTTGCTTCAGC
>Ga0126342_10005263_pt1 | contig 22488 bp, 20 predicted proteins | sample Cyp1metagenome_FD_92528 | JGI IMG/M metagenome (GOLD analysis project Ga0126342, IMG submission 92528) | Coral microbial communities from Lord Howe Island, Old Settlement Bay, Australia - Cyphastrea 1 metagenome | ecosystem: Host-associated > Invertebrates > Cnidaria > Coral ...
GCAGGTACGTTTACACGGGTCCCGGGGTGTGTCTTCGTTGGTCACCGACCCCCCCGGGACCCCGGTGACCCCCTGCGTTATTAAAAAGGGAGAGGAAAGAAGAAAGAAAAGGAGAGAAGTTTTACATCTATTCAGATGTTACACACACATGTTTTTTTACATACATACACACACGGATATATATATATATTCATATTCATATTCATATTCATATGCACGTATACATTCATATATGACCAACATATTATTCAGTACCAAGACGTGGGAGGCAAGGATTGCCTGAGAAGAGCAGCCAGAAGCTGGGTTCATCGCAATATATATCCGACCATATCATTAGACCATATCAGATCACAGAGTGCCCACAGTTGCCAGCACCAGAAACAACAAGACCAAGATGACTAAGGCCTCATTATTTTGGACGTGGTCATTCTCCCCTTGACCTTAGCTTGGCAGATCGACAAGAAACTCTTTCCTATACAGAAGTCCTTTGAGGCTCAACATGCTGCATCTTGCAATCTCATCCATCCACCCCACATTACGGGGTGGTCCAAACCATTATAGGTAAATGATAGCCACAAGAGGTCCAAAGATTTGTGCCTCTGTATTTGCCTTCCCACATTGTACCTGGGGTGTTTGGAACAACCTGGGACGTTGAATCCACCCACAAAGCGATAGGCGATGTATGCGATGAACATGAGATCTGAGAAGTCCTGTGCTGTGCGGTTTGTAGTTTTTTGTGCAGGTATTTTTCAAAAATAACCTACGAAGATTCTGTATCAATGCAAATTGGCTATCGCATTATTAGCTGATTTTAGCTGCATTTGCTCAAATTCGTCGCTGCACCAGTGATTCTGATCCTACTTCCGAACTTCCACTCCGTTTTTCCATCGGCAAATCGGCAAAGAAGATTCACCAGGCGATGCTGTTGCAGCTCCTGGCGTGGACCAATGTGTTGTTCTGGCCACTGGATGTGCTGTTGAACTTTAATACAGGCTTTCACCAGAGCTTTGGCCGAACTTGAGGATGGAGAGGGACATGACCCAATCTATCCAATTGGACGTTCATGCCCTGCAACAGCAACGTAGATCCGATGTATATCATTGTATAGCTACAATAGTTTAGTTGTGTGTATACATATATTGTATCATATGTGTATGCATATAGATACGCATCTCAACTTGAGATGGTTCTTGGAGACGATCCCAATGGTTGGGTGATGTTAAAAAGACAGGATCGACCATGCTTGCTTCATGCAATGGACGTCGTGCATTGCCGGGTACGGCAAGCTCTCTTCTTGAAGGTTTTTTTTGGGCGGGTGACTTACTTACGTGGGTTTGTCTGGAAGTGGGAATGTGCCCCCAAACAACCACCTCAATTTGTGAAAACGATGATAAACCACTGGATTTTGGGTTCCAGCCCTATTTCAGGCATTCTCCATTATTCTCCCTTTCCTTGCTTTCTTTAAATGTTATCTTTTTCCTCCCAAGGAAAGGGCTTCTCATCATGAAGCGGAAACCAATCGCAAAGAACTACGTGCACACATGGTTGGCCTTTGACGTGACCGTCGTGCTGATTGATTGGGCCTTGGCCTCAGCGATGATCATCATTTCCCATTAATTAAAGTGGCTGTGGGGTGTATACCAAGTATATATGTATTGTATGTATATTATATATATGAATATACATATATATATATATATATATAAATTGTATATATATATATGTATATGAATACATATTGTATAAAAATATATGAATATAATGAGTAATTGATTTGCACTGAGAGGGATGCAGTATGATGCATGTATCCTTGCAGTTGCTCAGGAATATGCTTTGTGTCACCATTGGTTTTGGATTGTCACTTGTGCAGAGTTGCCGTCCGAGACCCTATCCATCCTCAACACCTTCCTGGAGGATGAGAATCAAGGCAAGTTAGCTGAGCTCTGTCAATAAGGGTGCCCAAATCTTCTCAGGGACATTCAAGCATTGGCAATGGTGCTGGAGACCGTTGGGCCACAGGACATCTAGATTTCTAAGACCCTTGGCAGTCCTCCGGTGCTGCTTCAGGATTTCGCAGCGACATGTCTTCTTGGCCCAAGTTGAATGCACAAGGGAACGGCCCCATGCCGCATCAAAAGGGGAACCGCATGGTGATTTTGGGACTACAACGTAATTTTTTGAACCCTGCGGGCCCAAGTTCACAGTACAGACACACTGGACAGGATACCTTCAAACACTACGCTCTGCCCGCTACTTGCGGGCCTTTCGCAGCGTCCGTATCTTACGCCGCCCAGCTGAAACACGACAAATTGGGCAGTGGAGCAGGAAAGGGGTTCAGCGGAGAGTTTTGATATATAGATTGATGATGATTAGTAATGATTTATAGACTATAAATTTCATCGAGTGGAGATTGGCCAAAGGGATCTCATTGAACTGGACTGTCATACTTACATGTATGCATACATACATTTTACAGTAAAACTTTTTAACTTTATACAGCAAGTGACAACTGACAACTGCTGTATAGAATCGGTGTTGCCGAATGGCCCAAATGCCGGCTTTGTTTTGTTGTGCTCTCGCTGTTCGAGGCATCATCAAGTCCAGGAAGATGAACATCACACTGGAGAATTGGGTCATCGGACTCGGTCAGCAAAACCTTGTCCTGGCTTTCAATGTCCTGCGGATGTTGTTGTCAATCTTGCTCACGGCGCATCTCCTTGTGTCTTAGCAGCACGGTTTCAAGAGCCTGATGATGCTTGATGCTGAGGGTATTTCTGATGGCATCACATTACCATTCTTGTACGTTCATAGTCGTGCTGACCCTCGCATTTGAAGGTGTATAAATTGAGTAAAGGAGTCCGTAGATCCCCTTTAGATGTCCCTCAAATGGTTGCAACGATGCAGTATACTAGTGACGAGTGAGAAGCCTGCCAGCAGCTTTTGTCGCTGAGGCGTGTACTTGGTTTGCAGGGCGCCCAGATACCGCCAGGATGTCAGCACAAGTTGCTAACTTAAGTGGGTCAAACATGTTGATTTGGATCTGGCCCACAGTTATTGACATGTCTTAACCTCCAGAGAGGATAGCTTAGCAATCTTGTAGCTGTATTGGTATTCAATGGAGTTGTTGCTAACTCAAAAGCTTTGGAGTGGCTTTGCTGCAAGGCCATCCTGAGTCAAATCCCAGACATCCCATGACATCCTCTGACTTCAGGGAGTGGGAGTAGTTGTGTCGCAAACCGGCGAGAGCTGGATTGATGTTGCTGGCGTTGGTTCTTCAACAGGCTGGGTGAGTTGGGAGGGCACAGCAGCAGCAAAAAAGGCCACGCCTGCAATGTTGCAGGCCCAGTGCAGTACCTCCATGCGTTGTCATGGGTTGTTCAGCCACCATCAGTTCCCGAACTGGGTGTCTTGAACACTGACAGCCTGCTGGAAAGGATTGCCTCTTGGTCGCAGGATTGCCCAGTAGCTATAGTCAAGCGACCACAGCCATGATCCATCTGGATTCTGCTGTATGCAGTCGCTTCAGAGCGGCTTAGCGCATAGGCTACCAATGGCATGGATTCCATTCAATCTCTCTGCCTTGTGCCATCTATGACATCTATGACGGTCCATGGTGTTCCTGACTCAGGTCTCGATCATGATGGCGACATGGTTCAACGGTGAGGGGGGCAGAATTTGAAGGAGTTGATGTCCTAGAAAACCTTATTGAAACATATTGAAACGGGAATGGATGGCTACAATCCGAACAAAGATAGTGATTACTATATACTTATTTACTTATGTATATATATAATAATACATTACAATTATATACCTTTAAAAACAAGGCATGAATTGAAGAATGTTGGCTTGATATGTGTTGATGGCTTTGTGAGAAGTTCGAGGTTGGGACCTTCAATATCATCCTGATATACTTTAAACATTCATATGCATTCATATGTATATATTATAAGATACATATTTATTATAACATACATATATGCATGATATTATATATATACATATATACATATATGTATAGTATAAATAGTTAACACACACACACCCATAGATAGCATGCACTATCATGCACTTATGTTTTTGTTTTAAGTGTACAGATGTACAGTACAGCAATCAATCTACTCATTGCATGTCCTGTCCAAGGTGGTGGTGACAGTGCTGGTCATTGGCTCCGCCTTGTCGCTTTTGACGGGCACCTTGCAGGCTGAAGAATTTTTCCCGATGGAAGGGGATGGTCATCAAGCATCATCCAGCCACAGATCGGGGATTTTTTTTTTACGGGTTTAATATACCCATGATAATGATTCCATATGATTCCCAATATATAGGATGTATGACTGTATGACCACAAGCCATATGCATCAATATACTGTACCATGTTTTGACCATGGTAGTGAAATGATGCAGAAGAATGCCAAATTGACAAATGTACCCCTCAGTCGTCGGCCAGAGTCTCAATTCTGAAGGAGATCCGCACCATCAACAACCAACGCAGCCGAAAACGCCGAGAGTTGCGCACGTACCTTCACTCGCAATCTGCGCCAACGGAGCTTCTTGGAAGAAGAGTGACAAAATCGCAGATCACAGTTTGCTGGGCCAGCCAACAACATAGAGATGATCATACGTACTAATTATACCATACTACCTGTTGTTTTGTTTTGTGGTCTATCTCATAGGGTTTGGTATCATGCCATGCATGTTTAATTGGTTATTACCAACAACTGTTAGTTTGTCCCGACGTGGACACCAATCCGTTTTTTTTGGGCGCGGGTGGCTTGAGCGCCTGAGAAGCAACCCGCTGATTTTCATCAAGGGAAGTGAAACGTAGGGATTGGATTCTTGCGCCGTCATGAGAAATCCTACCCTATCCTTTCTTCCCCTCATGTTTTGTTCATTATATAATATGTTTGGGACTGCTCTGTCTGATTATAGCATCATGGACAAGTTTCGCCAATTTTGGCATGACAGCGCAGTTGGCCACGGGACGCAACAGAGGCGCAACTGCTTCGACTCAATTAGAAGCCGTATATGCACTTTATATAAAGCAGATCACCTTGTCATGCTGTCAAGTGCTTCAAACCAGAATGGTACATACATACATCCATACATACGTATGTATACGTATGTAATTACGTACATACATAATCATACATACTCATACATAATCTAATGCATACATAATCATACATACATAATCATACATACATACATGCATGCATGCATGCATGCATGCATGCATACATACATACATACATACCTTACATACTTACATACTCACATACTTACATACTTACATAATTACATACTTATATACTTACATACATACATACATAGATACACAAATAGATAGATAGATAGATAGATAGATAGATAGATACATACATACATGCATACTTCATACTTACATACTTACTTACATACTTGCATACTTACATACTTACATACATACATACTTACATACATACAATCTATACATCCAAACAATCTATACATCTATACGTTCTATACATCCATACAATCTATACATACATACAATCTATACATCCGTCCATACAATCTATACATACATACAATCCATACATACATACATACAATCTATACATACAATCTATACATACATACATACATACATACATACATGCATACACACATACACACATAATCATATATACATAATCATTCATACATAACCATAGATACATAATCATACATACATAATCATTCATACCTACATTCATTCATACATAGAAACATACATACATACATGCATACATACATACATACATACATAGATACATAGAAACATAGATACATACATAGATACATAGATAGATAGATAGATAGATAGATACATAGATACATACATACATACATACACACATACACACATACACACATACACACACATACACACACATACATACATACATACATACCTACCTACCTACATACATACAACATAATTAAATACATACATACATACATAGATACATAAATAGTGGATAGATAGATACATACATACATGCATACTTCATACTTACATACTTACTTACATACTTGCATACTTACATACTTACATACATACTTACATACATACAATCTATACAATCTATACAATCTATACAATCCATACAATCCATACATACATACATACATACATACATAATCTATACATATATACATACATGCATACATACATACGTACGTACGTACCTACATACATTACATTACATTACGTTACATTACATTCAATTTAATTTACATACATACACACAGACATACATACATACATACATACATACATACATACATACATAATCTATACATATATACATACATGCATACATACATACGTACATACATACATACATACATACATACATACATACATACATACAATCTATCCGTACGTACGTACGTACATATATATATATATGTGTACACATATCAACGAACAAGGTGCCATTATACCACACAACCCTGTGACTCTATGTGATCTATGTGTCACTTGAGGCTTGTGATGCGAATAATGAGCTTTGCAGATTACAAACTGGATCGTCATTCGCCCGTGTCCTATGACATTGACCTGATCTCACCACTCCTGGTGGTGTCTTGGCGGCCGACTGCCAGCCCGTGGTGGATGTTGATGGCACTGAGCTGAGGCAGAGCTGGCGGTGTGGCAAAAGGGCCATTTGATGCGTGGCCATCCGCTCTTCTCGCTCACCAGTGGCCAACTGAGTTTCTCACTGGGTTCCAAATGATCGATCCATGGTAGATTTGTGCTGTTTTGTGCTGGAAGGATCTAGCCGTGAAGAACACGCCTCTTCCACTTGCGACAGCTCGCATCTCATGTATCTCCAGCAAGGTGAAGCATTTCCCAAAGTCTTCGCCGACATTTGTGGCACACCTGGCTGCATTTTGGTCTCAGGTCAAGCAAATTATATAGGTCTCCAGCGGAAAGAATCTTGGGCCCCCAGCCCCAGGCGACAGCTAGTGCAGCTAGTAATTTACTATCTTCCTTTGGGTCACCGGTCACTTGCTGGATTTCAATTTTCAGAAGCGCCTTAGTCAAACAGCTGGAATCATGTGCTCGCGGCGTCACGGTGGAATCCACGGCCTTCCAAGGTGCCTTACACAAGGAACTATACTATGAAGGCGAATCTGCCTCTCGAATGCAAATGGAAACTCGAGGGTTGATCGGTGCACTGGCGCTCAGAGGCACGCAAGATGGTCAATTCTTTTGAGGCTCGTGGTGTGGTATGCAACATCCAATAACATCCAGAAATCACCAGGGTAACTTCTGCAGCAAAACCAAAGTTGCACTATGTTGCACATGCACTCTCTTTCTGTAATTAGATAATTAGATAATCAGTCATGGTATGTCATGATATGTCATGGTCATGGTTGGCATTTCTCGCTGGGCACTCCTCGCTCCACCTGCTGAATATTGAGGCCTTCCTTGCTGGTTTACTGGCGGAGTCGATGTACATCACCAGCCATGGCTCCTTTGTGCTCTACGACTCCCATGGTCAGGCCCTCTCGGTCCTGGAACAAGTTATCATGAGTGCTTGTCTGAATCATGCCTATAAAATACAGTAAAATAAAGGCCATGTATATCAATGCACATATCTATATATATATACATATATCCCGGATCCATTCTGTCCGCTTTCACCCCTTGCCTTTAAACCTCAGCCCATTGCCGAATGTACCTTTATTCCAGGAGATGGAGAAATTCAGCAACGACCGGCAGTTCTTTTCTGAGGCTCGGGGCCGGCCGGGGGGTTGATGACTTCGTGACAAGCTTGGACAGCAAAAGTTTTGCATCGTCAAATTGATGCGGGGCCATCACCATCCATCACCTAATCATTAAGACCAAAGCTGCCGCGCTGTTTTGTCAGGAATGATGCTGAGTCATGAGAATCATGAGCCACATGAGCTTCGAAAAAACTACACATCAGGCTTTCCGGCTGTCCGCTTGGCATTGCTTGGCAGCGCTTGGCAGGTGGCCTTGTATGTCGACACTGTCATGCACAATTGCACCTTGAGCATTGAAACCTTCGCGGAAGTCTATAGCTTGTCGGGCAAAAGTATCACCAGCATACTGCCACTTGGCATAAACTTGGCATAATTCGACTTGTCACAGAAATCCTTTGGAGCTTCGTCGCTGTGTCGTTTCTTCTCTGCGACCCTGGATAAGTGGATCACCCGAAGGCTGCACTCGCCAATTTGCGCCAGCATGTTTGTGGAGTATGCCAAGGACCTTGCACCAAAATCACCAAAGCTGGGACTTTCATTTTTGTTGAGCGATGGAATATACCAAGGGCAGAAAAAGCATGGAATGCGAAGTAGAATTGGGCAATGGGATGTGGAGTCAGGAGTTGGAAGGCTGGCAGTCCTTTGATATCCTTTGTGTAATATATTATATATTATATATATTTATAATATATATATAATGCTATATATAACATATTATATAATACATATTTCATAATATGTTATATATATATATAATATGAATCTGGTTTCATCACGTCACAGCCACATCATCGGGCAGCTGCCAGGAATTCATTGCCATCTACTCCCGCACGGCGATAGCACACCATCAATCCCTCCTTAGCTCGCGTGCAGCCACAATGTCTAAGAAGAACTCAGTGGCTGGGCGTTTTTTTGGTGCGATTGATTGAGAGTTCACTCCAAGGCTTATAATCATTGACTCGGGTAATGGCATGACATGGCATGACAGGTGTTAAATCTCTTCGTGGTTGGTGGTTGCAAATATCGTATATTTGATGATTCGATGATAATTCGATGATATTACATTATTAATTAATCAGGTTTGATAACTTTAATCAGATGAAATTAAAGTGAATCATTTTGTCATCATTCTCATCTGATTGATGAATATTGATGATTCATTTCGTTTCAGATGACTTTTTACTCTCCCAATGGACCATAGATTTGGGGAATCCATGACATGTTCCTTCTTGGGATGATGTGAAATCACCATGGCATGTTGTTAAAATGGGCAAATTCTGCAGAGATTTCTGAAGAAATCATGCATTTTCAATAACTAGTAAGGAAAATTATATACTGTTAACTACTATATAGTTATTTCTGAAAATGACCTTAAAAAATGGGCAAATTACAATTTAAGGATTTCAAGGCCTAGTAATTTGCACATCTTCTGTAGCTCAGTGCGTAAGACCTGGGTTTGATTTGACTCAAATTTGAATAGCCTAGTGTGGCAGAAGCTTCTGTTTCCCCGGCCCTCAGATCAATTCCTGGCAAGTGGACATGAAATGTGCAAAGGGAGCATTGAAGAGCAACTCCTTCTACATGGACAGATCCAGTTGCAGCTGGGGGGGCCTCAAATCAGATACCGTCACCGTACTGTTTGTTTGAACAACTGATAGCATCTGATAGCTACAGTTGGATGTTGAAATTTGGTGGCTGACTGAGACTGAAGATGATTGGAATCAGTCTGCTACAGAAGCCTGCGCCGACTAAACAGGGTGAGGTGCATCATCTTCCTGGCATCCTCTGCAAATCAAACATGGCAATGAAAGTAGGGAGAATCGTCTATAAACAGATGGCCATGGGGGATCTGCAATTAGGTTGGATTAGCATTGGGTAATTCTTGAGACCGTCCAGATTGTCCAGCCCTGAATTGCGAAAATGGGGACAGGATATGAACCTGAAAGAAAACAAGGTGCTCAAAAATGTGTTCCTTGGCTGAAGCACAGGCTTTGAAATAGACACAAATTCAGAGTAACTCAAGAGATCTGAAGAGTAACAACATGTCATGTTGATTTCGCTATCTGGTGCAGATTTGCATCAGGTCATTAGAGGATTTGAAGAAGAGGGGGAAGAAGCAGGAGAAAGAGGCAAGAAGCTGGTCACGTTGCACATTTTTTCATTTCGATGCAGACATTAATTCCGTGCAACTAATATCAACTAATCCTATATCATCCATATCATCCATCTACGTTGATACAATATGTTGATGAACGATTTCAACAGCGGCAGGTCCCGCAGGTCAAACACTTTGCGACAGGATGATGCTTCAAGTCCCAGGATGTTGCTTTGCGACGAGGATTCTGAGGGCACTGCGGAAGAGTACCACAACTGGCCGGAGGGTTCACATATGCAACTCGTTGGTGGGGCCGGCTGGCCCTGGGCCTTGGGCGCGGGTCACGAATTCACGAGCATGCTGAGTACGCTCATAGCACGCCCAAATTTCATGAAATTTTAGTTCCAAGGGAGGCTTCATGAGATCATGTGAGATCATTAGTTTGTTGGAGGATTTCTACAGCAATTGCGCGGGCGCCTTGCCCCATATATCTCAACAAAGACTTCATAATTCCACCTGGGCGACACAGCCATTAGAAGTCATTGGAAGGCCAGTTGTGTGACTGTTTGTGCAGGTACAGTGCCGTATGATGCCATATGTGTTGTGATGGTGCTCCTCCATGATGATCGACCACTTGCAATATTTTCTGGCATACGGTATAATATGTTTCTTTTGTTTGTTCCTTCGTTGTCCTTTCGTGTCTTTCGTCAGAATTTCGTCAGGCATTCGTTAGACTTTTCGTCGGGTGCTTTGTGGCAAAACCTTTTTGCCGCAAGAATTTGCCACAAATTCTTTTGTCAGAATTTCGTTAGGATTTCATCAGAATTTCGTTTGAACTTGAGTTGAAGCAACGAAATCTTTGACGATATTTTCACCAATCCAACGTATATGTAATCTTCCAGGGCATGTGTGCCTAATGTTCAGGTTCCAACTCACAGCAAACCTCGTCCTCTTGGACCCATCATCACATACGTATAATATATATATATATATGTATATCATCCTTAGATCGTAGAATCATATGATCTTCATATCGTCACATCGAATATCAGACACATTCAGACACATTCAGTTTTTCCTTTCAGATCTTTCAGGCCAATTCTGCTGGAGCTTACAGACATAATGCAGACCAAACAGCAACGCCGCAACACCGTTCTACTTCTCACAGAGCTTCAGCTCAGGCATCACGAAATGTTCCACCACCAGGCGCTGTCATTCACCATCCAGTGGAGGGAGCAACATGAGCAACGGATCGAGCGATTACGGCATTCATATTCCATCATGTTCCATCATATTCCCTGTTAAAATTGTTAAATGGGGAGCCAGCTGGAGCTACCAAGAGTTTCCAACCACATGAAAATGCTAGTCTTTAAATACTTTGCAGTTAGGGCTAGGCGGCTAGACATGCCGAATGCAGCACAGCACGCTCTAAAGAGACATGCTCAGGATTTCACATTTCAGTAAAGGATCCCAGAATATCACCTCTCACATCTTTGTTTGATTTTGTTTGCCAAACAGTCGTTTTTGGGTCACACTCCCAGCTGTGCTGATTATATTCTGATTATGTCATATTCAAAAAAAACTATTATCATATTCTAATTATATTTTGATTCTTTAGCAATCATAACATGTCAAAAAAATGTGCCCCACTGAAGCCTCGCGCTTCCCACCCCAGGACCCACCGGTCATGATCCCCAGGACACCTCCGTGACAGATCCAGCGAATTCGTTGGTGAAGGCATTGCTTCAGGGCCAATCCTTCACAGCTGAACAGCTGCAAGAGGCCGGCGTTCCTATCACTACCGCGATGATTGTTAGTACTATGAAAAATTACTGTTAAAATTGTTAAATGTTAAATAATAGTTTTAAGGTGCTATATTTTATATTACTCTTAAAAAAACATGTCATGTTTTAACTTGGGATGTTTTTGAAATGTCTCGTGCTGTTCTAAGAACCGTCGGGCAGGGGTTTTCCTTGAGACCCTTCGGATTGACTTGCTCGTATGGTTCACACCTCGTGGGCGTGACTGGAGATTACATAACGTCGTCGTCGCCATCACCGTCAGCATCGTAATCTTTTTTTCTTAGAGTTTGCTCTACTCTATATCCATGCTTCGACATGTGTTTATGCTTCTTCATTGTCATTGCGAATTGGTTGCTTTGATTTTGTTGCTTTCCCCCAGCGTCATGTGTCTGTGAGTTTTGCGTTTTGCCTTCGCCCGCATTTCTATTTACTGCCTCTCAATTGTTACAAATCAGATCCGCTCAGAACTGGAGGCCTTCGTCGAACTTCATCCGAGATATGGTTTGCATACCATGTGTCTTAGTTGCATCGCATCACCATATCGCATCAACATTCCTTTGTTGGCCTGAGGGAGTCAAAAGCTAGAAGTACTGTAAATGCAAGGTGCATCCGAATCTTACAGATTTTTCCAGAACACATCCGATAATATCAATTAATAGATAATAGATATCATCATAGATATCATCAACTATCCAAATCCAGGGCATGTCAACACTGCGCATATCATGGCCAGGTGATGCCAGGCGTTTGCTTGCAGCTGAGGTACTCGTTTGAGCAGGAACACGAGAAGGCTCAACATCTTGGGAGGGTGTTAGGCCTCACATGCCTGCAGCCGTGGTGAAAATGATATATTTCGAAAGGTTGTTACAGTAACCCAGTACAGGTGCAGGGCTTAATTAATATAATTAATGCGTTTAAGAGCTTTGAACTCCTCAATTGCCAGGCAGTTTGCGCGTGTTTCTGCTTGGCTGCACTGGTGACTGACGACTACGACAGCTTCACTGAGCCTCAACAGGACTGGCTGAGTGCGGTTCGGTTCTGGCGCTTCCCCGACACAGTTTCGCCGGAGGAGACTGCCAAACTGCATCCGAGCCAGTGGCAAGAGCTCCGCAACATCCTGAAATGGGCCGATCCGACGGAGGACAAAAATGGACAAAATGGGTGAAGTTTGGGCAGTGCCATGGGGTAGTCATTACCATTGCATCAATTTGCATCAATTTGCATCAATTTGCATCAATTTGCATCAATTTGCATCATAGTCATTACATGTCATTGCAGTATATTGCAGTAATGGGGTAGTGCGCCAGGCCAATCCCACCGCCCATGGTGAATTCGGCTCAGCTTGGGTTCAGGTTGAGTCATTTGTGATATTTGTGCGGATGTGCCAGCTGGCTCCGCAGGACGTTTTAGAAGCGGCCTTTTTTCTACTTGCTGTTCGAAGCCTGGGAAAGTGCAGGACTGGGGATGGTACTTGTAGGGATCTGATGAGCCGATGCCAGATTGGCCCATGGCCCCATAACTACTGCTTGGCCACTGCCCAGGGCTGTGACAAGGCAGCTGCCGAGAGAGGCTCAGAAGCCGGAAGAGGCATTGTTGTACATCATGGCTCCTTGGCGACCAACCCCCGGCTGGGCATGTGGGTATGTTCATGTTCCTGCTGATGGTCGTTGCAGGATGCTGCCCTCCCCCTTTTCATCGCCACTTCTCCTGGAACAATCAGCGTGCTCTTAGTCCGTGATTCCACATTCCACATGATTGCGCAGCACCGTGAGGCAATTTGATTCTCGCACTTCTGCGTAGAGTAGCACTATTCGAAGGTCTTGAAAGGCAAAGGGCGAAGGTCACCAGCCATTCAATCATGAACAGAGATTCAAACAGGTAACTGCAAACTTGTCAAGGGTTTGGGAATGATATGGAGGCTCCTGGCGGGAAACCGAGGAAAACCACCCCAATGTTGTACCTTCCTTCGCACGCCGCTCGGCATCATTGCCGCCGGGATGCTGTTGGGATCGTTTGACCTGGCCATAAAAATTGGTGGACGCTGGTCAGGTCTAAGCGTGGCCGGGCAAGACTTGGTCTGCCTTGCCGTGGAACTACAGCAGGGCTTCAGTTTCCCGCAGATGTTGCAGGGTGAGAATGTGCCTGCAAACTTGCTGCAGTTGCATCTCGTCATGCAAGGGGTGTACGAGCAGTAGTCACCAATGAACTAGTGGCAATTGGGTGCCAGCATCACAAGCAGGAGGTCCAGAAGGATTTTCAATGTAGATTCTTACCCCTCCCGCTCGATAAAAGCACACAAAGAGTCCGTGAGATATTGGATGGAGGGCAATCCTCACCAATTTGTCTTTCATCTTGGAGATTTATATAATGAGATTTAGCTAAAAAGCCACAGCCCCATACCTGCATCATAGCGACTAGTAACTGCATGTTTGACATTTTTTTGCCGGTTCCCTCCATCTTGTGCACCGGCTCGCCGGCCATGAAGCTTTCCAAGGCAAGACTTGCTGCGTCAGAATGGAGGGGAGAAGATCCTGAAGTTTTACATCGTCTTCCTCCTGGGATTCTTAAGTGCTGTGGTGGCAACATGTGGCAACTGACCACGAAACATCTATGGTGGTTTCCAGAAATGGGTGTATCCCAATGGTTGGTTTACAATGGAAAATCCCATTAAAATGGATGCTTTAGGGGTACCACCATTTCAGGAAACCTCCATATTAAACATGTGACAAAACGTTCAGGAACTGCGGCCCAGGGATGTGAAAAAAACATCTAGTGGTCAGATGGAAATCCGATGGGAATCCCAAACAAATGAAGACGCTAAGAGGAATCTCCTTGCCAAACCACATGTGGTGGGGGGAGAGCGATACGGCATTGGATCGGATGTTGCCATGGAAGACAATTCGACGAATCCAAGATCACAGTGCACCAGATCAAGATGTTCAAGCGGAAATGCACAAAAAGATTGAGGTCGTGATGCTGTTATTGAATGATCCAGACTTTAAGTGCAACATTTCCTTTCCTCAAGCCACAGCTTTCACATGCGAAGTGATGATTCTAGTGTCTTAAGTCCAAATGTGGAACACACCAAGTGTGGGTTCCCCATGCCTGTCCCTGAGGTGCATTGCAAGGAGGTACTGGGTCGCTCTTCATGACCCATGCAAATGCCAAGAACATCAACTTGGGCTTGAGCACTGCTTCTTGCCGCATTGAGCGGGCCACTCCCAGTGCATCTGCCATATGGATCCATATGGGATGTGACATATGAGCAGGTGACTTCTGACTGCAGGATTGGCAGGGGTGAGCCGGCGGGTCATTTTGCTAAGACCTGGAGACTGCAGTTGAAATCGTGGAAAGTAGAGGTGGCAAAACTATGCAAGCCTCCTCACGTTATGAGAATGCGTAAAGCTGTTTCGGGAATGGAGTTTGCTCAGATTTGTTCACTTCTACTTCGAAGCCATTTGACAAGGGAGATCGAATTAATGATGTCGCAAAAAATACGACCACAGGTTTCGCACTAGCTATTTGTTTCGGCCTTGCGTCCATTGCTTTTTGCACTTCAAAGGTGCAGTATGTCCTGGAAAAAGAACCTGGATTCCTCTACTGGCAGCTCAGCTTGCAATAAATCAAGGCCACCGTGTGCCATGGGGATGAATCGGACAGGTGAGAGAGTCCCAAGGAATCACTGCATATCACTACCTCTAAGGATGTACATCTACCAACGCGGCGTCCTCTTGAACCAACTTGCACGTGGCTTGACGGCATTCGAACATTTTTACAGATCACCAAGGTGTTAATCCCCTAGCCAAATCTATTCAAATTCAAATTATTCAATTAATTTCAATCAGTTTGATAATTGTTTTCACCATTTTTCACAATTTTTCACCATTTTCACCATTTTTCACCATGTTTCACCATTTTTCACCACATTTTGATACATTTTCTATGGACCATGGCTGGTATGCCGTAGCAGCCGTAGCTTATCGTAGCTGGTTCCCGACGATTCGACCAAGGTTCGAGTTATGACTTGGCAATTCTCCGTTTGGCCTGCCTGTGTCGGGCCAGAAACGCACAGGATTATAATCAACTGGAGACTGCCTGGAATCAGCACCTTGGATGCCTTGGATTATGAGTTGATCATATTTGAATATTTGAATATATGTATAATATATGTAACATATATAATTTATATATTTATATAATTTTATATGTATATATATATAAATGCCTGTGCGAATATGTATATATATAATTATATATACATATGTATATATACGCATATAAATATATAAAAGTCCAGGTTCTCAATTGATGTGGTCAAGAATTCTCGGAATTCAACGATCTCTTTGGGTAGCAGAGACCTCTGTTTCTGAGTAAACTCTCGTGCTCTGTTTCAGGCTGGGCGAGCACCAGCAGGATGTACTATCCACCCATTTCTTGGCCAGTGGCATCAAAGCTCCTGCCATTGTCTTTGAGCTCCTTGGCCATACTGCAGGCTGCATGAGAAGTTCAAGATGTAGCTACATCAGCAACAAGCTATCGATCGATGTTTCCTGTGCCATTAGGTTCTTACCACTTTGCCTGGAGCGGGCGAAAGCCAATCCACATGTCAGTGACACTTGGCAAGACGTCCATTTCAAAGCAGAAGTGAGTGAGAAGAATCAAGCAACATAGAAATATTATAATTACATATGTATATATATATATACATACATTCTTATAAATTATATAATGAACATCCATGAGTTGTGATTCCTGCAAGACACACCTTTAAAAATCTGGTCGTTGGACCATGGAAGAGTGTGGCTCTGGATCACTGAGATCGCCACCTGAGGTTCTAGGGCTCTTAGAGGTCTTGGTGTCTTTGATCCAAGCCACTTGGGTGATCTCCAGAAGCGTCTTGGCGCCAACTTCGGGCGATGGTAACCCTTTAACCATTGCAAGTTACTAGGATGATGATGACCTGTCCATGATACGAAACGACAATACATGTAACAATAATATACAATAATATACAATAATAATGACAACAGCCACACACACACATACAATATACACACACCCATCCCGGCAACTAGTCGCAATCTTGTAACTGCCTTCCTTAACCGGCAATGTCCCAGGCCAGAAGATCACAACCATCGATTTGTCCAACCTGGCTGCCTTCATTACATCAGTGTGGCCTGGCGTTTTGCCAGTTTCCATGGGACGTGTTGAAACCCATTATGTCAAAGAGCCGAAAACGCTATTTGTGGCATAGTCATATACTTCATTATACTTCGGTCATGATCAGCTTTTGTCTTGATCTCGGAGCTGCTGCCGCACTTCATGACAGACCTTCATAAGGCTTCACGTCAAATTCGACCACTGTCCCACCGTCCCACCAAACACACTAGGAAAAAGGGTTCGTAGATCCAGATTTTCATACAATGGTTGGATGCCTACAAGAATCCATCACAATCATCACAACCATTGTTTGGATCATATTTTCCATCTCAATTTCCATATCATGTGGTAAACATGGTAAACCGAAAACCCTAAACCATCCCCAAAATCGCTATGGCACTATATGGCACTGCAACTCTTATCCCCAAATGGTCAAGTTCTCCATCCCCAAATGCCAAGGCAAAATTCCTTCATCTTCCAGAGCTGTCTGCAGCGCTCCAAGCTTCGGCTCCTAAAGCATGCAGCCACCAGGTTGCAGCGATAGATGGAAGCCACAAAAATTGGATATCAATGGAATATGAATGGGAATTACAGTATGGATATTAATAGGATACGATAATATACGATAAGAGGTTAATGGGAATTACAGTACAGTAAATTCATATAAATTCATTACGCAATGGGATATGAATGGGAATTATATTGTCCAACAATGCTGGGGAACTAGCTGTAGCCAGCAAATCTGTGACCTTATCATGGCTGACGTTTTCGACATGTTGGAGACCAGGGTGCCACATGAAATGGTTGCCTTGTAGACTGGGGCCAGGGATGGGTTGTGCATCGTGCAGATGTCGCCACCCAGGACTATCAACTGGACCTGACGGAGGTGGGATGAACAACTTGCCATTTGGGATTCGCGATGGCTGGAAACGGCTTTTTGATGTCTCGATTGACAGGTTTAAGGCAGGTCAGTAGGTAGCAGGATGTAGCAGGTAGCTTGATTCTCGATTGACCACTTAAATCATCACAGTTTTTACTTTCCGATGGAAGGGGAACTGAGACATCCAGATCACAGCTCGAGCAGTCCTTTGGGGCTGCGCTTCAAATCTTGCCGTTTAGAACTTCTGCAAGTAACTTGTGCTTAACCAAGCCATCCTACCGCATACTTGCGGTTAGTTCAAAAATTGCATCCAGGAAAAAGACAATGGAATCATTGCCAGTACAGATTGCCACCAGGTCAACTGGAATCGCGTCAGCGAGCCGCCAAGCGATCTCGAAGTCGTGGCAAATTCGGTGCTGCCCTGAGATTTGAACATGCCATGGTGACTCATGTTGACTCATGGTGAGTGGTCCCAAATGCAAGTTGGACAAACTTGCAGTCGGACAAATTTTCAACTGGTATTTAATTTTTACGAACTTTACCACCAAAGGCTGGTTCTATGCAACACGACATGTATATAATTACCTTATACATCCTTGTATTATACATATGATATACACATACTTACATGCCTTCATACCATTTCATACCTACGTACCTACCTACCTTCATACCTACCTACATCCATACATACCTGAGCTGACCTGACCTGAGCCGACCTTTCCTTACTGTACCATGGGAAATAGTTATACTTACTTACCTAGCTACCTAGCTAGCTACCCAGCTACTCCTAGCTAACTAGCTACCTTGCTACCACGCACACATATGCACGCATACACGTTCGCACTCTAGCCATGTTCGTCTGAGGGTTTTGCAAGCTGACATTCCTTTGGGATCCTTTGGGCACGTTCTGAAATACGAGCATGCCGTGTCCACAGCCACAGTAGGGCCCTTGTGCTCAGGTTCAGGCGATACTACAGCGACAACGGCGGACTGAAAGCCCGACGATTAGCATGTGAGCTGTGTTGCTTTCTACGCCCTGTAGTTGGAACTGCAGGGATGGAAAGATACAAGTCTTGGTCCTTTGGATGCTGCCTGCGGAGATACCAACAGTATGTCAAGGTCAACCATCTTTCTTAGGACCAGATTGCAGATGATTGCAGAATTCATGCCAGCGCAGAGGCCCAAGAAACTTGCCTTGGGCAAGACTAGTGGGAGCCAACGGGAGGTCTTGCAAAGCAAGCCTTTGAGTCGCAATGCTCCATAGCCGGCACAAAAGTGCAGATGATTTTCTTAAATCACTTTAGCTGTGCAGACGGGAGACGGGGAATTATGCAACTAAGATAGCCACCTGAAAGGTCTCCTTAAACAAGCGCTCTGAGAAAGCCTTCGGCAGCTGACATTTGCTGAGTGGTGCATAAATTGATAGGCCCCAAGTCTGCACAGCTGGGATCTGCTGAGCATAGCAATCCCCAGCGAAGGATATGGACGCCAGGGCGGACGGTGCGCAACGGTGTGCCTTGGCGCAGTTTCACCGTGGTAGAAGCCATCCGCTTCGATATGTCTCTCCATGCCCCAGCAACTGGAAACCATCAGATGTCACACAGTATGAGGGAACAAGAATTGCAAGATCTCAGATATGCTACCCCCTCTTGGAAAAAAATGAAAAGAATAAAGAATTGATCAATTGAAGATATTGAAGGAAAACATGTTGAGAAGTGATCATGGAGCCCCAAAAAAAGCCCTTTACATTTTACCAACGGCTGGGCCACGAGGAAGTCGTGCAAGGGCTTCCACACGTTGATCCTCATGCAACTGGAGCTCTCCATTTCAGAATATCAACGATTTTACCAAATTTATCAATTAAGTCAGATGTGTCAAGGTTGCTTCCAATGACGGTAATGAACTTACATATATATATTATTATAGTAATAATATTATTATCAATAATAAGAACAATAATATTAACAATTATGACAACAACATCAACTATAACAATAAAAATAATATCAGTATTTTTTCTTTTTATACACATTTCACGCTCCGGTTCCAGAAGCTCTGCAAGATGGACAGCGTCTAAAAAGGGACCAGTGACCAAGCAGCTTGATGTCAAAGTAATCGATGTGGGATGGCCGTGTTGCAATATTTGTCCAGGTATCCCTCCAACCTGGACGACTGGAACACGGATATCGGCCGTGGGACCAAGGGAATTCGTGAAGAACCGCCTTCCATGAACCTGGTTGGGACAGTTTAAGCCCAGTCCGCTCTTTAGTTTAGTTCAAAGGATCCCTTTTCTGTCACGTGCGCCCCATATCTTGCCTTCCCAGCTGTCAGACAAAGAAAGGGTGGTGCATCACAGTACTTCAAGACAGGTCACTTCACGTGTATTGTCTCAGCCCAGCCTCATCCCAGGTGGTCGTGAATCCCTAGCGTGGAACCTCAAACTGTGCATGAAGTCGGAGCAAGTTGAGCGCGTAGCTTTAAGATCCTTAAGATGAATTCAGCATAGAATACATGACAACTGGAAATTCTACCATTCATGCTCCAGCAACTTGACAGCCCTTAACTCGTTCTGGAAATGCCAAGCTGCCGGCTCTGAAGCGAAATGAGTCGAATGGCACATCCACCTGAACTTTGAACCAGTTGTAACAAACATTCGCACACAGCGCACCAGCAAAGAGAACAGTATCAGGTAATGCAGGATGGTTGGTCCAGTCGGCATCTATTGTCGAAATGCACCGTAAAATTGGTTGTATATAATTAGTTTTGTTGGCATTCGATCTCAGCATCATTGGATATCATTGGTCTTATGTTGCCATGGAAGTAGCTGCGACACCAGCAGGGATTCCAGAGAAGCTTTGCAGCAAGCTGAGTGTCAGGTTGATTCTCAAGGGAACAACCTAGGAGCCCATACTTGGATGGTCAATCACGGTCAATCCCTGGTTTCCTGTAGAAATCTCTCCAGTCAACTGAAACATATCGCAAGTGTTGATGGATGCAGGTTCCAGGCGGAGCTCTTGATACCGTGTGGCAACAAGCTGGGGGAATGCCCTGTGTGGGATGACACTCGTGCCTTGAAGCAGAGCTGTGGTGAGGCTAAACCTCTTGTTCTGCACTTGTTCAGTAGCAACGAGTGATAACGAGGGTGTATAAATGTGCACGGCTAAACCACCGTGACCACGGGTTTGGAGGGTAAGAAAGCAAAGGTTCCCAGAGAGAGATCATATTAAATATAGAGAGAGAGATGATAGAGATGATAGAGATGAAGAGAGGGAGATGTACAGTATATTCGCAATCTGTACACTGCATGTCCGTATGCCTAATCACACATACAGCATCTAGATGTGAGTGCGATGATGTTTGTCAAAGATGGGTTTCTTGCACCGCTTCCGTAGCACCAAGGTGGTGTGCTCAGCTGGATCGATATCCAGGGAAAGGGCCTTTGGCAATACGATCCAAGAGGAACTGTGGAAGACTGCAGGCGTCGGCATGATTTCGCTACGTACATGTGCTGGGTCCAGCAGAGGATTTCAATTCATACCATTTGAGCAATCTGGAGGGTAAGTTCAGGTTAAAGGCAGAAGCAAGTGCAAATTGCCACGTTGATCAAGAAATTTTGAGTCGCAACAGCCAGAATCACGTGTCCGTTTCTCCTCTCAGGGTGTGAGATGTGTGAGACCCACTGTATTGGATGCATATAGTATGAGCGTGCATCAAGCATGGTTACCGCATGGTATCAATGGCAATCCGGAACTTGATTGACTTGATACAGTACCAAGGACTCATATCTATTGGTTGGCGGAACGGTTAGCAGGGATCTTGAATTTTGAACCCATTATTGGGTCATCATACTAGTAGCGGCTGCCTTTATCATTTCCAGTCATAATCCAGTCTGCTTGCCGAACCCCATTCCATTTTGTCCCTAAATTCTTGACTCATGCCCAAATGTTTGCGGTACAACACCGGATCAGTAGTCAGTAGTTGTTATTTATGATATATGGTTATATTATAGGGAGAGAGATGTTTCTATGATTAGTAACTGCATGCTTGAATCAAATTGGTTAGTTATTTGACAGTTCTTCTCTGGTAAATGCTAGTGAACATCCCCAGTCTTAATAGGTTAAATCAGCCAAATCATCGAAGTACATGGGCCATTATCCAGTTTGCAAAGTATTATATATATATAAACCTGGGCAAATTATAACGACCTCACTGCGACCTCACTGGGAATGATGGTTAGTAAGGGGAATCATCCCCAAATTGCCTTAATTCAGGTTAGTGAAATATAATAATTTACCCATATATGTATATATATATATATATAAATGACCAGGGTCGGTATCCTGGAGCTGTGTCCCGCTTGGAGGAGCTTCACGCTGCCAAGCCGCCCGGGGTCCTTTTGCATTGCTGAAAGTGGTGAGTACATCCTGGCCCTGGAGGACCCGAGGAAAGCACGGCAAATTTTGGGCCTCAATATTAAACACCATCCAAGAAACCATGGTCTAGTAGGAGATTTCCACATGTTGGGACCATTAGGGGGTGTTTCATATTAGGGCATGAGATTATGATAGATTATGAACATTCTACGGAGATATTGGGAGACAAATCTAAATTGAACATGATTGAAAGCTGATATATACACACATAATCTATATAATATATATATATACACAATTAATTGTATACTGTATATTTGGTAAACTGTAAGTATGCAAAAGAGTTAGTCATTTCATGAAAAACAATGTTTTTTCAAACAATGTTTTTTTTTTTTTGGGGGGGGGGTTGACAACTGC
>Ga0126342_10005264_pt1 | contig 22488 bp, 21 predicted proteins | sample Cyp1metagenome_FD_92528 | JGI IMG/M metagenome (GOLD analysis project Ga0126342, IMG submission 92528) | Coral microbial communities from Lord Howe Island, Old Settlement Bay, Australia - Cyphastrea 1 metagenome | ecosystem: Host-associated > Invertebrates > Cnidaria > Coral ...
GTCGTTCCAGGCACGGCAAATGTCCAAAATGGACCAAGCAGGAAGGCAGAAGCTCGGGCTTCTGAAGGCAAATGGATATGGATTCCCTGATCCAATATGTGGTCCCGGCCACAGCAACCAAATCACTACCAGGGCTCGCCTGAGCCAGTACGTCTAATCAAGAAACCTGGTGAGGACCCACTGCATGCTGGATGGTGTGGTTGTGGTGGTAAATGGTCAAATCACAATGCATATACATACATATACATACATATTTACACATATACATACATATACATGCGTATTCATGCATATACATACATATACATACATATATACACAAATGCTTACCAATACATGCATATACATGCCTATACCTACATATACATACATATACATACATTTACATACATATACATGCGTATTCATGCATATACATACATATACATACATATATACACAAATACTTACCAATGCATGCATATACATGCCTATACATACATATACATACATATACATGCATACACATACACATACATACATATACATACATACACATACATATACATACATATACACACACATATATATATATATACATATATTATATCAATATATATATATATATATCAATATATATATATATTAATATAAAGGGCTCCGCCCCCTGCCTCCGACCCCTGATTCAGGGGTTGGAAGCCCCCGGCCCATAGGGGGTCCTGGGGTTAAGTCGTAGCATTGCTGTTTCGTCGTAGCGGATCAGTGCGTGACTTGCAGAATTGCATGTTCTAAGACTTATTTTATTGCAATATTTGATGAACAGATGCTGATATTTTGATTTTGGGTGAGCGTGTGCTTTGCCGTGCTTTTTTTTTCCGCCGTATTGTTTGGGAATGCTGTTTAGAAAGTTAGAACTGGTGGAACATTGCTGCTAGACTGCTGCTGGGCTGCTGGGGTACTGGTGAGCGAGTGCTACTAAGCTGTTCTCAGAAACCGCTTGCTACTGGATTGCTGCAGGCTGGACTGCTCCAAACTGCTGACAGATTGCTGGTCGATATGTCATTACGCTGCTGTAAAATTGCCGCGGGCATGCTGCTAGATAGACTGTTGCTGGGCTGGTGCTAAGCTGCCGCTGAAGTGCTGCTAAATGTTTGCTGGGTGTCCCAATGGGCAGCGTGCAAACTGTTGCTCGGCTGCTGGAGTGCTTTTAGACTGCTGCTACGGATTGTCGCTAGAATGCTGCCAGGCTGCTGGTAAACTTCTGCAACTACTGCTCAAAGACCGCTCAGCAGACTGCTGCCACAGTGCTAGCAGGCTTTTCCTGAAGCCTACACTTCTGCTCGGTAGCTGCTAGACGGCTGCTAAACCGCCGCTGGACTGCTGCTAGACTGTTGCTAGATCGGCTTCCCCACAGGGGACTTGTGTGATTCACAAATTAAAAGGTTTATTGATGATATTGATGTGGGGCAGCTTTCTGAATGTAGAAGCCGATAAAAGCCACAGCTAGATTCTGGCCTTGTATTTTGCATTGCTTTTGGGAGCTGAGGGTTCCAAAGCTACTTTATGATTTGGTTTGGTACCTTGTTTGGTACCTCGTTTGGACCTCGGTTGACCTCGCCCAGAAGTTGTGATAAAAACATACTTAGAGGCTCAGTTCTACTTTCTTTTTAGAATTGTTGGGCCATTGGGTTGTGTTACCAAAGCATGCGTGAATCAGGTGTTCACATGCCGGGTGCCGGCAGCAGGTGAATGAAAATCAGATCAAAAACCATGCAAATGGAGAACGAAAGTCTTTGATGGACACTGGGGGCTGAAGCATCTTGAGGATAGTTTTACAGTTTCTGGGGCACTTTCAACCGTACAAAAATGATTTGAGTTTGCTTGTATTTATAGATTTCAAAGAGTACCACCGCACCCCTACTTATCGAGCGGTTACATGGTGAGTTACATGAGAAACAGATACCCAAAACAGATACCATGAATAGGACTTCCACGCTGAACTGGTCAAAAACAGTATGTGAGCCTCGGTCGAAGCCGCATACACATGGGTAAAGGCATCACGTGGCTATGACTTAAAACGAGCGGCCGTGACTTAAACTATTTGCAGCGTACACATGCAGAAACAGGACTTCGGCGATGACTTAAGACGAGATGCTATGACTTAACCCTGCCGTTTGTAGTGACATATCGTGTGTGGAAAAATTGTTCAGAATGGCTTGACATGACTCAAAGTGAACATGGCTCGAAATGACGGAAGCTGCCCCGAGAAAAGCGTGCAAAATTGTTCAAAGTGATGTAATGGATCCAACATGCAATGTATGAACATGTCTCAAAAGTTTCAAATGTGCCAACCAGTTCTGGGACGCATTGAGATTTCAAAGATATCGGATCGAAAGTTGAAGGATTAAGATCTAAAGCAGGAACTGTGAATTAAAAAGCAATCCCGTCCGCGCGGTGATGGCGCCAAACAAGCGGCCGAGCAGATCAGGGACGAGGACGTCAGGGAAAAGCGGGAGGTCAGGGCGCAGTGGCAAAAGCGGCAGGAGCGGGAAGAGCGGAAGGAGTGGAGCTACAGGGGGTGAACGGCAGAGGCGGAAACAGGCAAGGAAGGATGCGGAGGAAGGATTCCAAGAGTTTCTGGGATGGGTGAGGGGTGGAGGAAAACATATAGAAGGATAGTTGCAACAACCATGAAGCATGATCTGGGTCAAAGTGGTCATCTGTTCAAGTCGGGTGAAAAAGTTCATGTTTGAAAGTTCTTGAATAGCAAATTTGAGAAGGTATTTTTTTTGACTCAGGGGACCGGGATCTCAATCTAGATGAAAAGTTAGTCTTTGAAAGCTTTTGAATCAGAACTTGATACAAAACCTGTTGTTTGTCAAACTACAGTAGTTTACATATTTCTGCAGGGTTGTATTTTGACAATGCCGGTAATGCCCTTGCCTGGTGCACTTCAACAAGAATTGTGTGATCGGAGATGCAGTGTATGAAAGTGTGCAAAAAATGCTTCGCAAGAGCGGGTAAGGATCAATGACAGAATGCATATCCTGTGGAAAAAACAGTCTCAAGCTGCTGTAGGGTCTGCGCGTGGTGTTCACAATTCCCTCAAAATATTCGATCTACCTGGTTGGAAACCATATTCTATCTATTTTTTGGTGTTGTTTGATTTTTGTGTTTTTTTCAATATTTCTCCAGGCCCGTGTCCAAAACTGGTTAAAAATGACTTAACAGGGACGAACAACGTGTAAAAACTGATGGTTTTGAAAGTATTCCAGCTATTTTTTCCCCACATCTTTTTGTGGGGTTTTGTTTTTGATTCTATATCCCGCCGCCGCCTCCGCCGCCTCCGCCTCCGCCGCCCATCTTTGTCAACCACCATCTGTCACACACAGCTTTGTCAACCACCATCTTTCACACACATCTCTGTCACACACCATCTTTCACACAACCATCTTTCACACACATCTTTGTCAACCACCATCTTTCACACACATCTTTGTCAACCACCATCTTTCACACACACATCTTTGTCAACAACCACCTTTCACACACATCTTTGTCAACCACCATCTTTCACACACACAACCTTTCACACACATCTTTGTCAACCACCATCTTTCACACACAACTTTGTCACCCACCATCTTTCACACACCATCTTTCACACACAACTTTGTCAACCACCATCTTTCACACACAATCTTTCACACACAACTTTGTCACCCACCATCTTTCACACACATCTTTGTCACACACCATCTTTCACACACAACTTTGTCAACCACCATCTTTCACACACAATCTTTCACACACAACTTTGTCACCCACCATCTTTCACACACATCTTTGTCACACACAATCTTTCACACACAACTTTGTCACCCACCATCTTTCACACACCATCTTTCACACACAACTTTGTCACCCACCATCTTTCACACACATCTTTGTCACACACCATCTTTCACACACAACTTTGTCACCCACCATCTTTCACACACAACTTTGTCAACCACCATCTTTCACACACAATCTTTCACACACAACTTTGTCACCCACCATCTTTCACACACAATCTTTCACACACATCTTTGTCAACCACCGTCTTTCGCACACAATCTTTCACACAACTTTGTCACCCACCATCTTTCACACACATCTTTGTCACACACCATCTTTCACACACAACTTTGTCAACCACCATCTTTCACACATATCTTTGTCAACCACCATCTTTCCCACACAATCTTTCACACACCATCTTTGTCACCCACCATCTTTCAGACACCATCTTTTACACACAACTTTGTCACACACCATTTTTCACACACCGTCACAGACCATCTTTCACACACCATCCTTCACACACCACTTTGTCACACACCATCTTTCACACAAAACTTCGTCACACACACAACTTTGTTTTACTTCTCGATCCTCCACCACCTCCTTTGTCTTTCCTTCTTTCCCTGCCCCCGCTACAACATTTGGTGCTCACTATTGGAAGAAGTTGCCTTGTGGGGTCATCCGGTCCTTTAATTTAAAAATTGTTTTTGAAAATGTCCGATATTCTATCTACCCCAGGATGACTATATATATATATATATCTATATATATATATATATTTACATATATAAATATATACAGACATATTTCTATATATAAATATGTAAACTCATATACATACATACATACATACCTACATACATACATACCTACATACATACATACATACCTATCTACATACATACATACCTACATACATACATACCTACATACATACATACCTACATACATACCTATCTACATACATACATACATACCTACATACATACATACCTACCTACCTACATACATAGATACATACATACCTATCTACATACATACATACATACCTACATACATACATACCTACCTACCTACATACATACCTACCTACCTACATACATACATACCTATCTACATACATACATACATACCTACATACATACATACATACATACCTATCTACATACATACATACATACATGCCTACATACATACATACCTACATACATACCTATCTACATACATACATACATACCTACATACATACCTACCTACATACATACATACCTACCTACATACATACATACATACCTATCTACATACATACATACATACCTACATACATACATACATACCTACATACATACCTATCTACATACATACATACATACCTACATACATACATACCTACCTACATACATACATACCTACCTACCTACATACATACATACCTATCTACATACATACATACCTACATACATACATACATACCTATCTACATACATACATACATACATACCTACATACATACATACCTACATACATACCTATCTACATACATACATACCTACATACATACATACCTACCTACCTACATACATACATACCTACCTACCTACATACATACATACATACATAGATAGTGAGTGTAATATGCATATGTACATTTGTGTAGTTGTTGTGAGGGCCTGAAATCCCATCAGTATGACTTACTTGTGTTGTTTGTATGCCATGTGTAAACAAAAATAGCGGAAGGTGTGCAACTGGAGCAGGTGTGCCAAAACTTCGTTGCGCCGAGTGGAATACGGCCGCCTCGTATCAATGTCTGCTGCCAGGTGTGTGGTGTTGAAATCTACTAGCACTAGTAGGTTGAAGGAAAATTGGGCAAAGGCAAGAGGTTCAGAATACAATATAATACATATTTCGTTGTAATTCTTCGAAGATCAAAATGATTTTAGGTTGATGGGAAACAAAGGAGGCGTGATCATTTTCGGATCTTGAGGTGGAAACCATTTTTAGAGACCAGATTGCATTTGGTTTGCAAGGCTTTTGAAACAAGAGGTTTGGACAGATCCAACACTAATCTTATTTGGCATTTGTAGCTTTTGTTTCGGAACGGAAACAAACCAAAAGGCAGCCCTTTTCTCGCCGCGGAGGCCGTACCACCGCCAGGAGATGAGAAGAGCCGTGCATCTTCTCGGTCCCTGGTTTTCCTTGCTGTGAAGGCAGCAGCTCACCACATATACCATGGCCGGTATAGCAGATGGCCATAGGGGATATGAACTAAAGGGGATATAAACGAGATAGGGGATATCATGGGTGTTATTGGGATGTCAGTTTTGAACCTCCTTACTGCAGCACAACTGCTTATTTGCCTCAACTGGTACTTGGTCATTTGGTCATTTTCCACTGATCTGGCGCATGAGCTGATTTGTTCCCAATTCTGTGGGTTTGTCTAGCAAAAGGGCAAGTTAAATCTATTGGTTTATCATCATTTTCCTTATTGAATGATAATGAATGGCCATTTTGGGGGGAATGATGCGATCCCTATTTTCAGACACACCTGTGTGATTGAATCAGGATGCGATCTATGCAGCTCTTTTTGGAGCTCCATATGATCCTCCCACATCCAGTGGCCCATTTGATACGGTCACCGCCGTGAGCTTAGAAGTTTTCTACGGCCATTCGGTTGGGAAGTTCGGTTTTCATGGCAGATTTCATAAAATTGCAAACCAAGGAGGATATGATATATCCCAACAAATGGGATTTGATGGGGATATATCCCAACTAATGAAATCCTCATTTCATCCAAGCCAAAACTGTTTGAGGAATGAGATAACTGTGCCGAGTTTCTTCATGTTGCAGAGTCTTTGCTTTTTTGTTCGTGACAGGGTGCGCTCTCCAACTTCACATCTTCCGCAGCCAGCGGTGCTGCTTCTGGAGTCAAGGTGCATGGACGGTCGTTCCCCATGGGTTTTGGTCCTCCGCAGCCGGTCAGGCAGTTGAAGGTGCTACAGGCTCCCTGGTCAGCTGGGGACTTTCCAAACTTCATGACTGCGGGGGGTGATTTGGGCGATTTGGGGATGCTAAGTATGGGTTCCTGTCTTTGTTAGGCTTTGTGCCGTGTTTATGGTTTCACTTACCATATTATCTCAGGCTCGGTAACAAGCCACGTACTGTACTGGGTATCTGGCCCAATAAAGGCTGGTCAAATGAAGGAAGCGGTCAAGTCTCCGGTATATTCGGTCGAAAGGGAAATACTCTGCTGGGGCTAGGCTGAATCGGACTAGCATCTTTGCCCGTGATTCACATTTTGGGCCAAATGTGGCCGGAACACTGGAACCTATTGTTTCACATTCGCTCAAGCCACGAAAAGTCTTGATTTCAAGCCCCAAGGGTAGCAAATGCCATGAAACAGAGGCAGACATAGAGGGATTTTTGGACATCAATTCACAAACATCTTCCAAGGAAAACCCAAGTTACAAAGAAACAAATTTAAGGCACACTGATTGTGCCCTGCCAAGAACTGCATTGAAACCAGAATGTAACTCGATGCATACTTGCACACAATGTTGGAGAAATACAGACATAGTGGTGTGTCGTATCCCTACTACAGTGGTTTGGACTTAGGAGGGTTGAAACTTAAAACACAACAGAACACACATGCCGCCATCCAGTGGTTCAAGAAAGAACATGTATTGCTTCACCACTATGTGATGCTACTAACAACTCATGCCATGGAGGAGAAGGGAGGAGTCAAAGCAAACAGGTAGTCCAATGACACCTCTTTACATGTCGGGATATTTGTGTCTTACAGGTATACGGATTATACGGTATACATGACAAACATCATTAAGTCATATTAAGTCAATGTGCTTGCAACTGCAGCCTCCCTCATGTGTTTCAGATAAAGCTCACTGCAGAACCTTAGATGACACTGATGGCACATGTTCAGCCTTGAGAAGAAACGACTGTATCTCAGATGCCTGGTGGCTTGCGCCTTATCGCTCACCTGGGAAAGGACTTGGGAAAGCCTTGCGTTCTTTCTGTTTGGAAAGGGCCAGTCACATCCAAGGCTTTCCAGAAGAGCCCGGCCGCTGGAGCTACCGGAGTTACCTCAATGGTCGGCTGAATCAGCTGCTGAATCAGCTGCTGAATCTTCAGAGAATCGTTGGATTAGCAACTCGGTCCTGTCGGTGGAGCTCAAGGACATGGAGGCCAGGCACTTGGCGGATTTGGCGGATTTCTGCCTGTTGCTGGAAAAGGATGGATCAGGAAGAAATCTGAGTAACGTCGGCGGATTTCAGAGTGAGAACTTGCGGGTCTCATCTCATCCGGCACTGGGCCGGCTCATTTCCTTGTTGAGGCAGCCACTGTGTAGCTTTCTTTTCAAAACAAGGAGAGGTTTAGCTCCAGGAAACTTGGAGCGTTCACAACTAGCCATTGGCTGCCAAGTTGAACATCTCTGGGTTAACGTCAACCGACCTGGCCACTACAACCAGCTCCATGAGCATGGTCCAGCCTTGCTTTCCAGGGCTGCCTCTGTGATCTACTACCCTCATCAAAGCATTCAGACATCAGAAGCCCATCAACCACCAGCGGCCAAGCTCCGCTTCTATGAAGGAGGAAGGGCTATTGAAATCGAACCCCAGCCAGGACTTCTGGTGATTTTTCCCACGCATCTTTTGCACGAAGTCGACCCCGTGTGGTTTGGGAGTGCCCCCAGAATTTCCATAGCTCTGAATTTGTTCGTTCGTTGGCTGGATCAGCCCATTTTGCAAGCTGCCTTTCTTGGCGATGTTCCCACTGTGGAAAAGGAACTTAGATGTATGGTAGCGGTTCACACCTGCGACCCTGAGCTGAAATTCCAGGCAATTCATCTTGCAGCTGAAGCTGGGCATGTGGAGCTGGTTGATCTATTGCTGCAGCATGGAGCAGATCCCCATGCCTTGACTCTGGAGGGCTGGTGCCCTTTGTGTTTGGCAGCAGCACAAGGTCACCTTCTTGTTGTGAAGCGCCTGCAGCGCACTGGAGCATGTCTGGAGAAAGAGGAAGTACTGAATAAGCCAATTGACCTTCGCAAAGGATTTTCTGGCTTGGAGGGTGCTTTGTTGGTCTCATTCGAAAGAGGTCATTCAGATATTGTGGATTTTTTGACAAAGGAAGGGTGAACGTCCAAAGGGAGGCATACAGGGTTGGTTTTCCATTACCGCGACATCGACCATGTTGTGAAATTACGAAGCAGCTCGCTCCAGTTGCAGAACAGTTCCCACTGTCGGCAGCTCGCTGGAACGGTGCATCGAAGCCTGGTCAGAAATAAAGAGGCGACGAAAACCGGCATCCGAATCCATGGTGGTACCAGACATCTTTGCAGCCTTTGCGGCTCCGCTCTTTGTGATGTGATCTGTTCGAAACTTGGGTTGACCAGTTGACCAATCCAAATTGGTCCAAAGCCGGCCGGCGTCGACCACTAATTTAGTGACCATGAAAACCAGTGGTGAAGCCAGTCTTTCATATTTGCTTTTGTATTTGAAGGTCGGAGCCTTGCAAGGGTAACACATTATTTTTTTCCCCCAGATGTCTACGCAGACATTTTCTGGCAGGATTTGGGATCATTCCTACATATTTCAGGTGGAGGACATTCTGAAGTGCTCCGCTGCTCAAACCCATTGAATTTGTGTGGCCAAAACGGGTCTTCTGGAACAAGTTTGCTTTGAAGCAGAGAAGAACTTGCCATTAATTGCAGTCATTGCTGAGAATGTTCAGCCAGCATAATGTACTGTATATTATACAATATTATACATACATGACATACATATACATCAAGGAGTTGGAAGTCAAAAACGCGACAGGCCTTAGAGTTTTTGTGGCAATTTCACCCCTGTGGCTTCTCTGGCGCCGCAAGGAGATCAGAGAGAGGAGACGGAGGCGAACCGGGAGTCACATCCGTGCATCGCTTCACAGTATTTTTGATACACTTTGCGCATCAAGAACTGTAGGACAGGTCAAAATCTGTTAGGTACAGCAAGTTGGATGGTTACTGGATGGTTAATGGTTGCTTGAGTGATTAATGATGATTTATGATGATTTATTACTAGTTGTGCCCGGCCATGCCTGAGCGGAAGTTTCGAAAAAGAGCAATGGCTAAATTCCTTGATACAAATGAAATCAATGGCCCATAGGAAAGTCTTTGGAAAGCAAGAACATGAAAAGAAGGATTGAAAGCTTGATTGAACAACTAAATGAGTGAGTCAGTGAGTGAATGAATGAGTGTCTGAATGAGTGAGCGAATGAATGAGAATGAGTGTTTAAATGAATGAGTGAACGAAATGAAATGAAATGAGATGAAATGAGATGAAATGAGATGAGATGAAATGAGATGAAATTAATGAAATGTATAAAATGTATGCAATAAAAGAAATTATATATATATAATTAAATGAGAGAAATGAAAGACAAGAAGAGCATGAAAGAAATGAGAGAAATGAAAGAACTGAAAGAAATATATAATGAAATGAACCAAATGAATGAAATGAACCAAATTAATACTGTAGCTACTTCTTCAGATTTCTTCTCTGGGCTGCCTCTTATTTGGGCTACTTCTGGTCTGAGCTACCCCCTTCTACCTCGCCTGTAACTCAATTCTTCTCTTTGCGCACACATTGCAATGCGTTTATGAATTTATGACCCCCGAGCTGCTTTCCCGCATAGCAAGAAAGTCACATAATGCCCAAAATCTATCATGCTCACAGCTGCTACAGCGTTTACTGTAGCAACCTCCAGCTGCCGTCCCAGATAGCAGGAGCGTCGCAACACAACTAAGAGTGCCATGCCAATAAATTTCGTCACAACTGGTTGCAACACTGCATGGCAGGGCAGGGACGCACCAACAAATGCACAAATCCGACCCTAACCTCCACACCTTAGTCTTTCAGCAGTTTTTCGGCAAAAGGAGCTCTCGCTACAATCTCTGAACTAATCTTCCCAAAAGTGCTTTGATGCCTTCAGGTTTAAAGCATTTTCTTGGCCAATCAAGCTCTTGCTACAGTCGTCCACCTTTTTCCGACCCCATCTTCCAAAAGTGGCCGGACCATGCAGTGAGAAGCACATTTTTGAACCAAATCGTACTCTCGCTACGGTATGGCGCGCTTTTTTCGCCAGCTTTCCCAGATCGAAACCCGCAACTGCGGAAACACAGTCGCCTCCCTTCGCGACCCCTATGGAGCCACCATATCTCTAAAAACAGTGATTCGCCCAGTTCCATCTTTCCATCTGCAAACTCAGGCTCCGGGACTGTTTCTGTGATCTAATGTTCCACTTCCCAGCTACTTTTGCTACCGGTCGCCATGATGATGTGAAAAGTGACCATGGGCATTGGCTGTAACTCGGAAACTTGCTAACTAAACTTGTGATGAAAACCAATAAACTTCAATAAACATGAGGATCTAACCAATTGGTCCATGACTTGGTGGAAAATCGGCTCCAGCACCTCCAGGTCTCCGAAGTCGAAGCAATTGAAACTCCGGAACCATCGAGTTTCCCACCTGCACCACCAGCCCCGGCACCGCTGCCGGTGCCAGTGGTGTCTGTGCCAACCATGGCAGAGGTGCAATTTGATCGGTCGACAGAAATTCTGAAAGGTTTCGCAGTTTCAAACAAATCGAGGGTTTCACTCGATGCTGTTACGTTGAATTTGCTGTTCTCCGATCTTTCGCCCAAACTAAATCAGCTGCGCTGCACCCCCTATGGCCCATCATGGCCCCATGGCCCAGGCAGATGCCTTGATACCTTTATTTAATGATGGAAGTGGATTGGGAGTGACCTCGCTGCATCGTTTGGTGAAAAATTTCTGACATCGCACGGAGTCTGAAAAAACATTTTTTTTTTTTTTTCCAAGGCGGAACCTGGTGATTTCTTTCTGTTTATCAAGGACACTCTATGGCAACTTTTCGCCTATTTGTATGGTTCTGGATTCCTCAAACTTGTTTGCCCTGTCACAGCATTTGTGTCTGCCTGAAGAAACATGGTTTCTTCAGGTGTACATATTCATTGAATTCATCTTCCTTGTCTGGCTGTCCCATCCTAGGGCAACTCCATGTTAGCTGCCAGGACTATAGCTGGACACTGCGCTACCGGGTCAGTCGGCAGGAAGATTCTGTGGACACAGAAAGGTGACTTGACTAAGTTTGAGACTGGTGTGTTCACAAATAACAGACAGTCCAAGATAAGAGGTCTCCCAGTGCTCGGCTCAAGTACCTCGACTAGACACTTTTGCAGCTCTCTCCCTCTCTCTCTCTGTCTGTCTCTCTCTCTCCCCCTCTGTCTGGGCGCTGCTGGCCTGCTATGGCAAGTCGTCTACTGTGACTCTTACGGTTCCTCTGAGATTTTAGCTTTCCAAACAGGATGGTGAAGACTGACGGATTCAAACATGATTCCCCAGGTCAGGAAAGAATCTGCCATTCTTCTACGCGGTGGCATGACAATGAACAAAAACAATCTTTTCTTTGTCAGCTGAAGAGTAGGTAGATTGGATAGTAGGTTCGCACCAGCATGAGTATATCAACAATTTGCTGCAGTGATTCCCAATGGCGATGCCAGAACAGGTCAGACAACGCAGATTTCTGAAGTCGCGGTGACAGATCGGTTTGTCTCAAAATATATCGTTTTTTCATGGTTTTTCCATGTTTTTCCGTGTTTTTTTTTCTTTTCTGTTTTTCCATGGGAATTTGATGGTCATCATTTTCCACAGCATAAAGTGGGGTATCCCATGGCATCGTTTTCACCGAGGCCTTTGCTGCTCGACTGGATCAAATTGCGGCGGCCTGTTCAGAAGCCTTCCCAGTTGCTGGAGGTGCTAAGCCAAAAAAAAGCCGGGAAAAAGGTATGCATTGTGTATGACTGACAAAATTGCCCAGGCACCTATGTATTACATACTATAACATACTATAACTATGTCAATATCTACGATGTCCGTGGACCTTTTCACCCTCAAGATCTATGCTTTGGGTTGAACGGGCCCTTGCTTTTGTCGGAGTGCTGAGAGAGAGCAGTCTTTCGCTGGCGTGCCCGTTCCATTGCGGTGCTTCCTGGCTGCCTGCCTTTTTTGCTGGTTTCGCCTCGGGGGTCTCCTTGGTGCTGTGCCTTGTTTCTTACCTGTTCCTGATCCGTTTTCCCTTTTGGACTTTGCCATCCCCTGTCATCAGTGCCCACTCACCTCCTCCTGCTTCACCGATCATCCGACATCGATCCAGGTTGAGTGGGTACGTGCATGAGCGATAGCAGCATCCAAACTTTGACTCAGGCTGTAGAAAGGCTGACCATAGCCACCGAGAGACTTTCCCTTTTGATTGAGAGCCAAAACCGTGCATCAGGCGGAGTTAGCCTGGAGTCCACTGAGCCTCCCGCACCGCGGGCAGTATTTGTGTTGGAAGAACTTTCAAGGGTTCCTTTTCCAGATAGGTTTCAAGAGGAAGGCATTCGACAGAGGCATCGGGGGGTAGAGGACGGGCCACCGGAAGTCCCTGAGCATCTGCTGGTGACTGGACGTTGCCGATTGTCTGACAAGTCCCCAGGTGTTGATATCAGAATCACTGAGGCCTACCGTAGTGGTTTTTGGGCAAAGTGTGCAATCGAGACTCAGACTCCTTACAAGCCGCGCTCCCTGCGAAAGGGGACCAAGAAGAACCATTGGGTTGTTCTGCGCAGTTCCTGGACTGAGCCCTTCCGAACCACCAGCCTAGCTGATCTCCAGCAGATCTGCAGCTTGGGGGACAAAAATCTCATTGCGGAGCCTTTCGAGTCTCTTATTGAAGCTGAGGTGTTTTGCTTTGGAGCCCTCATTGAGGTCCCGAGCCTGAGCTCATGCGCAAGTCAGAACTGAGGTATGTTGGAGAAGGGGGCGAAGGGACCCTATGTGTCTTCACGCCCCCCAGTGAGGTACTTCCTGATGATGTGCCTATCTCGTGCGTGGCCATCCCCATTTTGAATCGTAGTGGTGGTCTCATGCTTGCAATCCCTTCTAATTACCTGGCACCACATGCTTTGATCGATGGGGCCCTGGCCGATGAATCATCCATGTTGGGACCGTCAAAAGAATTCAGTTGCACTTTTTTGGAAGAGGACGAGACTGGTGGAGAGTACCGACTTGACGCTCCTGGCTATTTTTTAGCAATTGACGTAACAGACAGTGCTTTACCCAGCCTTCGTGAATACGATCCTGTGACAGACCCCAGTGAGATCATCCAGGCCTTCATTGCTGAGCACCCCGAGGCCATTGCTGATGTGAAATCATGCTTTGATGAGGTTAGGACTTGGGTATCAACCATGGAGGATGGCAGTAGGACCCATTTTTACAGGGCTCGAGAAGAGCTTTCAGCACCAGGTCCCAAGAGGAAGACCTCTCCGAAGAGGGTGACGGCAGCAGCTTTAGCTCAGACCGTAGCTGCCTTAGCAACCCAAGTTCAGAAAATAGCCACACAGCAGGATGCCATGATGAAGCTGCAGCAAGCCCAGTCTGCCACTCCTGCGATCGCGCCATCAATTGGAAATACGGGCTTAGGTTCAAGACTTCCGGCAGTTTCCCAAGGGCTCCAGATGCAGCCCATTGGAAACCTAGGTCAGCTTGCAGGCATTGCCGGGCCTCCGCCCAAGACCAAAGCCCCCGCCCTGGGGGGATCCGGTGTGATGGATCTGCCAGACACAGGCGAGACGTTGGAGAACATGGAGCTTCCGGAGCAGTCCCAAGTTTCCAAAGCTCTGCTTCAGCAATCAGCAGCCATAACATCGCTAGTAGCACATCTCGCCACCAACGACCCGATCAGCGATCTGCAAGGGGGCGCCAGCTCAGGTCTTTCACTGAGTACAAAAGGCGCTGCGAGAAGAGAGCGAATGCAGCAGGAACTCGCCAGTGGCTCCAGTTCATTTTTTATGCAGGTGGAGCAACAGCTGTTCAGGCGTCTCAATCCCTCTCGTCCGATGCCAAAGACAGACGCCGATCTCTTGGGGAGCGGGGTGACATTGACATCCTACTTGGAGAAGTTTGGAGGTTACAGGGTCCGTCAGGACTATGGCCTGTTGATGTGGATGCTTGCCCATGCCTTCGATGCTGGAGCACAGGGAGACAATCACATGATGCGAGAGCACCTATCTCTTGCGATTTGCTGTCTCGAGCAGGCGAACCTGGATGGGTCATGGAATCTTGCCTACATCCTCTCGCTTTTGGAGGAGCCACCGAGCCAGCTGTTTGCCGTGAAGCCAGGCCAGATAACTGCCTTAGGTCGCCCATTTGCACCATTGATCCCATCTGCATGGAGTGCTGTTGCTTTGGCATATGTAAAAGAGATGGACCTGCTCAGTTCCCGAAAGCAGGAATCCAAGGCCAAAGGGGGGCCACCCAAGCCCTCGACAGATGCCGAGGCGCCTCCGAAGTCTCCTCCCAGGAGACCCAAATTTCCGAAGCATCCGAATCCAAAAGCCTCGCCCGAGGCGACGCCAAAGGCGGACTGAGTAATGCAGCTAAGAGGAGGGCCATCCCTCCTGTAGTCCCGGGTAGCCTGTTTGATCAAAGCGTAAATAAAGATTGTATCATCCAGCCACCTGCAATCCCTAGATGCCCCCCAGGTAGTCATAATTCATCATGCCTTCCCCCTCATGGGGGTCGTAGTAAGCCCAAGCATAGGTCCCAATTAATAGGTCCTGGTCTCCACAACCGTTCGTCCTGTGATATGAAGGATGCAAAGACTTCTTCCAAATCCAGATGTTCCGGGCCGTTGTCTTTTCAAGCAATTAGCCAGAAAACTCTGTCCTATCCGAAGTGGTGTGCAGAGCTTGTATCGAACGTGCTTAGGACTAGGACCCCTTTTGCAAGTTTTTTAGCAAAGACGATCCGCCTGACTCGAACTTCTCGCATTGCCAAGAGTTCGACACCGACATTCTTCCCTGTGCCTCTTCCAACGCTAGGGGCTTTTAACAGGATGCCCATCGACAGCTCTGCTGATTCCAAGCATACCCGTCATCTGACCCAAGCTGTGCATGTTCTGGTTTGCGCCCTGAACTACTGGTATAGCGGTGGCAGACATGGTGACATGGAACTGTTGATGAGGGACCCATCCAAGCAACATCTCCTCCTTTATGCTAGGATAAGGTCCTTAATAGTGTCGGATGGTCCAGCAGTTGTGGAACACGTCCCAGCTGCAGGAAGACGTTTTCCTGAATTGAGTGCACGTTTGGGCGAGTTGTCAGACTTCCTGACAAGAGTTGGTTGCACAGCGAATCCATACGAGAAGAGCTATGCAGGCTGCCCCGTCGCAAAGAATGATGACGTTGATGAGAAGCTCCAACCATATCATGACATGGACCCGACAAAGATTCTGCTCTTTGGTACAGGGCGCTGGGACCCTGTTCCCTTTCTGGAGGACAACTTGTGCTTGGCCTATTTAGAGCCTAAGGTTCTGCTCCATGGCGGTAAAGCCCCAGCTGGCCCCTTGATTAGAGACCCGGAGGAAACTGCTGCAGCACTGGCGAAAAAGTGGGACGATCTCGGTCTCCTTAGGCTGCACAAGTTCCCAGTGCACCAAGATAGCCCGGTACGCATTTTTGGAGCCCTCAAGAGTTCAGAGGTTCACAGGCAGATAGGTGACCGCAGAGGACAGAATGCCAGAGAATGCAAGGTCGAAGGACCTAGTTGTGATCTGCCTGCAGGCCCTGACTTTGGCGAGCTTTTTGTAGACCGCAATTGCGAGACTATTTCGCTTTCCATTACTGACCGAAAGGATTTTTATCATCAGTTGAAGTGTTCGCCTTCAAAGGCTTACATGAATACCATAGGTCCTCCAGTAGCTGAGTCCTTGGTTTCCGACACCAAGGCCTATTCGGAGTTTTTAGTAAGGGACAGTAGGAAGAAGTACAGCCGTGCTCTTCAGGGGGACATGCTGAAGAAGGATGCCCTTCAGGACCTGGCCTACCTTGCACCTGGGAAGATATGGATTGCATTCAACTCAGTTCTGCAGGGTGATCACGCGGGGGTCGAGGTTGCCACCCAGGCACATAGCAACATGTTGAGGTCCTATGGCCTCCTTAGTGATGAGCACAGGATGAAAGCCTGCCGCCCCCTTAGATCCACAAAAAGAGCAGAAGGCCTTGTCATAGATGATTATTTCTCAATCTCCATCCAGTCCAGAGATGCCGATCCAGAAAAGACGGCTGCTATCAGAGATTATTGGAGAGCCCAGCGAGCCTACGCTGAGCACGACCTGATGGGGTCGCCCCAGAAAGACATCGTAGGGACAGATGAGGGAAAGGTTATTGGAGCGTTTATCAACGGGAGTTCTCGAGCGCGAGACCAGGGCCTGGTAACTGTGGCCGCACCGGCAGAAAAGAGGCTGGCCTTGTCACATCTCTCCTTGCTTGTTAGCCAGCTGACTTACACGACTGATGCTCTTCACCTCTGCATGCTGGGAGGTTGGACTTCCATACTTGGATATAGAAGGCCCATGATGTCCATATTGCAAAAGGCTTTTCGCGTGGTACAGGTTGCTGATTTCGATAGGAATAGCCCCAAGCTTGTGCCCTTGAGTCGCGCAGTCGCAGAAGAATTGACCCTTCTTGCTGTGCTGATGCCCTTAGCAGTCATAGATCTGTGTGTGCCATTCGATGATCAGGTATATTGCACTGATGCGTCAAATCAGAGAGGCGCAGTCCTTGCCGCTCCCATAAGCCCCAAAGTTGGCCAGGTCCTTTGGAAGTGCTCTAGGTCCAAGGGTGCTTATAGTAGGCTACTTACCCCTATGGAATCTTTGATGAAACACCTTGATATCCTGGAAGAAGAGGAGCCTGAGGAGTCGAAAAGTGGAGTGGATAGGCCTATTGCTTTCACCTTCGAGTTTTTGGAGATTTTTGCAGGAGCCTCCAAAATTACTACATATCTGCATCAGATGGGCATTAACGTAGGACCGCCTCTGGACATCAGTGAGAGCCCAGAGTATGACCTCCGGAGCATCCGCGTGATGGAATGGCTCTGCTTTCTTGTTGCTGAGAAAAGGCTCCTAGGTTTTTTCTTAGGACCTCCATGCACAACCTTTTCGATAATGCGTAGGCCCAGGTTGCGCAGTGCCTTCTGCCCCTATGGCTTCGATACAGAAGATCCTCAGACAGCAACCGGAACAGCCTTGGCCCAGAGGTCCTTTCAGCTCATGAAGGTAGGAGATCAAAATGCCAGCTGTGGAATTCTCGAGACGCCGTACTCTTCATACATGAAGCACCTCCCCTCCTGGGGGCACCTGAGGGGCTTAGACACCACCTCCGAGACCAGATGTGATTCATGTAGGTATGCTTCTCCACACCTGAAGAGTTTCCGTTTTTTAGGACTCCGGGTGAATCTGCAACTTGTCTCCTTAAGATGTGTTTGTACCAAGCGACACCTACAGGTCGAAGGGGCCCTGACTAAAGGCTCTGCGACCTACACTGATCCATTGGCCTTTGCTTTGGCCCAGACTCTGTTTCGTTCCATCCAGGCCCTGAAGGCGCAGCTCAGGGACGATGCAGACCTCCATGTGAGGGGATTAGAGAGTCAGCTTACAAACAGCATCATGATTAGTTCAGACTGGAAGATACTTGCTTCTTGGCGTTTTAGACGGGAAAGCCATATCAATATACTTGAAGAAGCGTCCCTGCTTCGACTATGCCAACTCATCGCCCGGAGGGGAAAGCCTGTTCGAGTCACAGTCATGGTGGACTCTAATGTAGTTCGCTGCGCCACCAGTAAGGGCCGCACTTCCTCTGCCGGCCTGGGGTCTATCCTCAGGCGTGTTTGTGCCTTGCTGGTTGCTGCCGGGATTTACCTCAATGCCGCATTTGTGCCTACCAGGCTGAACGTGGCAGATGACCCCACCAGGTCATGCGAACTGAGAGAACCACTTGAGTCAATTTACCTGGAAAGCATGAGCGTGGACCAGCTTTTTGAGCTAGGGGGTATCGCAAAGGCCAAGAGGTGGGCATCAAATTGGATTAGGCTAGTCATTAGACTGATAGGCCCCAGTGTTCTCCAGTTAAGTGATAGAAGCCTTTATCCCCAGCGAAGTGATGCCGCCTTTAATGCCAGATTCTTTCGCAGACTGGATAGCGCACCCCTGAGCCCGGCCTTGCCTTTCGGGCCATCCATGGACTTTGACCAGACTCTTGGCTACCCCGGCGAAGGACCCGTGATGGGTCAGGCCATCATATTTTCCTTGTTTGTTTTGTGCTGTGGATTTTTAATTGCTTTCATCATCCATACATGGAGTCCCAAGCCCTGTCGTTTGACTTTCTGCCATACAGGGCCCGTCGTTTCTCTCACCCGTGTTTGTGGCCTTCCTGCCTTTCTTTGCGTCTGTTGTTTGGACTTTCCCGTGGGCTGCTGGGGGTTGCTTCTGCTTGCTGTTTCCGGTAGGTGCGGTGCCATGGCCATGCCGATTCTGTCAGCGACGCCTGGAGAGAAACGGAAGTCTGCATTGAGGAACGCAAGACCACCCCTGACCCTGCGGCGGCCTGTCACAGATACAACGGTGAAGCTGCGACAACGATATTGGGATATTTTCCTGACCTGGACCCGCGAGAATGCTCTTGAATTCGAGGTGATGCTGGAACACTCTTACAGCTGCATCGACGAGATCAATATCGTTATGACAAGGTATGGTAGGCTTCTGTATCAGAGAGGTAAGTCTTATAACCAATATGCTGAGACCCTGAACGCATTGGGTAGCCACCGGCCTTCCCTGAGACGATTACTGCAACAAAGCTGGGACCTAGGGTATGCCTGGGTCAAGAGCGAACCTTCGACACATCATGTTGCTATGCCGGCACCTGTAGTCATAAGCATGATTTCATTGGCGATACTATGGGGATGGCCTTTTGTCGCAGGTGTTTTGGCTTTGGGATTTGGCGCAATGCTGCGTCCAGGTGAAATCTGTTCTGCACTTAGGAAAGACTTACTTCTGCCAAGAGATGTAGACCATACAGTAGACTATGGACTTTTGTCGATACGCGAGCCGAAGAGTCGTTTCACTCACGCTCGACATCGATCTGATGGCTGTCGTTGACATGGCCTTTGGTCAACTTCTCGGAGGAGAGCGCTTATGGCCATACAGTTCACAAACTCTGAGGTCCAGGTTCAAATCATTGCTTGCTGCCCTGAAGCTACCAGTCTCCTCTACCCCTCATCTACGAGCTCTCGACCTAGGCTCACTGAGAAGCGGGGGAGCTACATATGTCATTCAGGTGACGGAAAACTCTGAATTATGTCGAAGACGTGGTAGGTGGGCCTCCATGAAGATGATGGATATATATGTGCAAGAAGTGATGGCATTACAATACATGAAGATGATTTCTGATGATTCACGTAAACATGTGCTGGAGGTCGCTAGCTATTTTGCATCACTTCTTGCACAAGCAAAACTTTTCCGCAGCTCAGGCATTCCCGAAAAAGTTTGGTGGCTTCTTCTCTCCAAATGAAAGATGCTTATGCTGGTGAAAATGGGCGGAGAAACGGGAGAAGTTGAAAGTGGGCAGCATGTCCTCCTACATTTGGCTGCAACTTCATGTGACTACATGCTACAGAAGCTCTCCAGCCAATTGGAACTTGGGACAAGCAGCCATGTGGATAATCCACACTCAGCGGTGAAAAAGGAAGAACGTGCTGAGTCGATGTCAATATCTACGATGTCCGTGGACCTTTTCACCCTCAAGATCTACCCAAATCCCTGCCCTCCCTATCATTTGGGAGAAGTTGAAAGTGGGCCGCATGTCCTCCTACATTTGGCTGCAACTTCATGTGACTACATGCTACAGAAGCTCTCCAGCCAATTGGAACTTTGGACAAGCAGCCATGTGGATAATCCACACTCAGCGGTGAAAAAGGAAGAACGTGCTGAGTCGATATATAACTATATATATATATATGTATTTTTATTGTATTTACATTTGTACATACCAGTATATAAGTGTTTGTACAGTCATGTACAGTGTATACATGACTTACAGTGCAGGTGAAGCTCTAATATAGCAATTTGTGGTTTTGTGTCAGATCCCTGACACCTGCGACACCTACGTGCCAAGTCTGTTGATGAAACACAGCAAAAGTTCCATGAACTGTTCTGAGATTCCGAGCTCTGACCTCTTTGAGTGGGACGTTGTGGAGCCGCCCAGACACAGTGGTTTCATGTACCAGGCTGGGTCTCCACGTTCCAAATGCGGAGCGCCCTTCTACACCGCTTGCTGAATATTGTGATTGGATAGCCACAGTCTGAGGGTGTGCTTTCAGTGCGAACCTGGTAACATACAGGGGCTTTATTTACGGTTTTCCTTGAGTGAGGAACTCATTTGACCGGGCTGCTCAACCGTGAGCCAAACAGTTTGCTGCCCCTTGTATTGCCATGTTTCAGTTGAGCCAAAGCTGCATGCAAAACCGCAGGTGGGGTCACTGAAAGTCTTTTTGAGCAGTAGATAGTTCCATCTGGAATTCATACACATCTACAATCATGCCACACCTTCGTTTGGTTCGGGTGAAGGCCATATCCTCTTGCCCATATTCCAGTGTTAATCTTCCAGATTTCTAGATATTTCATGATATTTCTAGGGTATTACTCTGTATCACCCTCAAAGTCCCTAAGGTTTTCCTTCGATCCACAGAGACATCTCTGGGTGGTTTTCGCCATGGCTCCAAAAGCGAAGACGTCCATGGCATCTGGCGACTCCCAGGGCTTCACTTCGTGGCGTTCCGTCTTCGTTGCAGCTGCTGCGGCTGCAGTCGCGGTGATGTACAATTTCTATGCGGAAGCAGCTGCTGAGAACGAGGAATTGAGGCAGAAACTGGCTAAGGTGGGGTGAAAATGAAATATTTTATGAATCATTCTTGATATTTCTTGATATTTCTTGATCACATGTTGCTTGATGTTGCTAAGCGGATTCTTGGGTGGCAACCTTGCAGGTTTTGCAGTCTCATCATTCAGCAACAGAAAGAGCTCAAAGGGCCATAGATTCAGCGGAGAAATTGGGAAATTCTTGGCCCCTTCAAGCCCTTGCAGTGCTGCAGGAGGAGCTTGGGATCCCGCTGTTACTTCCGTACTATTGTGGTATCGGGTAGCAAGGTAGCTGTTGAGAGCCTCCAATTTGTTTGGGCGTTTCTCAAAGAGAGTTTTGCCTAGACCTTCCGACATGGGTTTATTGTTCGAAGTATTTTTTTTTTTTTTGCACAGATTGAGACGCTTGTTTGCTGTTCTTTGTTTTTGATGCTCCAACTTGGGGTGCACCAAACACTCTGTGGGGGTTTCGGACGGGCAGCGCTCTCTTGGCCACTCAGACTCGGACGCAGTGCCATTTGTGCCGAACAGAATTTTCCACAATAACTGTAGTAAGCTTGCAATTGAAGCCAGGGTTTGGCCGAAACAGCCGCAGTCTTCCAGACAAATGTTTTTTTTGTTTGTTTTTTTCATTTTGTGATTGATATCGCATTAGCTGTTTTCGCGTGCTGTTGCTTGTGATTGCTGTTGCTTGTGATTCTTATCAGTGGCCACTGCAGGTCCAATCACCACACTAGCATCACAAGCATCACAAGCATCACAAGCATCACAAGCATCACAAGCATCACAAGCATCACAAGCATCACAAGCATCACAAGCATCACAAGCATCACAAGCATCACAAGCATCA
>Ga0126342_10005265_pt1 | contig 22486 bp, 17 predicted proteins | sample Cyp1metagenome_FD_92528 | JGI IMG/M metagenome (GOLD analysis project Ga0126342, IMG submission 92528) | Coral microbial communities from Lord Howe Island, Old Settlement Bay, Australia - Cyphastrea 1 metagenome | ecosystem: Host-associated > Invertebrates > Cnidaria > Coral ...
CAAGAAAGAAGTACATAGGCGCAAGTCGTGATGGATATCAATCAAGATTAAATGAATCCAAATAAACAACGATGATGCTTGTGAAAAAAAGAATAGTAGGTAGCAAGGGGAGCCGGCTAAATAATAAAAGCGGGTGGGGGGGTCAAGAGAAGGAAACTTTCCTTTCATTTTTCAAGAGAAGGTTACTTCTTTCTTTCTTTCTTTCTTTCTTTCTTTCCTTTCCTGATTTTGTTTTTTTTGATCCATGGGTTTTGCCTTTATTTCGTGATAGTTTCCTTGTGTTTTCTCATGTTTTCTGGATTTTGTTTTTTTGATCCCTATTTGTTTTTTTTTGATCCTTATTTGTTTTTTTGATCCTTATTTGTTTTTTTTTGATCCCTCTCCCGATGAGGCCGATCTGATTGGGCCGGCACTGTGTAGTGTCTGCCCCGCATTGTATGCCCTGTACTGTTGTAAGCCCGATGGTCATGCCATAGTCGGTCATTGCCCATGCTAGCCCGACAGTCATGAGGTACAGTGTCACCCCCTTAAACTCGGCCTCCCGTCTTCAGTGGCTCTGTCTTGGACGAAGGTCATTGTGCTCGATCTTCTTCTCCTTGTTCAGTGCTCCCGTCGGCTAGAGCTCTAGCCATGAGCACCCGGTTGGCCGCTTGCAGCGCCTGAACACCCATCGGTGTCATGCGACCATCACTCCCACCACTTGGGGCAATGCACAGTCTTGGACTGACAAGTGTCGACCCCGCTCGGTTCAGCTCCTCATTGATGGTGGCCTCGATGGCCTGGAGCCTCGTGCTGATCATGTTCAAGACACCTGCGGTCTCATAGAAGCGAAACTCTTCGATGCTCTGAATCACAGCCATGGACAGGCGGTCGAACCCCGCGCCCAGGTGAGCTGGTGTCGTTGCTCTCCATTGCGCAAGAGGCCTTACCAGACACAGCGGTCTCCACAGCTAATGCACTGGAATTTGCGATTATGGTTGATGAGACTGAAGCAACACACAATCATGATTGCACGTCACGACCAAGACAGCACAATTCTTTGTCATTAGTCCAGGCCCACGCTCGAGCTGGTTCAACTTATAGAGATACAGACGCATGCAGCCCTGGGTTTGATTGTGACCATCACCCTTTGCATTTGCATGTGCATAGGTATCCCCTTCCTGTTGATGGGGAAGATGTTTTCTCTGGTTGGATGCGGCAATTGACAGACTTATTTAGCTCTCGGGGCTTTGCTGAGTGTGTTGACGAATGGCCAGTTGCTTACATCACCACTTGGTTTATCAACCATCGCTCGGCTCCTCGATGTGTTGAGAGTCGACCAGTGCGTTTGATTGGAGGTGATGCTTTGCTTTGGAAAGAGCAGATCCTGGATAGATGGAATGACTTGCTGGACCCATCAGAAGAGACTGTAATTTCAGTTGTTTCTCCCACCCCGCCAGGGACAGAAACTGAATCCACGCTTGCCCATGTCATGCTGGAACAACACTGCATGCCGCTTACTCATTCTGCTGGTGTGATTTCAGTGATTCGCACGGAAAGAGTTCATGCGTATGTGTACCATGTTGCCGTTTCGATTAGTAGACTGGTCACCTTGCGCCACATCTTGCATCAAGTACAGTTGATGGACCTCTGTTGCCTTCGCAGGTGCCAAGTTGCTTTGGGTATTTTGGTTTTCACAAAGCATTGCCTTGAAGAGCTTCACACAGGGTTTGGTCTTGTAGTCTCGGTACCTGCCTCTCATGTGCACGAGCCGACACACCAGTATCCACAACTGTGGTCGCCTGTTATGGCAGCTGCGATGGATGCCAATATTCAGCCAATTATCGATCAGGATGAAAATGTGGCTTTCTTACAGGTGTCAACATCTAATGGTACAAGACCTCATCCATCGCCTCGCACATGCAAGCCTGGTGAGGTTGGTGAAACCCGAGATTTGCCCATGATCCTGCTTAGCGGACATTTGCCACGTCCAAGACGTCCATTACATGACGGAGCTGAAGATTGGATCAGACCGTTACATGAGATTGTTAGGACACATGGGGTACTGGATGTTTGGGAAGGTGAAACTCTCATTGTTGCCACTACTTGGTATATCCATCATGACCGTCGAATCGCATGTCGTCGCCCCAGAGAGGTCCAGTTGAATAACCAACCTGTTACCTGGATTGAAGACCTCAGGCGAGCTTGGATTGACATGCTGGATGCCAGGATCCCTTTCTCCATTCACATTGTACGCCCAAGACCGCCGCAGTTCAGGAGACAACAAAGCGCATGCCATGTGATTCTGGAACAGGGCAGACGAGCACACAAAGCAGCCGTTGTCCTTACGGCGCTTCTTGAAGGCCCTACCAATGATGGCATCATACAAGGCGCCTTCTCAGTTGAGCCATTGGTGACCTTACGAGATGTTGTGAATGCCATGGAAATTGCCACCTTTTGTGTACACAGGAGATGCAGTCTTGTCGCTGAGGGTAGAGAAGTCCCTGAGCACTTGCAGGTTGCGGTTAGGTCAGGTGATAGCTTGAGAGTCCATGTTGCAGCGCCGGTTTTGGAAGAAGACCCGACAGAGCGATTGCACTTCGAAGACTTGTCATTGATGCAATCACAGATGCATAGCTTTGCTTTCAATCCTTCTGCTCCGGAATTCCATCCTGGGTTGAATTGTTTGTCTTTACAAACTGAGTTTGTCCAAACCTTACATTCCCTGTGGATTCAAGATGCGTTTGCATGGGAGCATGAAGCACCGGCCACCCAAGTCTTAACATGGTTTGTCGATCACAGGTACCCATTCCCTAAATGTGCCGCTTCTCGAGCTGTTGTCTTGTTTGATGATTTCGACAGTTGGGAACATAGAATCCGAGAGGCTTGGAGGGAAATGATTCAATCTGACCTGCCTCTGGAGATGAGTGTGGTCTCACCACAGCCACACATGATGGAAAAAGGCACTGCGGCGCATGTTCTGCTTGTTCAAGCGCCAGTCGCAGAATGGTCAACAACTCTTGTAACCGTGTGTGAGCCTGCCCCAGAAGCCAATCTGTGGCGCATTGCAGTTACGACCCCTGAACATATTATGTACAACCACGTCATCAACGCAGTTTTCCCAAGTCGGGTTGTGGACAGGCCTCGTTGTTACAATGTTCTCTTTGGTATGAGCGGTACAAGTTTCAATTGGGTCATGCGTACCCATATGGGACTGGGTCTAGTCTCTTACTCATTGTGGAGTCCACGCAGACCAGTCCACATGAAACACATGATGCCGGCTCTTTGTTGCAATTGCGGGTTCAATCACGCACTTCCCCAAAGATCCCCGAGGTTTTGCCGAGGCGCCTAACAGCTGGGCAGGTAGCTCACACCCAGCAGCCTCTTGATCCTCTTGATCCTCCTAACACTGTTGCATTGGTGGTCTGGAGAGTCACTAAGGACAGCCCAACATGTAGCATTCCTCGACGACAATGGATCTCGAATGATCAAGATGTTAGGCATTGCATTTTGACATTGTGGGCGCCTGAGCTTTGCGCTTCGCCACCACTCATTACCAAAGTCAGATCGCCAATCAGCGAATCAGCGAATGCTTCGTGTTGGATCCTTATTGATGGACAGGTTGATAATGAAAAAGCCGTGCTGATTGAATCTGTAGTTGAGCAGGGGCAGAGACGATGGACTGAAAGTGTTGCGATGTTGGTCTCAGAACAAGTTTCGCTGCTTGAAATGTGGTCCTGCTGCCAAATGCAACCTACAGTTAACTCGCCAGCTTGTTGCCGGATCTTTGTTCAAGGGGAACCCACCTGTCCAGATGTCATCCTTTGTCCTGAGCACGGGTGGTGTGTGTCGTTTTTACTTGATCAACTGCAACTTGCTTCCTGCTCCACATCTGTGGATATTGCCCAAGTTTTTGCAACATTTGACTGGCTTGATACGCACATGTTCATGCCCTGCTATGCACTACCTTCTGCCTTTCCAGTAGGCATTTTTGCTTTCCAAGAGACCCGCCTCAGACGTTTGAGTCATGGACATGATGCGCGGTACTGGCTCTTTAAGAGTTCCGCGACCAAACATGGGCATTATGGAGTCATGGTTGGTCTTGCCAGAATTATTCCTCTTGGCCAAGTCATAGACGCTCAGGGCAAACCCCAGAAGATTTTCATTCAGCAAAGGGATGTCGCTGTCATTTCGACTGACCCTCGACATTTGATTCTCCGTCTAAGAACTACTCTGTGCAAGTGTATTCTTATTGCAGGACATGCCCCACACTCAGGTGCAACCAGCGAAGAGATCTCACAATGGTGGTCTGCACTTGCAGGACAGATCCCGAGTAAATACCGTACCTGGCCGCGTATTCTGTTAGTGGATGCCAATGCCAGAGTTGGAAGTGAGCCATGCCCCCACATAGGTGACCATCAAGCAGAACGAGGCACTGGCAAAGAAGAAGGATTTGAGCAATTTGTGCGGGAGCAGGGTCTTTTCCTGCCCTCAACCTCTTCTCATTTCCAGGAGGGAGACGGCATGACATGGCGACATTCGAATGGCTCTTGGCACCGCGATGATTTCATTGTACTGCCCATGACTTGGCAGTATGCTTCCTGCCGTGCATGGGTTAGTTTGGATGTTGATGTGGGACTTGTCAAAGAAGACCACCGGGTCCCCATGGTTCAGTTCTCTTGCAGTATGCCAATTACGACCCCTACTAGGGTTAAGCATATTCGAAAATTGCAGACCACCCATGTTGAAGCGGCCATTTTAGACGCAATCCAACGGCCGGATTGGACATGCGATGTGCATACGCATGCTAGGCAGCTGCAAGAAGGCCTTGTGGATGCACTCTATGAGACTTCTTTGCACCCAGTAGACCGACCACATAAAATTGCTATGAGTGCGGATACATGGGAGCTGGTTTGCCAGAAGCGAGATACAAGGAGAAAACTTGCCGAACTGAACCAGACGCAAGCTCGCACGGAGATGGCAGCTTGGTTCGCTTGTTGGCGACATGCTATGGTTGCGACCTCACACCAACCATTGATGACAGCCTTTGATGAGCTTCTCAGTCACCAAGATCGACAAATTGCCTTCACATACTTCCAGTTCCGATGTCTTGGGCGTAAGGTGACTGCGGCCTTGCGTGCAGATGATGTTAGTTTCTATGGAGCACTTTTGCAAGATGCTGCAGAATACTTGTCGCCCGTGCAGGCGAAGCAGTTTTGGGCAGTTGTGCGTAGATCACTTCCTCGGTCCCAGCAGAGAAGAATGACTACTCCTCCTTTCCAGATTGAGGGCCTTGAGGATCAGTGGGTCTCTCATTTTGGTGAGTTAGAAGCAGGGATTGAAACCACCTTTCGTGAACTTGCGGTGCAGTGTTTGACACGCCAATCCCGCAGTTTGTTTGGAGCTCCATCTACAGTCAGTTTGACAGATTTGCCTTCAGTTATCCAACTGGAAGATGCATTCCGCATGACCAAAGCGGGGAAAGCAACAGGCGAAGACCCTTTGCCATCAGCTCTTTTCCATAACGCAGCTGCGGGACTTGCACATTTGTACCATGATTTGCTTTTGAAGGAATTTTTTTGGCAGACTGAACCGCTTGATTGCAAAGGTGGACCAATTGCCATTATTCCCAAATGCCTGCATCCTAGTACCATTAAGCAGTACCGTGGTATTTTGCTTCTAGGTAACATGGCCAAGCGCACCCATGCAATCCTCCGTCAGCAAATCATGACGTTCCTTGCTCCAGCCCGTGCGCCTGGCCAACTAGGGGGATTTAAAGCTCAGCAAGTTTGTTTTGGATCTCAAGCATTGCGCCTGCTTTGCCGGCTGGCAGACCAGCGAGGAGTCAGCAGTGCTGTCCTTTTCCTTGACTTGGCCAGTGCCTTCCACTATTTGGTGAGAGAGCTAGTCACAGGAGTTTCTTCCTCAGCGAATTTGGAAAAGCTTCTGATTGAACTACAGAGAGCAGGCAATGGGGGAGAGAAGGTAAAAGCTGCCGCAGGATTGCCTGGTATCCTAGCTGATCTAGGTGCACCGGAATGTTTGGTCCGTTTGGTCCGAGACATTCATGCGGAAACCTGGTGTTCTTTGCCAAACGGTCAGTACCTGCATACGCATAGAGGCACTAGACCAGGCAGTCCCCTTGCAGATATTGTGTTCCATATCTTGATGGCCTCTGTGGCCAAGCGCATTGATGGATGGATTGACCAGAATCAAATTCACAAGGACATTCTGGGTGGTGCACATGATGATGTTTTGACATTTATCCCCAGTGTGTTGTGGGCAGATGACATCGCAGTTCCGTTAGCTACTAGTGAAGCGCAAAACCTGGTCCCATTGTTGCAGAAGCTTCTTGCCGAAGTGAAAGGCTACATGCGTGAACTTGGGTTCACACTGAATTTTGCACGTGGGAAAACCAGCGCTGTTGTATCCTTTAGGGGGAAAAATGCAGCCAAGCTACGGCAGCAATTCCAGCTTGTTGCCATGCCCGGCATTCAATGCTTCTTTGAGGATGGGACTGAACACTGGCTTCATTTTGTGCCGGCCTATAAGCACCTGGGCACTGTTTTCACCTCGGATCATGGGCTGGATCTTGAGATTAGCTGTCGAATAGGTGTGGCCAAAGCGGCGTTTGCACATTTGTCCAAACCACTGCTGACGAACAAACACTTGCCGTTAAAGACGCGTTTGCAACTTTTCCAGGCCTTAGTGAGCACCAAATTATTCTTTGGTCTTGGGTCGTGGAACACTCCCACACCAAAGCAACTGCAGCGGTTAAGTGGCTTTTGGATCAATACACTCAAGAAAGTTCTGCGATTGACACTAGAGCGCTGGTCCATGTCCGCTGCGCAGGTTGTTGCTGCAGCTGACACTGTGGGGGTGCGGGCGAGACTTGCATTGGACCGGTTGCTGTATGCTCAACGGCTTTTTTCAGTTGGACCCTTCTTTTTGCACCATTTAGTGCATTTGGAATTTGAAAGTTCACCCCATTCATGGTTGGAAGGTTTGCGGGCTGACTTGCAATGGGTCTCTGATATTATGCCTCAGTCGCTACCGACAGGATGGGACCATGACATGACATCCTTGTTTGAGATGTGGCAAGCAGGTGGCAAGGAGTGGCGGGCCTTAGTTTACCGTGCTGTTCGCATCCACAAAGAGCAAGAGCATATCATTGCTGATGTCCATAGATTCCATCACAAGATTTTTGCCACACTGCGCGCAGTGGGAACAGAATTTCAGCCAGATCCGTGCCAGTTGGTGCCAGATGAGTGCACCTTCACCTGTTTCTGCGGGAAGTGTTTCAGTACGAACAGGGGCTTGCTGGCCCACCAAAGAAAACAACACCAGGTTTTTTCACCAGAGCGCCCCTTTTTGCAAGGAGCGACCTGCCTCCATTGTGGGAGATACTGCTGGACGACACAGCGCTTGCAGCAGCACCTCTCTTACATTCCAAAGAAGCTAGGATATAATCCATGCTACGTTGCACTGCAGCGTCAGGGCCGGTCAGTGACTTATGAATCTATGACCTTTCCTCATGAAGTCCTTGGATTGGCTAGGAGGGAAGCTCTACAGACAGCTGGATCAGCTGTGGAACAAGTCACTGTAGTAGAACGGCAAAGGGAGGAATGGTCTCAGGAACTTGAGCGATGTCTCAGCCAGCTTGAGTTTTCGATTTTGCCAGATGATCCTCTCCAATGTGGTGCTGAACTAGGAGATGCGCTCTCCTGTGCCACACAAACCTGGTTTGAACGCTTTTATCCACAAGGCCCCTCTGTGGCGGAGAAGCAATTGTTGCCAGAAGCTTGGTTGGGTGCCATGTGTGATACACTTGAGGCCACTGACCTCGCCATTGATGAGTGGGTGCAGTTTGCATTCCTTGCTTGGGGCGATCATTGGTTGCCAGATATCGTTGCGCACCTCTGGATGGCCAGGCTGAGTATGATGTGGAGGATCTTTATGCAGACTTTGTAGCTGACTTACCTCGGTTTCAGACATTGTCACGTATCTCTGCCCTACGCAGTAGTTTACGCCATGTGCATGATGAACCACCGCAGGCGCATCGACAGAAGGCATTACCAGTTCCTGGTCCTCCTCGGCATCCTACGGCCAACACCAAGATCCAGCAGGCTGTGCCAAGACCATATGGTGAACAGGAGGAATGGAGTGCTCGTATGAGACAATGCAAGTTTGCGACAATGCCTGAAATTGCTGCTTGTCCTCTCTATCGGGCACTCCCGGATGTCCCCACATTTCTCTTTGTACACCTCTTTAGTGGTAGGAGACGTACAGGCGACTTTCACATGGAGCTCCAGAATTTTGCCTTACAGAAGAACTGGCGAGTGGTGATCTTGTCTTTAGATACTGCTGTTTCCATTGAGTACGGCAACCTCCTTCACCACACAGTGTCATGGAGGGCGCTGGAAGAATGTTACCTTGCTGGAAGAATTGCGGCGACCCTTTGTGGGCCGCCGTGTGTGAGGGATCAGTCCGCTGGCCTAGACCTTTGCGCTCATTTGCACAGTTGCTTGGCCTCGATGGACTGTCTGCACGCGAATTGCGCCAGTGCCACACTGGCGGAAATTTATTTTTGCAGTGTGTCTGGGTTTTGGCTGCGCACATTGCCTATGGCGGCATCTTCGTGGCGGAACACCCTGCGCCCCCTTTTTTTGAGGAGAGACCGAGTATCTGGACGAGTGCGGTGATACAAACGCTGTTGCAACTGCCTGACTTGGTTTTGCATCGTGTGCAGCAATATCGTTGGGGCGCCACAGCAGTGAAGCCAACGGGGCTATTGGCGTGGAATCTCCCATTCTTTCGCAAGGACTTGTACAGTCTTTCTTTGCCAGATCCTGTCAAACCTGACACTGCCGCGATCGGGAAAGACGGTCAGGGCAATTTTAGAACTTCTAAGCATAAAGAGTATCCAAAGGCATTTTGCAAAGCATTAGCCTTTGTGGTTGCACAGCAATTTGAGCGTTTTGTTCGCAGTAATGGGACGCGATCCTGCCCAGCTGCGTCAGAGGTTCTGGACCAATGGATAGCACAGGCCGCGGCAGCCTCTACACCGGTTAGAGATGACAGCCATTGGTTGCCAGATTTTCAACACCTCTAAATTCGAGAATGTGCATGGCAGCAAGGGGTACCCCCTTTTATGCAGCAAATGGAAATGGAATGTTTTGGAGTGCCTTTTATGATGATAATTCCTATCCAAAAATGGAACCTCAGAGTCAACTCGCCTCCTCGAAGAGTGCTGAAAGCAAGGGCAAGGTCCCAGGTCCAAGGGCGTCCCGAAAACGAGCAACGTCTGCCAGCTGTTTGGAATCGATGTCGATCCTTGGAAAACACTTTAAAAATGAAAGAAGAACCCTATCTTTTAGTCCTTTGGCCAGTAGAATGCCTAGCACCCGACATTCAAATTCGATCGCATTGCCTTCTAGCCTGTATGTTTGCAGTTGAGGTGCGTTGGCAGGTCTAGAATGCTCAGAACCTCAAGGATGTCAGCAAACGGCCTTGTACTTTAAGTAGTTCGTCTTCGGATGGCTCAAGGCATGGCAAGAAAAAAAGGTAGAGGGACCCACTCTTGCTGTTCACATGGCTTGCGCAGCAAAGTATGTGCTATGGCGATGAAGAAAGAAGTATGGACATGATCAGTTTGGTGGTCAGAGAGGAGCCTTGTCCTTCTTCTCTTCGTCCTGGCTCTCTCGAAGCTTGGGCTTCGGAGGGTCCTTTGTTGCAGGCAGCAGGGCATGATAAAATCTATGACTATTTCGCTAGGGGCTGACGTTTGCTGGGTTGTTTCCGTGCGTGTTTTTCGCACATTGTGAGCATGCAAAATATTGAAATTTGTCCTGCATCTCATGGCATTTTTGCGCTTACCTAAGACAGTGCCAAAATCACCTTTTGAAGCGTATCTTACTGATATCCTCCGTAATTTGCAGTGTTTCGAGCCGTTAACTGAAGCCTCAACAAACCGCAAGACTTTGAAAGCACACCAAAATAACCTAAACCTTTATATAAATGAACCCTAAATAAACCCTAAACCAACCCTAAATAGACCCTAAAACAACCGTGAGCAAACCCTAAAACAACGCTAAATAGCACAAAAATTAACTAAAAGAACCTTAAATAAACCCTAAAGAAAATCTAAACCAACCCTGAGCAAACCCTGAAACAATCTGAAATATATCCTGACCTGAACAAATCATAACGTAACTAAACCCCCAGTGAAACTTTGGGCGAACGTCCGCCCCGGAGGGGACTATTTGCATCCCTTGGCTGAGAAGATCCAAAAAGATCTAGGAAAATGCTTGGAACTTGGAATCAACTAAAACAACTCCAAAGAGTATTTACCCTCAATTGCTTGGGATGACGTCTTCAGTGCATTTGCAACCAGATATCCCGTTTGGACGCAGCGTCTGGCGTCACAACTGGTGCATCTGCTTTGGATGTACCCAGCTGGAGCTCTCCCTGCTTCAATTCAGCACGCCTGCGCGCCACAGCTTCCATCTCCAGCTCCAGGTTTCTTGCCTGCAAGGCACTGCAAGGACTGCAACAGCGATGAACACAACTGCAAAAATAATAACCTACATACCAACAACAACGTAACTTAGAACAAATGCAATCATGGGAATCATGATGATGATGATGATGATCATGATCATGATCATGATGATGATGATGATCCTGATCGTGATGATGATGATGATGATGGTGATGATGATGATGATGATGATCCTGATCGTGATGATGATGATGATGATGATGATCCTGATCGTGATGATGATGATCATGATCATGATCATGATCATGATCATGATGATGATGATGATGATGATGATGATCATGATGATCATGATGATCATGATGATCATGATGATCATGATCGTGATGATGATCATGATGATGATGATGATCATGATCATGATCATGATCATGATGATGATGATGATCATGATCATGATCATGATCATGATCATGATCATGATCATGATGATGATGATGATGATGATGGTGATGGTGATGGTGATGGTGATGGTGATGGTGATGGTGATGGTGGTGATGGTGATGGTGATGATGCAGATGGCAACCTCGGATGTTTGTGTTGAGTTTGCATAAAATAAGAACGAAATCACGCCCGACCCATGTGCACTACGAAATCTGTCATCTCATGATCTTCCAAACAAAACCAAGGTTCAACTTACTTCCGAGCCAAAGCAGACTGAACAAGTTACATCAGGTTCCTACTTTTCTACATTGCTTGTGTTTTGGTTGCGCCTTCAAAGCTTCATAGGCTGCTTGCCATTCTGCTGCAGAACCTGACTGTGGCGGCGTGGGCAAAGTCGCTGCCTCTTGCTCTGGGCTCTGCAATCGCTCCGCCCGTTCAACTTCAATGGCATAGGCTTCTTGCCATAGTTTTTTCGCTTCCTCATCAGATGTTCCTTCTGCAGCTTGAGCCATTAGAGACACTCTGCAGATGCGCATTGCACGGCGAGTGGCAACACTGGCAGATCCATTGGCAGATCCATCGGTTTTTGATCGCAGAACTTGCAGAGCTTGGAATCCAGCTGCGCCTGCGACTGCCCAAAGATGGCCACTGCGGCCGCGGCCACCACCGCAGCCACTGGGTGCGGCCAGGCGTTCGACATCCCATGGTCGCCAGAGCTGGCGAAAGAGCGGTGGTGTGGCTGAGACCACAGCCATCAAGCAAAATGTCTGCGAATTTTTGCGTGAAGCAGTCGAGTTTTGTAAGGTTTCTGAAGGTCACTATTGGTATCCTGTATAGAGTAAGTAGAACAAACAAACACACATCCAAACACCTTTTAAGGGGCTGTTTGATGCTTTCTTTATGAGGGTCAAATGAAACTCAGAATCGAAGTCTTGCAGACAGCATGTGCGTGTTGGATTTTTTTTTGGGCCTTCTGCATTTCCGTCTAAAAATCAGTGAAGCTGTGAACAAGCTGAATTCAGAAGGAAAATGTTAAGTCTGAAAAGCTTGCAATTTAGCGTTGCTGCGCCAACACGACATCCATGGAACTTTGCAAAATCCGCCTGCATTTTGGCCACGCTTGGTGATAGCCGTTGCATCTTTGCACTTGCGCATCTCAGGAGTCGTCCGCTCTATGCAGCTCTTAGGAGATTGGAAAGGTTGGAACCACAGAAATGCTCGCAGAATGGAACCAACTTCAGACTAACAAAGGTGATGTAAATCCCGGCTGACATGGCGGTAAACCCCCCTCACACGCCTCTGCGTGACAGCCTCATAGCAAAAATAGCAGGGAAGGCCGTGTCTGCAGTTGCTTGGCACAGTCTCTGTTGGAAAGGCGATGTCAATGTCTATAATTTGTGCATTTTCTTGCTGGGGATGATTATGAGACAAAAATAGGTATAGATATAAATATAGGTAAAGACAAGTGCTCTATAACTGAAACGAGTAAACTGGATCTTGGGTTGCAGGATGTTGCAGGATTCCAAAGTCTCAATCAGGTGGTTGCCTCTGCCAGAAAAAGAAGACCGAACAAATATTTACTGCAGGTGACATACGGCAGTGTGTAAGGGTGGTGTATCTCTGGCAGTCAAGAAGCCTTTGGAGTGAAGCAATTCCTCCATCGTGATATCCTGCCAGACATGATACGGTATCACGAGCACATTCCAGGAACCAGTGTGGCTGACGACTCATCGCCTTTCGATTCAGCCACTTCCATCGTGATCTCTGCTCTTCGCGCATCCGCTTGGCGGCTGCTCTTTCCACTGACCTGTTCTCGAAGGCCCCAAAGGCTTTGCAGGTTTGCTATGGTGAAGAATCTCACTTCAACACTAACACATTCAGCCAACCAGTTTGGCGTAATCATCTCCATCATCTACCCCTCTGGCAGCATTGGGAAGCATCTTTCAGGGAACTGGATGTGCTATGATTCAGACATGGCAGCTCTTCTCTCACGTTGAGCTTGCTGTGCTGCCTGTGCCTCGCATGGCTGGGGAACACCAACCTGGAAGTGGAAAATCTGCCCAACTGAGCCAACTGTTGATGATTTTCCTATGTTTTCCTAGCGGAATTGCAGGTTTTTCACCTTGCTGTCCTCACCGGAAGGTGATCGCTTAGACATACGTAGTTTATTGTGATGACCAAAGCATCAGGTGAACTATTCCAGCACCTCCTTTTGCTTCTGGAATGCAGCCTCTTTTGCAGCTGCCTTCCAACTCAACATACTCAACATATGATCTCAACATCAAAGCTGGCAAATGTGGGACTGGTTTCGTTTGGTCTTGCTGGCGTGGTGTCCTTACATTTTCGTGATGGCAACGGCAAACCTATCCAGAAAAGTCGGTCAAACATACTCGAATGGACTCAGGGAACAAATGTGGAGCAAACCCACCAATTTGATGTCCTTAAAGCTGAACCAATCCCAAAGCAACGCTTTTTGCTCACTCCCTCTCTCTCTCTCTCTCTCTCTCTCTCTCGCCTTTTTTTCAGCTGCAAAGATTCGTTGGCCTTTTTGATGAGCTCGATCCCAGCGCCTTGCAAACCACACTTGCTGAGATGCAACGAAGCAAGGTTGCATGATACTGTTTCCAAATAGACCAAATAGATAATGGCCTGGCGCAAGTCACATTTTGCGGCTACCAATCAAACACCTATCAACATCTCTCAATTCGAGGCATGGACCCAAGTAGCCGAAGCAGTCGCTTCCATGTAGGCTCATTGGCCTTGGAGCAAGTTGTGGATGCCAAGGCAAATGGATTATGTAGAGGTGTGTCTGAAAATTCTAATGAAGTATCCCGGTACCCGCGCAAAATAGCCACCAAAATTGCGAAAAGATGGTTTTGAACCATCAAACTTGGTGGTTTTCCCAACCGAAATGCACTGTATCTCTTGGCAGCCAACCTCTGCACTCTTGCACGACTTCGAAGTCTCGCACCAAGATCTTCGGCGGCCTGGGAGTCAGGCACAAAATGCATTGGAAGGTTAGTGTGAAATTCAGTCTGGAGATTGCAGTAGATGTTGAATCACGTTGATGTTTAACTGTTTAATGAATTTTCATTATATCCAATTTGTTTATATATTGATTTGCAGATGCAGATTGCCTCCAGTGGAAGGCGCATCTTTGCGATGGCTTCGGCAGCGAACAGCCTGATGAACATAATGCCAATAAAACCGTGCCTGTCAAACAACACTGTAACCCTTTGACAATTCACTTTCACTGCGCACATCGTCTCTGCATTGTAGCAGTCTGAGGTCCCAACAAGGTGTGTTGCTTTGCGCTTGCGCCCGCGTTGCTCACGTTCAAATGCGCGAGCCTCCAATGATGGGAAAAATGAAACAAATAAGGTTCTGTCTATTCCCGTCCAGGAAAAATAATTGTTTTCTGGGAATGCATAATGCAGTTCACAATTAAGCACATCCTCAAGCAATATGTGCAAAAATGACGCTGCCAAGCTGCAGCTTTCTTGCTCTGGTGTCGAGGTCGGTCCTCCTGTAGCATGGCCAACCTTGTCATTCAGTGGGCACATGACAATATTCAGTCAGGACCTCTCATACCTCCAATACACCTCCCACATCCAATTGCCAAGATCATGGCCGATTCCAGCGCTCAAGCCGTCTCTCACGCTGAGGTCTGGATGCCTTCACAACGACAAGCGATCCAACTTGTTCAATCTTGAGAATGAAGCTTTCCCTCTCCCAGCAAGTCATCTTCGACATTTTTGTCACATCTCGATCCAAAATGATCCAAACGCTTTCAATTCGGACGACTTTGGTCCAGTTAACTGCCAGTTGGGCAAACGGCGCAAGTTGGACGGAACTGTTGAGCCCCGGTGGATACAAGTCCTGCCCAATGTCCTGGTGCTGCGGGGATCCATGGGGAGGTGCGCTTGGAATCCCTACGACTCACTCGTCGAGTACATCCTGTTTGCGTGTTCTGCTGAATGCCAGCCTTCAAATGCACCAAGAAAGTACTGGTAGATGTTTCGATTTCAACTTGCTCTTCCCCTCGGAGGTGTGCAGCTTCCAGCAGTTCTGAAGCGTTTTCTTCAAACGGTAGCCATTCAACTGATTGGGAGTTTGCAAACTCAATGGGCTCACTTTCGTAGAACCAGGAGGATTTCGCGGGTGCCTGTCCTTTTGTGGCCAGTTGTTCCGCCAGGTTCAGGCAGGCCTCCCTGTCTGCCCCTGACCTGCGTTCGGCAGCACGCCTGGCCAAATCAGCTGGACTGGCAGCACCAGCACCGGAGGAAGCACCGGCATCCAGCAGCACTTCGCAGATATCCACTCTGCCCATGCCCGCAGCGCTGTGCAGCGGAGTCATCTGCTGGAGGTTGGCAGCATTGACATCACACCTGGCACGCAACAGATCAGCAACGAGGCCAACAGTTTGGTTCGCCGCGAAGTGAAGTGCACTGAAGCCCAAACGGTCCCGCATCAATGCATCGGCCTGTGCTTTCAGTAGCAACCGGACGGCGTGCTGATGGCCACCCGAAGTCGCACGATGCAACGGCGTGTACTTCGGGTGTTGTTTGTCCCGTTCATTGGGATCCATACCAGTACGCAGCTTTACAAGGATGACTCCAAGGTCTCCTTGTCGGGCGGCTTCACCCAGGCTGAGGTAAGTGGCTTTTTGGAGAGATCCACTTTCTTCAAGCAGGCAATCCAGGTCGACATTCAAACTTGAATGGGCTGAGCCACAGAATGCCCAGTCTACCTTTTTGCAGTTTTGATCGAAGGGAACCAACTCAACACTGCTAGACTACCCCTACCCCATCAGAACACTAGAACCCATAAGATTTTGAGAATGGAAACCGTCCGGCCATGAATGTCATAACTAGACAACATAAGAACTTCCCGAGCTTCGCCAGGATGCCGCAGTGGTAAAGGACAGAATTCTGCAGAGCACTCCACTAGGAAGTTGAAGCTGGTGAAGCTGGTCCATTTCCATTGCCAAGGGTCCCACTCTTTGGTGGTCACAACAAGTAGCAAAGACATATACATACAGAGCAAATATAGCAAATATAGCAAAATCAGGATTGGTCCTTGCATCTTTGGAATTTCTTCGGAACTTGCTGATATCAACTGTCTGCATCCACCTAGTTCGAAGTAACAAACTCAGCAGATATATCGAGCTACATAGAGCCTGACTGCGATCGTTTGCTTTATGGCCATCGTAGTGTGTGCTTGTGCGTCAGTATACATAATAGTACACACAGTTTGCACTCGTCAAATGCACACGATATAAATTCTTATGAATGCTACACATGTGCCAAAATGCTTGAATATCTTAAATGAGAAAGTACTGTACATCTTTGCATCTGCATGTCATCTTCAGATCCATTGTCTACACGAAAGGAGCATCAGAAGGAACAGGAGGAGAGAAAAGGCACTAAAGCATACTGAAGCAAGACAAACATCCTGACATATCCTGACTGCCATCATTGTCCCTCCTGTATTCAATCGATTCAATGGGATTCAGAGCTCAAAGTGTGCAATCCGGACGTTCCTTGCTTTCAAGATTTCTTTGTGCAGCAAAATGAGATGCTGACAAAATGTCCAGCCTCCGCCAAGGCATCCAACCTTCTGCTGGCACTCAATCGTCTGTCTCCACAGTGCCCTGCAGGAAGTTGAGTGGATCACTGACAGGCAGCACTTTAGTTCCACTCAAGAAAGCTCAGCAAGTCTGTGGACTTGAAGAAGTTGCACTAAAACATACAAAACCAGTTCACAAGGACTGGAACGAGCAGAAACCTGGAAATTTTGCTGCCCACTGCCAAAGCCGCCCAGCAGCTCAGAAATGCCTCCGGAGCCTCCAATCTCCAGGATATCGAGATATTCCTCCCTGAAGGCAAGCCATCGCTCCTTGAGCACTCAATGAATATGTTTGAAAATGTGAAACATCTGTAAATGTTGTATGATCGTGAACATGATTGCAGCTATGTATCCTTGTATATAGAGCAAGAGGGGTCAACATCATCATGTTTTGAAGATGGAAGTTATTTGGAGACCAAAAGGGCCCCATTGCTACGTTAAATGCTGCGACATCTCGTCTTCTGCTGATTCCTAAACTTCTCCCCAAGTTTTCTCAGCCCTACCAGTCCCTTTTCTGCAGTTGAGCCATCTCCTGTAGCTCGTTTAGATCCATGCGAGCAAATCCTCGAGCTCCTGCAATGCCGCTTTGAAAACCATCCTTTATTCGTTAAACTCTTGAAGCCCATGAAATGCTGAACCAGAAAAATCAAGTTTCAGGCGGTAGTGTTTTTTTAAGATTCTGAACGCATTCGCAAGTGCCGGAAGACTTTGCTTTGGGCGTTGAGCTGCCATTGTAATGAACAGACTAAAACGGTAACAGCGGAGCATCCTTGACCCACAGGTGAGCGGAAACGAATCAAGCGACACCACCTCTGCACTTCACTTGTCGCCGCTTGTGTTTGGCATCCCATCTCTTGGATGAGTTTGGTACGCAAAACGCAAAGGGAAACAAGCAAATCCCGAAGGAAGCATAAAGGTTGAGAAACAGCTTCAGAAGGATTCACCAAGCTTGTGTTCATGACTGTTCTGAGTTTCACACGCACTAAGAGCGTCTTCCAGCTTTGTCTGCTGAGGTGTATGCAAAGGTGGCCGAACCTCAAGGCACAAGGCTTAACCCACCTTGGTTTCAGGGGTTGAGGTGATAAGATCAGGTCCTGAAGAAATGCAAAGCAGAACGGTAAGTTGCGCGCCCAAAACCGCATGCACATCATCACCTGAAAGCGCAGACCAAGGTCCTGCAAGGGTTGTGGGCAATCAAGGTGCCGGTTCTCTGTGATACAAATATATATATATATATGTATATATATATATATATTCATTTATATTTAAATATATGTATAAATGTATGTATGCATGTGTATAAATGTGTGTATGTATATTTAATACGTACATACATTCATTCTGGTTGCGTGTGTAATATATTTATTTGTATATATTATATATAATAATAATATGAAATATAATGTAGGCGCTAGCAATTTGACCCCTACCTCGCTCCTCTGCTGTCATTCCATGCTCTTCCAATACTGCTGGAACGATGGCAGTCATATTCTGGGCAAAGAGCTCAGGCTCAACACCTGGACATTGAGAGGAAAAAGCCAAGGTATGCAGCTGCAGTGATTGTGATACAGATTGTGCAGTCAAGACACGTCCAATTTTCTGTTTGATCGACATCAGAATCAAAAGGATGTCAATCGCTCTGTCCAACTCCTTCACTTTCCTTGCTGTGATGCAAAGGCTCTGCACGCAAACACTGACCTGATAGATAGCGATGCCCTTGCGGTAGAAGGAGGCAATGCCACGCATTGTATTGGCAGCCTTTGGAGGCTGCTTCTCTGTAAACTTGTTTGTCGCCATCGCTGCCTTGGCCTGTTCTGAATCTGTGATGGCCAGTGTTTTCTGGCGGTCAACAGCTTCAAGCATAGCATGCTGCGAGGCTGCTAAATGGTGTTGCTGGCACCGTTTGCTCGAGCCTTCTGAAGGATCGGCAACGGGTGAAAAGCTGGCTGTTTCGGGTTCTGTGACGGACAGTAGTCTTTGTCCTTTGTGCATGTCCCGGTAGGCCAGCACCCAAGCTTCCAAAGCCAAGCGATGGGTTTGCGAGAAGCAATCTTGCAACAGCTTCAAGCGCCTGCTTGGAGGAAGCTTCTGCAACAGGGAGAAGACTTTGGCCATCAGTTCATCCTCCACTGTCTTTGTCTGGCTGAGACGATGGGAACTCCTTACATCTCCGCTCAGATCTGCTTGATGAAAGTCACATTGTGGCCTCAGAAAGAAACAGCTGTCCAAACCGCCGGTCGCTTCCTCCAATCTGAAGAATTGCAAAGGTTGAACAATATTTACTTGCACAATATATAAATATGATTATGAAATATGTAATAATATGTGTATTTATACATGTTTATATAATATATATATATATCATATATTTATATATATGGTAAAGACTACCACTACTTGGATCGACGGAAGGGATATTTCATGTTATTTTCACTGTCGCTTTGGCCAGGGTCCGCGCTGTCCCTTCTGAGGTCCACCTAATGCACCAACTGATCCCTTGATCTCCGTAATTCGGGCTGAATGAAATGCAGAAACTTTCGGATTCGAAGCATCTTCGCCTTGCCTCGAAACATCTTTGCCTTTGCTGGACTTTGCTTGCCAGCCTGTTACAAGACTGCAGTAGAGAATGGGTTGAGAGAACTTGCTCATGAGACAAGCGATATCAAAGGATCGAATTGGGATTGACTCGGATTGACTGATTGATTCTGCTCGACGATGCAAGGCATTGCAAGGCACGCAGCATACCCAACATGTACCAATGTACCGCTTGCCGCAGCTTGCCTTGGCAGATTTTGGATGGCCTCCGAGGCATCCTCCGACGCTTCCTCCGACGCTTCCAAATGGTGAAGGCTTTTTGCCAAGTGGCCGAGTTCGCCTGAAACTCTTGGCCTGTCATCTCCAAGATGTCTCCAGATGTCTCCAGTATTTCACTGCATCAACACTGACAACGAGGACAGATTCCAGCAAGTGAGCCCCACCTTTTGCAGACTCCGGTTATACTCTGTTCTGCTGCTCTCATCAGACAGAACCTGCGCCAGCAGCGGGATTCACTTACTCTTAAACAAAAAAAATCAAGCAGAGTCGCCTCAAAAGCCCTCAATGCTCTCTGGAAGGCCTGGCAAGGTAAATCTAACGAGGAATCCGTGCCAAGGGATCGGGTATAGCAATCCATAGCAATCCTATCTTCAAAACTTGCGCCCCACATCTTTTGGTGCCTCTTTTGACCCTCCTTTATCAGGATGCAGAGCAAGGGCTTGTCGCTTGAATGCCTGGGACATCGGTGCTTGCGAGCGGGTCGGGTACGGTCCAATGCAAGCTATTCCTTGTTCTGAGGACACTGCAGCTTTGATTTCTGCTGCTGAAGCATGATTGCAAGTTCCAAGAACCTCCCAAGTGCTCAAGCGGTGAGAGTTGGTTTGAATATGATATCTTGGAATTGTGTTTTGGCATCATCGAGGAAGGTGCTAGGTGCTACACAGGAAAGTCTTAACTGTCTTAACTTGAAGCAAAGAGCGCCTGGTAATGAGTGTCTGCCCTCCTCATGCTCATCGGCCTCAAAAAAACCTGGAAGAGGGTGCGCGTCGAATCCTTCTGTCTCTGGCTATTCCCTGCGCTCACCCACGAACTGTCTGCACAATCAAATTTTACCAAGGCCAGTCGCAAGTAGGGTCCCTGCCGAAAAAAGCTAAAAAAGTCGCTAAATACATCAGAAGTAAAGAAGATTGCCTTGGCAAGGGCAACGAGAGTCAAAAGGACTGGATCAGAGGAGGCAAAATTGTTTCAACCTTGAAAATCACAGGAAGGATCATCCAAACACAACTTCACAGCTAAGTTGTGGCAGGCTGCGCAGTCGGACTGAGCATCGCTGGCCACGTGCACCTCAGAGCACACAGAAAATTGATGAAAATTGTTTCTTTTCAGTATCTGCTTCACAAGTCTGCTGCTTATCTGCTTCACAAGTCTTCATCGCCGTGTCATGTAGCTTCTGAGCGTCAAACGCTGTCGTTGGAGGTGTTGCGGATGACAGGGGCAGGCCTTCAAAAATGCAAACTCTCAGATCTCCAAAAGATTTTTTGTCCCAATGCAGTTGTGTGGCATGGTCGAGGTCTGGTACCTGCAGTTTCGGCTGGGATGATCAGCCAATATGTTCAAATCCATGATTTTCGAACCATTTTCGAACAATTTCCAACTGTCAGCCATCAAGGTCCGAAGATGTTTTGGGGCTGATTCAATTCATCTGCTCCAAGGTCGTCGCTGCATGATGTTTTGTGTCTTTGAGCCGGAAGCCGGCAGAATGTTGAGGCCTTGGCACATCGTAAGGATTGGTCCCAAATGACCCCTCCAACCTGCCCTAAATTGGCTGCGCGGCCGCAAGATTACAACTCCAGATTCCTCAGAAAGAACTTGAGGCCGGGGGTGGATGACGAAAGCTAGCGGGGTAGGAGAAAGAAGGAGGGAAGAGGTGAGTTGCGGAGGGACTGTCATCATCGTGTCGCGGCATTGTTCGTCCCAACGAGGATGCAACAATGATATATGACATATGATATATAACAATGATATATATGGGGGAAGGGGCAGGGGGGGCCCTTTCGCGTGAAAAATCACATGATGTCCTTGGGGAGCCCCGGAATACTTGCTAAAGCAAGAAGACTCTAGCGAGCTGACACAAGCTTTCGTGATAATGCCAATAATTGCCAATAATGATAAAATGTAATTGAATAACGACGATGATGATGATGATGATGACGATGATGATGATGATGACGATGATGATGAAGAAGACGAAGACGATGACGATGACGATGACGATGACGATGACGATGACGATGACGACGATGATGATGATGATGATGACGATGATGATGACGAAGACGATGACCATGACGATGACGATGACGATGACGATGACGATGACGATGATGATGATGATGATGATGATGATGAATGATGAATGATGATGATGAATGATGATGAATGATGAATGATGAATGATGAATGATGAATGATGATGATGATGATGACGATGACGATGACGATGACGAGGACGATGTTGATGATGATGATGATGATGATGATGACGAGGACGATGACGATGACGATGACGATGACGACGATGATGATGATGATGATGACGATGATGATGACGAAGACGATGACCATGACGATGACGATGGCGAGGACGATGACGATGACGATGACGATGACGATGATGATGATGATGATGATGATGATGATGAATGATGAATGATGATGATGATGACGATGATGATGAAGAAGACGAAGACGATGACGATGACGATGACGATGACGATGACGATGACGATGACGATGACGATGACGATGACGACGATGATGATGATGATGATGATGATGATGATGATGACGATGATGATGACGAAGACGATGACCATGACGATGACGATGATGATGACGATGACGATGACGATGATGATGATGATGATGATGAATGATGAATGATGATGATGAATGATGATGAATGATGAATGATGAATGATGAATGATGAATGATGATGATGATGACGATGACGATGACGATGACGAGGACGATGTTGATGATGATGATGATGATGACGAGGACGATGGCGAGGACGATGACGATGATGACGATGACGATGACGATGACGATGATGATGATGATGATGACGACGATGACGATGACGAGGACGATGGCGAGGACGATGACGATGATGATGACGATGATGATGACGATGATGATGACGATGATGATGAGGATGATGATGATGATGACGATGATGATGATGATGATGATGGTGGTGGTGGTGGGGGGGGTGAGGTAGCTTTCCCCTTTAAGGGAGCCCTGGAAACCTAAGTAAACACCTGTGGCAAGCAGAAGCGACTACACTCTTTTTCTACACGCGGAATTGCTGCTAGTCTTGAGCCATGCGGAGTGCG
>Ga0126342_10005266_pt1 | contig 22483 bp, 16 predicted proteins | sample Cyp1metagenome_FD_92528 | JGI IMG/M metagenome (GOLD analysis project Ga0126342, IMG submission 92528) | Coral microbial communities from Lord Howe Island, Old Settlement Bay, Australia - Cyphastrea 1 metagenome | ecosystem: Host-associated > Invertebrates > Cnidaria > Coral ...
GGATGGTGCCCCCCAGTTATAAGTTGGTTTATAAACCCCATTAACTATAGTTATATCTGCCATAAACCATAGTTATGGGAGTTATAAACCAACTTAGCTAACTATGGGGCACCACCTTGTATGCCACGAAAAATGTTGATGCAATGATAAAACCAGAAAAAACGAGCAACTCCCCAAAGATTTTTTCTCCGGGGGGAAATCATATGGGACATCCGTGGCCAAGCGGCTGGGCTTCTTTACCAACCTGAAATTGAAATACTGGTTGGTGGCTTTAACCATCTTGAAAAATATTAGTCAATGGGAAGGATTATATTATGGAAAATAAGAAATGTTTGAAACCACCAACCAGATATTATAACTGATGCTGGTTGGTGGTTGACCTACCCCTCTGAAAAATATGAGTTCGTCAGTTGGGATGATGAAATTCCCAACTGAATGGAAAAATAAAATTCATGTTCCAAACCACCAAGCAGTATATAACTGATGGAATGGATGAAATCCTGTTGGCCAATTGTTTTTGCGTCTAAGAGGGGTATCCATCCATTTTTGAGTCATCTCTTGGAGGAAGTTCGTGAATGAAAGATAGTAATAAGATAACAATGACCTACCAATTGGTCATGGTTTCTATCCACCATTTCTGATAAATTTATATGATAAAATTGGGGTGTACCATTTTGGTTTACCACATGAAGTGTTTCTGAAACCCATCTTCAGCAGTGCAGGGTTTAAGGCAGCAAACTGGGCCGGGCCACGCAGCAAATGAGCGAGCAAAGATTCACAATGATAAGCCATCGAGGAAAAAGGGTCGAGAGCTTACCCCTCAGTTCCTTAGTGTCTTTGGTTGCCTCTCAACTGGATCGGTTTAGGGAAAAATCATGAAAAATCTACAGGAAACCATGGCTTTGTACACCCAAGTCTAGAGACTTCATTGTGGGATTTTCCCAATAAAACCCAGACTGCCAATATTGGGACTCTCTCCATGAAGTCGCCGATGACGAATGTTTCACAAGTGACACCCTCAAAGTAAATCTAAGGGGGGAAGCAAAAAGCAAAAATGTTTCTACCAGTAAAAAATTACCCTCTGGTAATTCAACAGTTTGCTATTGAAAATTGCCATAGAAATCGTTGATTTTCCCATGAAAAATGGTGGATCTTTCCATAGCAAAATGTTAGTTTACCGGAGGGTATCTCCATTTGAGGATGGGTCCACTAATCACCAAACTAAGGTTTCGGTGATTAGTGTCCATTATTGAGCTAGGGATTTTTGAGAATGACCTACGGTCCCGACAGGCATCTGACATTTTCCACCCAAAAACGCCATATGGGTATGGGTCAAAACCTACTAATCATGTGGTACTGTATAATGGATGACCATCAACCTTGAGGTTCACTGGGGGTACAGGGTTTTGACCCACATCCATATCCATGGGGAAACTTCCGACCATTCATTCATGAGCTGTGAAACCCCATGAACCCGGATAATGAGACAAGGACATTGCAATATCCCATCCACATGGGGGTTTCCACAAATGGAGGTATCCCAAAATGGTTGGTTTTTAATGGAAAATCCGATCAAAACAGATGATTTAGGGGTACCCGTATATTAGGAAACCTCCACATCGCAAAAATCAAGCTGTTGATACCTGTTACCACATCCCATTCACAAGTTGGCTTACCCAGGAAATTGACTAGTTGCTTCGCCCAATGCGGACCTAGTACTTGTTGGTTCGGTTCATACATGTTCATGCCCAATTTTGATGGTGAAAAAGAAAACATTGACTTGCCATTTTACCCCATATTCACCCATGAAAACAACGGTTTACCCGGTCATATTGGCTATATCCCTTTAAATGCGGTTCAAATCATCTCGAAGCATCTGTCAAATCTCAATTTTCTTGGTAATTGCTCCCCATTGTTCCTTATATACTGTTCCTATCACTTTAGTTGTGAAATATCATTAGCAGCAAGGGACTTCTCCATCATATCATGAAAATGTTCATCTAAAAAAGCTGGTATAGCATTGATCCATAGCCATGTTCCAGTCTTCACCCAACAACCGCATCTTGGAATTTCTCAGCCCCAGGTTTTCCCAGCCAAAATTGTTGCATCATATCAATTTCAATACCCAGATATCCCGCTACATTCCAATTATATATATATATATGGGTAAATTATAATAATTCACTAACCTAAAATAAGGCCATATTGGGATAATTCCCCTTACTAACCATGATTCCAGGGTTCGGGAGAACAGTTAACCATGATTCCAGTGAGGTCGCAGTGAGGTCGTTATAATTTACCCGGATATATATATATACACATATACATATACATATATATATATATCTGTGTGTGTGTGCCCATTATCCACTTAGTATCATATGGTTACAGCTCCCAATGGCTGATAATACCCATAGCTGCGAAGCGCTCCCTCCTGACCATTGGATTTTCGCTTTCATCACCCTATAGTGACCCTTGCGCCCATGAGTATCCCAACAATGTTGGCATCCCTAACAAAAATCTCAAAATCGGATTACAATTCGATGAACATCCCCTTAAAATCACATGAAATCCAATTCTAAACTCCAATTCTCATGGATCCGCTTTTCCCAGCCTCCCCATGCATCCCTGGCGTCCGTTTGCTCCGTGGCCGTCTGCCTCTGCGGACGTTGCGCGCTCTGCGTCTCTAGCAGTCGGAAGGCGTGAAGCACATCAGCCTGGAAATGGTTACCGGGCCCTAAAGGATCCCACAAAGCACCATGGTTTTATGAAATCATACTTGGTGCATCCCACTTAGTAAGTAGGTTATAACCCTATAAATGGGCTAGGGTTAGTCCACTTATAACTGGGGTTATAACCCACTAACTGAGATGAACCACCAAGTACCTTTCTTGCTTGGGAAATCCGAAGTTTTTCCACCAGTTTTGGCTGTCAAATTCGAAATTTCATCAACAGTTCTCGTTCAAATCCTAATGTTTGCCAAATTTCCTCAAGATTGGTGAGCTTTCCCGGCAAATCCCAAATTTCATCAGCATTTCCTGCAACGTGAGGCCTTTCATTCTAAGTTGGTTTACAAAACCATTAACCATAATTAGTTTGTGTGCCGCCGATTCGCTGTAACAGTGGGCACCAGAAGGGCACCAGCATTTTAGCACGAGAAAATTTGAAGAAAACCAGGTTCCGAACTTCCAAGGAGACCACGGTTATTTAACGCACAATCTTCAAGACTGACACTATGAAGACTCAATAAATCAACTGTTCAAAAAAGTTGAGGCAACCCACAAAAGTACGAGCAAACCACACAAAACAAACACGAGGAAAAAAAAAGTAAAAGAAAGCACGAGCAAACCACAAAAAAAAAAGCACCAGAAAAAGTACGAGCAAACTACAAAAAAGCACGAGAAAAAGCACGAGCATTGCAGTGACATACAGTAATTCATTGGTGCGGACAGTGCTACACATAAAATACAACATGGGATCCAAAAGTGAAGATCCAAAATGTTGCGAACCCAGAATCAAGTACAAAAACTGAACCAATGCTTTCCAACACCAAAAACAATTCCCAAAAGTGAGGACACAGAGTTCCCAATGTTCTTTTTTTGGGGGGGAATTTAGAATGCTGGCAACCAAGAAAACCTGATATGCTCAAGGAAGCCCATTACTAGCTGTTACGTTAGAGGTGGCACTCAAAACCTACTTATACACAGTTACAAACCTACTTACCCTCTGGTAAACTAACATTTTGCTATGGAAAATCAGCATTTTTAATGGGCAAATCAACTATTTCAATGGGCCATTTTCAAGTTCGCAAACTGTAAACGTTTACCAGGGGGTAGCCATCTAGGAGACTTCACCTTGTGGCTAAAGAATCCCATCCAATAATGATCTTTTCACATAGGATGGGAGAAAAATTCGGATGCCCACCAGTGAAATGTTTCTTGGTTTATGGGGCCCCATCCAAAATGAATAACGATAGTGCATGAAAATTGATGGGGTTCATACACTATGTTTCTTGGGTTTCAAATATTTTTTGGGGGCGTATCGTGCACTATCGTTATTATATAGTTATAAAGCAACGTAGACATCTGCCTGGGGGGCCCCGGGCCCCTGTAGATGTTCATTCTCCAATGTTGATGAACAAGTGGTTCCGCATCACCATTTCTAGATCATTTCCCGGCTAAATCTTCCAACCAATCCAGTGAATGTATGTTAAATCACCATTTTGCCCATGGTTTTCCTATGGTTTTCCTATGGTGTTTCCTATGGAATCATCCAGGTCGCTGATGCCATTGGCCTGTACGTCCCGCTCATCCCGGTTCGCATCGAACCCATCGAGCCCATCGAGCCCATCGAGCCCCAGGGCTCGAACGCCCGGGCGGTCCAGCGACGCCAGCGATGTCAGCGACATGGCGACGTGTGGTCGACATGGGGTGGATCTGATGAATTGATTAAAGTTCTGATGGAAACATGGTTTAACCATGTTTAACCCACCAAAAAAAAAATCATGTTTTAATTGGCTTTAATATCTTTTAAAATTTAAATTTAATCATCCAAAAGTGGTTTAAGCATCAAACAGCAGGGTTTCACCATCAAAGCTCGCAATTGTACTATTTAAAATCGGGGTGAACAATCGTTTACCATTCATCGATTGTAGGGATTGGAAAATGAAGATAGCAGAAATGGGGTGATGGGATTCTGATTAGTTTGCCACAAAAAATGTGCAAGAAACATTTATGTTTTAGCCATATGGATATACCCTCCGGTAAACTAACAGTTTGCTATTGAAAATGACCATTTATCATGGATTTTCCCATTGAAAACGGTGGATCTTTCCATAGTTATTTGTATGTTTTAACCAGGCCCGGTAACCATGGATCCAATGGGCCTTCCGAATGATCCTGCAATGTTTGTTCACCCGATGGACTTCTGGGAACTGCAGTTGCTCAACGTGGGGAATGGCTGGATGGCTGAGGGTTGCTGGGATGATGAAATTGATAGTTAGCCAGTGGATCATTCCCGAACATTCCCTGCGTAAAACGCACGCACCAGTAAGAAAAATATCAAAAAACATGAAAAAATGCTGGGATTTCACCCAACATATAAATGACAAAGTTCCGACTACCTACTGTTCACCATTAGTCATCGCAATCGGCCATCAAAGGGTGCCTGTTCGCATTCCCCCATGCGTCACTGGTTATGATGTATAGTATAGTATATAACCCAACTATTTTTTAAAAAAAAAAAACAATATGACCATAAATGGGTGGTGTACACAATCCCCAGTCATGGTAGGTTTATGGCATTAGGTTTAAGACACTACTCAAGCGTTGAGTCACGTAACAAACTCCAGGCCTTGCAGGCGGTCTGACCAACCATTTCGCCATCTTGTGTACTAAAAACTGCCCTTCTCTGAGTTCAGTTCTCTGTGAAAAACACTTGTTCTTTGGTTCAATCAAACCCAATTTTGGGGTATGGATTTGCAGCTCGGTTTACCAGCCTCAATCAACTGACAGTAACATCTGGAAATTGGGCACCTCAAAATCTGTTCATCACGTGTCCATTGTTAACCCATTTTCAGGCCCATATGCTTGCGCATCATCCATCATCAACCATCCAACTTATCCGGCAATCAAACGTGGTAACTCAAACTTCAGCATTTACAGATGAGATTTTCCCAGCTATAAACTATAAACCCTCCATTTAGTTCGGGAATTTTCCAGCAAGCCATGTAAACGATGACTTTGGAGGGTATGAGAAAAAAAGTTCTGCCGATTATCGCTTTTTTTGGAACCAACCACTAGTAATCAAATAAGGACACACACATTCCTTCAAAAAGAACGTCTCCGTTTCCCCTTATTGTAATAACTTTATTAAATTTTCCAACTATATGAGGTGTCCCTGACATTATTGTCCACATCATAATTTCCCATTGGATATTACAATTGGTGGGATTATTCCATAGTATGTCATTACTTTCAGATTATCATATCATATACCCTCTGGTAAATTAACTTGTTGACCCTGAAAATGACCAATTTATAGTGGAAACTAGTCTTCCAACCCCGACAACTGCCAGGGTAGTCATGTTAATTTACCAGATGGTAAATAATATCTCTCGCCATCGCCCTCTCTGGGAGCTCAGCATCTTACTGAAGGTGAGCCAAGGACAGCTTGGCAGTGAAAAACGCCCGGACAGCTCAGTTATATTACAATGATCTTCTTACTGTGGATGGGCCAGCGAAATCCTGCACCACCACAAGGATGGTTGAAACCCTATGAAGAACACCTATCAACTGCAGGAATTCGCAACCACAGTATTTTCATCCTATTTTCCTGTTTTACATTGTTGTCATCCTATTTTCATCTATTTTCCATTGAAAATAGGCAGGATTTCCATATTTTCCAGCCAGAATTCAGCACATATTTCCTTCACGATTTCCTGGTTGGTGGTTGAACCCTACCCCTCTGAAAAATCATGGAGTGAAAGTCAGTTGGGATGATTTTCCATTCCCAACTGTTTCTGGAAAGTCATGTCATCCAGTCATGTTCCAAACCACCAGATACCACCAGCCAGTCCTTCACGATTTCCCTCGCGATTTCCCCCATCTGAGGTGCAGCACGAGTTGGATGAAGACATTGCGATGCCCTCGGCTGCCACTGCCGTGCCGTGCTGCCGCGGCGCCGTGCGCAGAGCCGCCAGCACCTTGGCTCTCATCTGCCCGTAAAGGAAAGGTGGTTTATATATATGTTTATATGGGTTTAGTTCGGGAAAATCAACTATGAATTCTATTTGGTATTTTTTTGATTTTAGATTTTTATAAGTGATAATGGGGATCTCATGGAATTTAGCCCAACTGAGAATGAAACATGGCGGTTAAATCCAGTATCATTCTGGATGGGAATACTTCGCTGGGATTTTTTCAACAATGATATATGGATTTTCCAGCCATTGGGCTATGGTTGATTACCAGAGGTTGCAGGATGGGGCCCCCAAGATAGCTAAGTTGGTTTATAAGTGGCTTAACAATGGTTTATGATAGATATAACTATAGTTAATGGGGATTATAAGGGTTTATAAACCAACTTAGAACTGTGGGGCCCCATCCTGTGGGGGTTCTTATTGGAATTCATCGTAATTAGTGGGGATATGTGGGGATTATACAATAACAATGATGATTCGTGGTGATTGTCGTGGGGATATGTATAGGAATTAATGGCGATTACCACGATTTCCCTTATGAACTAGGGTGTTGGTGCTGATGAAGTAACTATAGTTACATGGGTTATATATACTGTATAAACCAAGTCAGCAATCCAACATGTTGCTATGGTATTGCTATGTTTCATCTCATATATATATATATATGTGTGTGTGTGTTATTTATGTATAGTATTTATGTTTAGTATTTATGTATTCATTTATCTATTTATATATGCATATATTTATTTATTTATTTATTTATTTATTTATTTACCCTCTGGTTATTTAACATAGCCATGGAAAACCACCATTTTTAATAGGTAAACCATCTATAAATGGGCCATCTATACCATGGCTATGTTAAATAACCAGAGGGTAATATATATATTATATATATATATTACACCATTATTTGCCAAATGAAATTGGTGATGTTCCGTAGCCATGCCTCTGTGCATTGTGCCAACCTGCCATCCTCAATGACCTGCCAATTCAAATCATCCTCAGATGCTAGGTTTATGGCACTGGGTTTACCAAATCAGCTATGTTAACCACTGTTCACTAGGTTTTATGGTAATTATAGCTATAGATCTAATAGATAGATGGGTCAAAAACCACTTAGTGGCTTATCCGCAATCCCATCCACCTGTGGTGATTGGGCCATCTACTTTGGTGGTTTTACTCACAAAAATTGGGGATATATAAATAAACCCCATCAAAATGGTCTGACTCCGCATACCCTCTGGTAATCTAACATAGCTACGAAAAATCCACCATTTTGAATGGGAAAATCGAAAATATTTCGACTGGGCCATAGACTCTATGTCGCAAACTGTAACAGTCATTACCAGAGGGTATCTCAATATAACCATCATTAACCATCATTTTGTTTAACCATTATTAACCATTCATCATCATCATTGACCATGAAATTAACCATTAAATTACCCATTATATTACATATCTATCCCAATATTAACCATTAATTGGATTTTCCACTTCCCAAACTGTTAGATTACCAAGTTAGGTCCCAAGAGGTGGTGCCCCAGAAAACGCCAAGTTCGTTTATAAGTTCAATAGTCCTGTGGTTTATGGTAGATATATCTGGGTAAAGGCCAGAATATTTCACTAACCTGAATAGTTCGGCCATTTTGGGATGATTCCCCTTAACAACCATGATTTCCAGTGAGGGAGAACAGTGAGGTCGTTATAATTTGCCCAGATATATCTATACTATTCTATACTATACTTGATTACTATACTGGTTGGTGGTTGAGCCCTACCCCTCTGAAAAATATGAGTTCGTCACTTGGGATGATGACATTCCCAATATATGGAAAATAATCCAAATGTTCCAAACCACCAACCAGTATAGTTTATAAACCAACTTATAACTGGGGGGGGCACAACCTTGCAAAGGGTCCCATGTTCTTTCGCTCCCATTTTCTACAAGGTGGTGCCCCCCAGTTATAACTTTCTTTATAAATCCCATGAATACTATAGTTATAGGTACCATAAACCATAGTTATTGGAGTTATGTTCACCAACTTAGCTATCTACTTGGTGGCTCATCCCACGAATCGTAAGTGGCTTAGTTCACCCCAATTATAACTGGATTCACCCGCTCCTTATCCCATGTAAATCACTGGGGTTATAACCCACTTACGATTCGTGGGTAGTTCGCCACCAAGTAGGGGGCCCCACTTTCTAACCAAACACCAGCCCCTCACTGCAAGACCTCAACTCGCTCGACTCTTCAGATCTCCGGATCTGTGCCCCCGACCTGCGCCCACCGACCTGGTGTCAGCTGGCGAAATCGAAGCAAAAAATGGAGGTGTCAATGGGAAAATCAAAAGATTTTGGAACAAAAAATGGAACATAAAACCTGGAGGTTTAGTTGGGGGTTTAGTTGGTTAGTTGGTTTTAAAAAAAAAAACACACTAAAAAAAACTAACCAACTATAAAAAAAACACTAAAACTGGAGGTTTAGTTGGTGAGTTGGGCAGATCAAACTAGAGAATTTCTGGGATTTTCCACGGAGCCGACCATGACCTGGGGATGATTTACACCATGAAAATGGTGATGACTTGGGGATGGTTACTACTTGGTGTTGCTCACTACCCACGGCTCGTTTTTGGGTTAGTTCACCCCAGTGATTTACATGGGATTTTTGGAGCGGGTGAATCCACTTAGAATTGGGGTGAACTAAGCCACAACCACGATTCGTGGGTAGTTCGCCACCAAGTATTGGGGTTGCCTCAGTTGCCTCATGTAAATCTCGACCCATGACAGTGGCAATCAAGCCACCAAAACCATATGGAAGCCCTGGCACTCAGGAAAGTTGAGGAAAAAGAGGACGAACTGATCAGCTGATAAACTGGCCAGATGAGGTTGCAAAATAAGCTGTCGTGTATTTCTGGCAGGTGATTCTTCGTCAAAAACTGCCAAGGTTCTCGAGGTCACATCCACCTTTGACACGTTGTCAGTTTCAAAGTGCAACCAGGGCGCTGCATGGTGGTGCTTCGCAACAGCTGTTGGTAGTTGGCCTTGCGACATTTGAGCATCCCTTGGGTGGGTCAATTGTAATGTCAACCCCGGATGAATAAACCATGGTTTATGGCTTTAGCGGGGTACTCCTCCAATGGTCATCTGATACTTTTTTATGGTACCCTCCCAATTCAACAGCCCAATTAGGTGTTTTTTTAATCCAGGGTTGACATGAAAATAGTTCAACAACCTGAAGCAAAGCCGTGTTGGGATAGTTACCCTTACTATACGCATCATCTCTGGGGGACGTCCCTCAGACCGCAGCATGAATCTAGGGGGATTCAACCCTCTGCCGAGCCACCAATCCAAAATAATGATGGTTTTTATGAATCTTTACAAGCCACCATTACAGTGGTTGTAGGATGTTGTAGCTGGTTAAGCCCGAAACATAAGCCAGAAAATTCTATCTTCTTGTTGCAGTGACGGTATTGTGGTTGGATCATGCCTTGCCTCTGCACTCTTCAACTGTTCTTGCTGCTTGGCATGTGTCTCCTGGCTCTAAAAAACAGCTGGGGGTGTTCGACAGAACGATCCCAGGAGTTGAATCTGAAGAACAAACCTACTGGAATCCAAACCAACCCAAGTAACCTCTGGAAAATTTAACATGGCTATTGAAAATGGCACATTTATAGTGGATTTTCCCATTAAAAATGGTGATTTTTCCATAGTTACGTTAGTTTACCAGCGGGCAATCCGGTAGTTTGCAAATTGTTTAAGGGGCCGAAAAGCATCATCCTTTTTGATGAATTGCAACTGTCGGATTAGCGGAGTTTTCTAGTAGCAGCAACTACACCCCTTGATCGATACACATGGGTTGCTAATAAGTTTCTCGCCCACTCTGAGAAACCAACATGGCCGACACATAGCACTTGGCTACCTCCGATTTACACATAATGTCAAACCCGGGTTAATAAACCATGGCTTATTAATTAGGGGGGTATTCCCCCATAGTCATGATTTCATACTTAAATGGTACCTTCCCAATTAAACAACCGTTTGGGGTTTATTAATCCAGGGTTGACATGAAAAAATGCCAGCTGAACACGGTAAACCAATAGACCCCAACTAGTTGCCCAATCATGGTGTGGATGGAGATTACCACATCCCCCATGCCAGTGGGTCAAGCCCTACAAGAGGATGACCATCTGCGAGCTGAAGAGAAAATACATCAAGTTTTCGTTAGTTACCCTCTGGTAAACTAACAGTTTGCTATTGGAAATGGCCATTTATAGTGGATTTACCCATTAAACATGGTGATTTTCCATAGTTATGTTAGTTTACCAGAGGGTACATATACTTAAATCCTATATGCTCATAAATATCCCATGAAAAACCCTCATACTCAAATCCGACTTTTGATCATGGCACAAATGAGGGTTTCCATAAGTAAGGTACCCCCAAATAATCCATTTATGCAGGATTTTTTTCATTATAAACCATCATTTTGGGGTACCCCCATTTATGGAAACCTCCAATTACCCTCTGGTAAACTAACATAACTATGGAAAATCACTATTTTTACTGGGAAAATCCACTATAAATGGTCATTTTCAATAGCTATGTTAAATTACCAGAGGGTAAACAATGTACAGAAACACAGCCCTGCCGTGCCGTGATGCCGTGCGAGCAGCCGGCCCCAACCTTCATGCTCTGCAGCTCGCTGCGGAGACTGTCCAACTCCGAATCTCGCTCGGTCATCTGTTTGTTCATCGCCCTAGGAGCGTGCAGCAATGACTGCTGCACCACTTGGTGGCTCATCCCACTTAGTAAGTGGGTTATAACCCCAGTTATAAATGGGATAAGTAGGGTTAATCCACTTACAATTGGGGTTATAAGCCACTTACTAAGTGGGATGAGCAGCAGGGAGCAGCCTGGTGGGGAAAGACTGTCGATAACCTAAACTGAGAGAAACTACCAGAGGGGTTTCCACTAAGAAAGGTCAAATTTTGAGAACAGCAGGGGATCAACAAAGCACCAAGCTTGCCAAGTTTGCCAAAATACCCTCCCGTAAACTAACATTGATGTAGAAACCCCATCATACATCCAGATATATCCCCATTATATCCCAGTAGATCCCCATTTTACCACCATTTTTCTTGCTGAAATTCCTTTTTCCTATGGTTTCCTATGGTTTCCTATGGTTTCCTATGGTTTACTGCTGTGGATAGAAAAAATCCTGCACCAGTTGGTAACTATCGGCAACTACGAAACACGGCAAATACATGTAAATACTGGGATTATAACGGGATAAACTGAACAGTGTGGGTATTACAATGCCATTTTTACCACCCAAAAATGGGAATGGTCAGTTTATACCACCTATATATTTATGGTGATTACTGGGGGATGGTGCAAATGACATTGTTTCACCCACATTAAATACCCATCTATAGTTGGTGTACCTATTTTTTTACCCACTAAAAATTGTGATTTTCCATGGCAAAATATGAGTCTTCCAGTTTTAACGACTTTAAACCCCATTTTTTCCGTGTTTTTTTTCCATATTTGAAACACCTTTTTGTATCCAGCAAAACATCACCATTTATCTGGGTAAATTATAATATTTCACTAACCTAAATAGTTCGGCCATAAAAGGGGATGATTTCCCCTAAATAAACCATGATTTCCAGTGTTCGGGAGAACAGTGAGGTCGTGATCTAATTTACCCAGATTTATATCATATATTATCCATAGATTCACCATTATTAACCATAGATTCACCATAGATTTACCATTTTTAACCATAGATTTACCATAGATTCACCATAGATTCACCATAGATTTACCATTTTTAACCATAGATTTACCATAGATTCACCATAGATTCACCATAGATTCACCATAGATTTACCATAGATTCACCATAGATTCACCATAGATTCACCAAATCTTGGTTATGTACATATATATATATATCCAGCAAAACATCACCATTTATGGCAAAAAACATCTACCCACCTGGTGATTTCCACCGCGCCAGGTCACTCCAGCTTTTCGGCTTCGATGACCGTCTTGCTGCTGTCAGCCTCAGCCGGTGTCAAAATGGGACATGGAAGATGCGGGGAAGTGGTGGGATGTAAAAAGATCATCCAAAAGCGAATCCATCAATCATCATAGCTTACCATTCATCACTATGAGTCACCATTCATCACTATTAACATTTATTAATCACTATTAATTAATCACTATTAATCACTATTAACCACTATCAATCCCATTAAGCACTATTAAGCACGATTAGCCACTATTAATCACTATCAATCACTACTAAGCATTACCACCAGATGTCACCAGTGACCCATCGGTCCAAGTTGTTCCAAGGCCCCGTGCTGCCAATTTGGCAGCCTCAGCTGCCTGAGCGCGCATCTCCTGCGGCTTTACATAATTGGATCTTCATGTTGGATCATGATGATGATGATGATGATGATCATCATGATCATGATGATGATGATGATGGTGATGATGATGATGATGATCATGATCATGATCATGATCATGATGATGATGATCATGATCATGATGATGATCATGATGATGGTGATGATCATGATGATGATGATGATCATGATGATCATGATGATCATGATGATCATGATGATCATGATGATCATGATGATCATGATGATGATGATGATGGTGATGATGATCATGATGATCATGATGATCATGATGATCATGATGATCATGATGATGATGATCATGATGATCATGATGATGATGATGATCATGATGATGATGATGATGTCTATCATATCTATCATATCTATCATATCTATCACATTCCCATGATATCTCAAATGTCTGGTGAAATCACCACTTTAATCGTAGTACTACCATCATCAGATCTCTTTTTTCATATTGAGGTGGTTGAGCAAAGCTTCCCAACCAATTCCCCAAAAAACCATTGGGCGTTTACTCTGACTCGTCTTGTTCAGCTGCACTAAGAGAATCAATGAATGATTACTTTCCTGGTTGATGGTATACCTACCCCTCTGAAGAATATGAGTTCGTCAGTTGGGATGATGACATTCCCAACTGAATGGAAAAAAATGTTCCAAACCACCAACCAGTTTCTTTCAGATTGCAACCGTGAATTAGCAAGACTCATTGGATTGGTTGAAGGGAAAATCGCAACCGGAAAACCCCTTTTTTTTGGTGGGGTTTAAACCATGGTTTCCGGTTAAGATGTTCCCTTAAACCAACCCATTTTGCAGACCCATGGCCAACCCGAAGGCCGTCGACTTCGCCTATCCCAATGGCCATCGACGAAACGCATCGAAACGCTGTCCCTGACTTCAAGCCGCAGTCTGCGACGTCTGCGAATGGATGAACCTCCATTGTTGTAAAGTGGCAGGGAAATGCCCATAGATTATAAAATATTGTAGAATTGCAGCGCCATATCCCTAAGGATCCAGTTGGTGAAAAAAAACAGTTAGGTTATAAGCTGGTTTATACAGTATCATACACTGTTGTTATTATAGTTACCCTCTGGTAAACTAACGTAACTATGGAAAATCACCATTTTTTATGGGAAAATACACTATAAATGGCCATTTTCAATAGCTATGTTAGTTTACCAGAGGGCATAAAATATTATAGAATTGCAGCACCATAGATGATGAATGCATTAAATTACCAAAAGAAAAGAATTATTTAAAGTGCACCAATTGTTGATAAAATATTATACTGGTTGGTGGTTTCAACCCCTCTGAAAAATATTAGTCAATGGGAAGGATTATCCCATATATTATGGAAAATAAAAGTAATGTTTGAAACCACCAAGCAGTATAGAATTCGAAGAAGCTGGGCAAAGTGCAGCACTTTGCAGAAGATGAATGATGCGTCGGATTGGGGTTCCCTTGTAGTAGTGCAGCTCAAAAGTTCATCGAGGTTCATTTCAGCTTTGGAAATCATCCAAAAAATATCGGTAAATTGCCATGTGGTTACTAAGCACTTAGCTGGCTACGGGTACCCCTTGAAAATAGTGGTCATCATTTCAAGTGTGTGTTTTTAATGTTTGAAACCACCAACAAGTTAGTAGCTCCCCAATGCTCTATGTTTTTGGGGGATATGGATAACCTTCGTGCAAAAAGGGCCACATCCGTCGTCCTCAAATTGATGCTGCATCGTCTGCAGTGTCTCCTGGGGAGGGCTGAACTGAATGTATATTTGAAGAGTCGGAGTTACTCGAAGAGGCAGCCTATCAAGGTTTTATTAATTGCAATTCATGACAATTAGGGTGGTAATTAGTGGAACAATAATGATTACCCTCTGGTAAATTAACATAGACCCTGGCAGATAGGGGTTGGAAGACTAGTTTCCATTAAAAATTGGCGGTTTTCAGGGCCGATGTTTATTTACTGGAGGGTAATATATATCCAAAGTTTTCTAACAGATTCAATTGTACTGAACTATCTATCCAATGGGTTGACCACCAAATTCAGCGTGAATCACTATTGATATTGTTACGTAACTAGTGTGTACCTGTATTGATTACTGTAGTGTGTAGCAAGCCCTAACTGGAAAAGTTCGACACCTGGAACGGAGGAAACATCATCTTTTTGGGGGGCCCCAAAAAAACGCTCCCTGAAAGATCGAAAGGTCATATCGCACTAACATACTGGTACCCTCTGGTAAACGTTTACATAACTATAGCGATATGGAAAATATTCATTTTTAATGGGGAAATCAACTAGACACGGCCATGTTCAATAGCTTTTTGTATGTTTACTAGAGGGTTAATGATGTTTCTATCTTCTGAGGGGTTGTTGGTTCCAACAGAAGTTGATTTGGGCACCAAATATCGGCAGATTGGGCGCATGAACGCATGAACCCACTCCCCAACAAGATGATCTAATTACCAAACGCGATTGGTTTTCAACTCATGTTAGTTGTTTAAACCATCACTTGGATTTGCTTAAGGGGTCCCCCAAAAATAAAAACATTCACTATAGATTCCCCAAATGGTGGATTTTCCATTGGGAAAATAAAAAAAAAACAGGATTATCAAACATATAATTAGGGGAAACTCGTCAACCTTTTTTCGGCCATCTATAGTTGGTCTGGGTATAGTATCATTTGGCCATTTGGCCAGAGTGATCCACCCAAGCCATGCGCCATGCACGCCAAACCTGCCGAGAAAAATATCGAGAAAAAAAACGCACACCTTCAAAGATCCCCACATCGAACCGGTTGTTGCAGCCAATCCCAAACCTCAATAGATGGATCTAAGATGATCTAAGATGATCTAAGGACAATTTTGAGAATTTTGACACCCAATTTTTTTCAGGGTTTTTCCATATGGTTTTCCGAACCACTGTTCCTTCAAGGCGCCCGGATCGGATAGCCCTCCCTTGGGGCAATCCCAAATCCATCGAGATCCGTCGGAATCCGTCGGTCCGTCCGACCTCCAAGTGCTTCACCTTCTGCGTCAAGGTCTTATTTTCGGATTGGAGTTGCAGCTGATGTGCCTGCTTTCGGAAAACCCATGGAAAACCCGGTTAGAAAACTGGGTGACGTGGTTCTAGTATAATCCTGAGTACATGCCAATTCAGGGAACCAAAAACGAATATCTTGGGGAAAGCTGGTGTTTTATAACGGTGTTTTCATGGTGCTTGAATGGATATTAAATCAATTTCGGGGACCTACTTTTCTCACTTAAGGAAGATCTGTACATTCCGGATAGCGGAATCCGCATGCGTTTCCCTTGGCCCATCTATTAGACCAGCACCCATGGCGTCGAAGCAGCAGTAATCCTATTTATTGATTGGCTTACCCTCTGGTAATTTAACATAGCTATTGAAAATGGCAATTTATAGTGAGTTTTCCCATTAAAAATTGTGATTTTCCATAGTTATGTTAGTTTACCAGAGGGTAACTGCACCTTTTCCAAGTTATATTTTTCATCTGATAACTTGCTGGCTGGCACGAGCAGCCAACTCTCACTTTTCCAGGTCCAAAAATTCCACTATCCCAAGGGAAAACCAGCATTGGTAGCATGTTGACCCTAGGGTAAAGCAAACCCCATGATATTCCATTATATCCCACTATATCCCATGAAAAAACATATATATATATATATTTATACCAGATAACAAATCTGATTTTGGGACCCAGGGGATTTATATGGATTTATGGTCTAACTTTGGAGAAAAGTGGGATTCGCATTTCCCAAGTAAAGTAACTAATCCGTCACCATAAATAATATTTTTCCCCATATCCATATATTTCCCAAGGGATCCGTACCCTCTGGTCATTTAACGTAGCTATCCAAAATGGCACATTGAGTTACGTAGTTGATTTACCCATTAAAAATGGTGATTTTCCATAGAAATACTGGATTTTCCCATTAGAAATTGTGATTTTCCATAGAAATAGTGGATTTACCCATTAAAAATGGTGATTTTCCATAGAAATAGTTGATTTACCCATTAAAAATTGTGATTTTCCAGTTCGCGAAGTGTTAGTTTACCAGAGGGTAACCAACACTTCCCAGGGGAGCCCTCTTTTAGGGGCACGAGGCGTGCGCTGCGCAGCCTCCAGTTCTTCGTTGTGCTTTCTCAACTCAGTGGCCTACCACACCGCGAAGTGCTGACGTGCTGACGTGCTGGGCCGGCCCTGGGGTAAACATACCCTCTGGTTATTTCATATAGATGAATACCCTCTGGTAAACTAATATAACTATGGAAAATAACAATTTTTAATGGGTAAATCAACTATAAACGGCCATTTTTAATAGCTATGTTAGTTTACCAGAGGCTAATTAATTCCAGAGCGCAAATAGGATAATAATCAGAGGGTAAATGGAATTCATGTAGATAGAATAGGAAAATAATCAGAATACCCTTTGGAAAATCATGTTTTAAATAACCATTTAAAACTCAGTGGCTATGGACAATGTTATTATTCTCAACTCAGTGGCTATGGAAAATCAATATTTTGTTAATAGGGAAATCTTCATAAATCATCTGTAAATGGTCCATTGTCCAGTTCGCTATGTTAAATCATCAGAGGGTAAATGGAATTCATGTAGACGGTTATTAAATATGTTATTAGTAGGAACATATTTATGGCATTCATTGGATGCTTATTGATGCTTATGAATGGTTCAAACTAGGGATTTGACATGATTTACTGGAATAGAATGGTGCTATTGACAGGATCCAATGCCATATAATGCAATATAATATTAATATGATATATAAATACATATAATATATATATATATTTATACATACATATATATATATATACTTATTTACATATGTACACACACATAGACATACATATATATATACATATACATCATGGGATATTTCATGGAATACAATGGGATTTGGGGATTTTCCTGAGAACATTTCATATTCAAATCAAGAGGTTGTCTGCATCTACGTCAGGAAAACAGGATGGTATTGATAGGCTTGGTGCTTTGAGAAGATCCCCTGCTGTTCTGAAAGTTTGACTGTTTGACCGTTTGACCCAAAAAACTTTAGTGGGATATACCCGACAATTGATCAGTTTTGCTATGAAAAACCATCATTTTTACAGTATTGGCCAAACTAAATGAAGGCTTTATTGGGAACATCATGTAACTAATTATATAAATGGAGCATCTTCCGGCAAGCCATGGAGCTGATTACCAGAGGGTATATAAATCGCCCACATTCAGGGGCAACTTTCCACTGGGTCGTTATACTGGCAATAAACACTAACTCATGGCTGCAAAGTGGGGCCCCCTACATAGCTAAGTTGGTTTATAACTCCAATAACTATGGTTTATGGTACCTATAACTATAGTTAATGGGATTTATTAAACCAACTTATAACTGGGGGGCACCACATTGTGCAACATGACTGAAACGAGAAAAGAACACCGATGTCTCACTTAGTCAGAGGTTAATACTATATCCATGTGCTCTATATATGGAATGTTCATGTTAACATTTACCCTCAAAATATCCTACATGGCAAGTATGCCATAGATGGAGCCTATGGGAAATAGTGCTGGCTAGGGCTGCTTGGTATATCCCACGCAGATCTAAATTGGAATTAAAAAAGGCATGTTTCATGGTTCTAATCCTAGAAATATATCTACAGTAGTTTATACAAAAATCCCATCAGTTTTTTATCATGAACCAACAGGGGTCTCGAACGCAGCCGCTGCTGACGCACAAACTCCTGGCGCCTGTTCAGCAGCTTTTTGAGCTTTGGCCATCATCGCTCCCACCTGAGGAAAAAGTTGTTGCTAGAGATGGGTCGGATCTACAGCGCCAAAATTTAGAACGGAAAGCCCACAATTTAGGTTGGGGAATATGATTGTCCACACTTTAAATCAATGGCAATTTCAGGTACTGTACCACATAAACCCCCGAAAAATTGGGGAAGATTATGTGCCTAGGATTAAAAAATCGATTGTAACTCGGATGCACATCATCACATCATCATAGGTTACATGTGGATTGTAAGAATTCATAAACTACCTGGGTCACTTACATATGTGGGTTTCCTAAAATAAGGCTACCCCAAATCATCCATTTGTTTCGGATTTTCCATGAAATCAACCAACCAGCTACCCTCTGGTAAACTAACATAACGAACTGGAAAATCACCACGAACTGGGAAATCACCATGTTTAATGGCTAAGCTAAATCAACGAACTCAATGGGCCATTTTCAATAGCAAATTCTTCGTTTACCAGAGGATTTTCATGGATGTTCCATGAAATCAACCATCCAGCTATTGGGGTACCCTACAGTATCATGGAAACCTCCAAATCAACCAGTTATTTGGGGCTCCCCATGACGATGGCACGATGGCACCTCTTTGGCTTCCTGCTTCAACTTTTTCAGCTGGTTCTTGGCATTTCTCATCCGCAGGCGCCTCAGCCGTAACTTTTGCGATTTTCATAAAGTGGATATGATATACAGTATCTCTATATATATATACATGATGTGTATATATGTATATATGTGTGTGTATTGTTGTATATTATATATACATATACATAGACATATACATATATATATATATATACATATACATATACATATACATATACATATATATATATATATGCCACATGAAATGGCCCAATGATATTTTCTTGCTATGTATTTTCAGTTCGAGTCATCTTCAGCTCCAAATCTTCTACGAGCCTCGGATCCGGTCTGGGGAGCCTGTCGGATCTGTCGGACCTGTCAACTCTTTCCTGGAGACCTGTGACTTGACCCTGCTGCTTGTGACTAGTGGATAGTGAATCTTAAGGCCAAGAAAACATCACTGGTTGGTTAATATATGGTTAATAATGGTTAATATCCTTAAACTATAGCCAGATATCCGACTACATTATCTGGTTGGTGGTTGACCTACCCCCCTGAAAAATGATGGAGTTCATCAATGGGAAGGATGACATCCCATAAATGAAACGGAAAATAAAAAATGTTCCAAACCACCAACCAGAAAACGTCAATATATTCACCATTTTAAGTTGAGTGAAAGCAGGGAGATACCTGAGATATTAGCGAAGTTACTAAAGTTTTTTACCCTTCGGAAAAATCAAACATGGCAATTGTTCAATATTCTTTAATAAATCTGGATAAATTACAATATTTCACTAAGATTAATTAAGGCCATTTGGGGATGATTTCCCCTAAATAAACCATGATTTCCAGTGAGGGAGAACAGTGAGGTCGCGATCAAATTTAACCAGATAAATAAAGGTTTCTACAATGTGGGGCCCCCCAGTTATAAGTTGGTTTAATAAATCCCAATAACTATAGTTATTTGCGTACCATAAACCATAGTTTTTGGAGTTATTGGCACCAACTTAATTAGCTATCGTTTGGGGGCCCCACTTTGTAAGATGGGAAAATGATCCAATTAAATGGAGGAGAAACTCCAGCCACGGAGCTGGCATAGCTCCCCGCCGATCCGCTGGGGCGGACATGCCATTTTTAGCAAAGATCGTCCAACGAAAAACATGGCTAGTGATAAATTACTAGGTCGAAAAATGTAGAAAATGGTAGCCCCACAAGTTGATCCTTGGGTTAATTCCTTCCCGATAAAATCATCAAACAACCCCTTAGTGGTCCCAAATATGTATGAAAATGATCCTCTTCACCATCTTTTCGGGGTGTACCCTCTGGTAAACTAACATAACCAACTGGAAAATCATCATCTTTTCATGGCTAAATCCACTATAAATCACCATTTTTATAGGTAAATCAGGCCATTTCTTTGTGCCCAGTGCCCAGTGCCTTGACATTGGGATCATCCGACTGGGCTACCCTCACTGCTGGGCGAAGACGATGGATGCCCTGCGCAGGAATCAAAAAAATGCAGTACCCTCTGGTAATTTAACAGTTAGCTATTGAAAATGGCCATTTATAGTGAGTTTTCCCATTTAACATGGTGATTTTCCCTCTGGTTATGTCAAAATAGCTATTGAAAATTATGTATATTATGATTATCTTCTCATTCAATTTCATAATTACATATGTCAAAGAGATGGTTTATGTTGATTATACCAGTATGATTGTACATGAAGAAATCATTACCCTCTGGTAAACATACAAAAAGCTATTGAAAATGGCCCAGTCGAAATAGTGAGTTTTCCCACTAATAATAGTGATTTGTCCATTGGAAAAGTTCTATATCCTCTGGTAATTTGTTACAGTATGTTACAGTTTGCTATTGAAAATGGCCCAGTCGAAATAGTGAGTTTTCCCATTCAACATGGTGGATCTTTCCACTTCGTTATGTAAACGTTTACTAGAGGGTAGTAATGCAGCAGCCTTAGTGGAATGATAAGCGATGGGAATGATAAGGGAATGATTCTACTAATGACGAATCACCATTACTGCTGCAGTTTTTGGAAGAAGAATCCATCAACTTTCTACTGGCTACCCTCTGGTAATTTAACATAGCTATTGAAAATGACCCATTTATAGTGAGTTTGTCCTTTAAAAATGGTGGATCTTTCCATAGCTAAATGTTAGTTTACCAGAGGGTACATCCATCTGGGTAAATTATAATATTTCACCAACCTGAATTAAGGCCATTTTGGGATGATGTCCCTTATTAACCATGATTTCCAGTGAGGTCGCAGTGAGGTCGTTATAATTTACCCAGATCCATCTGCATCTCCATTTTTTCCCATCAAAATCCCCTGGTTTCCTGGTGAGTCTCAGCCGTTCCCTGCTGTGGCTCCTGAGGGCGTCATAGATCTTCTGTTCGTTCTGCTTCCGAACCAAGCTTTGGATCCTTGGTGCGCGCGAGCGCGCGCATCCGATGTGTATGTCATTGATAGCGCTGGTAATGATACCCTTTGGTAAACGTTAACAGAAAACTATGGAAAATCACCATTGGTAGGGGGTAAAATAGCCATGTTTATGTGTTTTTTTGGGATTGATAGTGGATTTTAGGGGGGTTACCCTCTGGTAAACATAAAAAACTATGGAAAATCACCATGCTATTAATGGGTAAATCCACTATTTCTATGGCAATTTTCAATAGCTTTTTGTATGTTTACCAGAGGGTAATGATTTCATCATGTACAATCATACTGGTATAATCAACATAAACCATCTCTTGACATATGTAATTATGAAATTGAATGATCGAAGGAAGTTTAGAAGTGAAACTTCCGACAATATGGACAGTTGAAAAGCAGAGGTGAAAAGAGTCAGAAGAGAAAAGATCAGAAGAAAGAAGATGCAGATGCGCGAAAAGGTAGGA
>Ga0126342_10005267_pt1 | contig 22483 bp, 24 predicted proteins | sample Cyp1metagenome_FD_92528 | JGI IMG/M metagenome (GOLD analysis project Ga0126342, IMG submission 92528) | Coral microbial communities from Lord Howe Island, Old Settlement Bay, Australia - Cyphastrea 1 metagenome | ecosystem: Host-associated > Invertebrates > Cnidaria > Coral ...
ACCTCTCGGACTGCATGGCGTACCTTCGCCTCCGATCTGACTAGGGCCCCTGAATGGATTTCGGGCCAGTATGTTACGATGAATGGAGACAACCTGTACATGGGCATGTTCAATGAAATCACACAAACATATGACAAACAGGTGACCAGATGACAAAGGAATGACCAGCGAAAGACAAAGGAATGGCAAACCAATGGCGTGGCAAGGAACGACAGAGGAATGGGAAAGGTCGGAAAGGTTTTTCATGGTCTTTCATGGTCAACTGAGTTGACTGGTTCACGGCAACTCTTTGGCCAAGCGTCTGATTTTGACGGCAAAACGCCTGCCGTAGGGAAGTCCTCGAGGCACAACAAGTAACAACAAGCGACAAAAACACGTCAAACGAAGCTTTCCCCCACCCTGAGTCTGCGACCCATGACCCGGTATGGATATATAGCCAACTCGTTTGTGAGAGACCTTGGAGCAATGTACATGGACAATGTCCAACGTTCCCTAGCGAAGAGCCCTCAGTATCCTCTATGGCAATACGGTAGTACTCAAAAAAACATGCAAAACTCAGCATCCTGCCCAAACTGTTCTTCATGCACAGACACATTGAAGTAAGGCCTTGCGCTGAGACAGAAATACTGTGGTCGAAATGGTCCAGAGCGCTGCATGATCCAAATATATATTCCCAAATGGTTTGCACAAAGGGGTCCAAAACATTTCAAAACATTTCAAAGTTCAAAATCTCCTTTTTCTGTCCGTCTGTCCTTCTCTGTCGCTCTCATGTTTCTTTGCTTTTCTTTTTCACCCAGCTGCCTCAAGCCGAAGCCCATTTCCATGTCTCTCATAATTCCCATGCCGCCCTTTAGCCAGAACTCAGCATGGCCGTGCTGTAGCTCAAGTGCCAAGTTTGCAGTCATTGCATCTTGAAGCGTCCACACATCCAAAATTCAACTAATTCAACTTACCAAAACATTGACTAATGAGGTTGATATGCCATCCGTGGGATGACTGCAATTTAGGCCGATGGCATTTGGCGCCAACTCAACACCCAGCCTCACATCTGAAAGCTGCTTGCCGGCTTTCGCAGCTTTGCCAAAATACACTCTTAGAATGTTGACCAGAAGGAAAGACTTCGCCAAAACCGTTCCCTTGAAGTTTTTTGAAAGCTGCTTGAAGCTGCTTGGAAGCCCCTAAGCTTCAAGCTGAAAGCGCCGCGTGAATAAAAGCCAGGTTGGAGATGTGAAAGACACCTGCATCTATTGTTCAATCTTTACTGAATGTCTATAAGACTAGGGCAGTCGCTGTACTGAAAGCATATTCCACATCGGGTAGAAACTGAGTTCCTTCTTTCCAAGCCCTTCGCATTTAGCATTTCCGTAGAGAAGTTGTGCTGCTCTCCAAAGGTCTGCAGACCAGAACAAGGACTGAAAGCTACTTCAAGCACTCGACTAGACAATGCTGCTCTACTTCTGCAGTGAACGAGTGAACAGCTTATTGACGTCTTGAATCGTCTTGCAAGATCTTGCAGTGTGAAATCGTGCCAGCCCAGCGCCAGCGCCCTGAGGTGCCGACTGTGTCAAAATGCATTGAGCCAGTGCAGTTGACAATCGTCTTCAGGCCTTAGAGCAGCATCGCTCACCACTGCTTAGCATCGGCTCAGCATCGGCTTAGCATCGAGTGGTTTCATCATTTTTCATCAGCTTCTTTGGAGTTCTTGGGGATTGGGAGTATCGGGTGAGAAATTCAGGGGCATTTCCTTGGGATCAACTGCCTGGATGCCTTCAAGGGGAGACCAAGTGAAACTAAAAGCTGGGTCGAGCTTCTCTAAGTCTTTCGATACCGACTCAAATTCAGAAAAGCAAATCGTAGACATCTCATGACATCTCTAGGCTCCTAAGGTCCTAAGGACAACAAACGGATCTCATATGGACACGAACTGCAAACTTCTTTGAGCGCCGAAGCCAACACGAATCGTCCCCTTCATTTGCCCGATGTGGAAGATCTCAGGGCAGACGCAGAAGGGAACTGACCCTTTAGCCCAAAAGAATTATATAAGAAGATCAGGAGTTTCCTTTTGCTGACTTGCTGCACCTTCATGTTCACACTCATCCCAGGAGTCACTGTGATAGGTGTACCACCTGAAGCTGCAAGGAAGCTGCAAAGAAGCTGCATGTAGCTGCTTTAGTATGACGATTGACAAAGCCGCGCCTAAGTGGAAGGTGAACGGCCGCATGAACATCTCTGTGTCAGCCCTGGCGAGGTTTCTCTGAAGTGTCAAAGGCTCAAAGCTAAGCTCAAAAGAGTTCAGTCTTGTTGTTGAACACATGATTTTCCCATCTTTCCCATGACTTCGCTGAGGTTGGCTCTTCAGTTTGCTGAAAAAGGGAATCGGAACCGTGTCCAGCACGTTGCGCATGATTGAGGATGATCTTGGTTCGTCCGGAGCACGCAATGCATTTGGAAGGACGAAACTTGTTTGCGGCACGGTCCGTGACAACTTTGAGGTCGGCTCCTATCCTTGTCAAAATCCGATGCAGCTCCAATGTCCAAATCCATGTCTGCAAAACCTGATCAAATATGCTCAACTGATGTCATCATGTCAATTGCGTTGATTGTTTGCACAGGACAAAAAGATCAGGATAACCACGCAGTACAGAAGATGTCTTAGCAGTGAACTTCGAACAATCACGTCAACCATAACATGAGGCCTCAGTGGCTTGTGATCAAGCAGAAAATGTGCAAAGGCAATGCAGCAGCTGTAGCATGTGTCAAACAAACGGGAAAAAATGGCAATGACCAATGCACCAGCGGAATCACAAAGCTCCCCACGCTTGTGTGATATCAGGCATGTGGCTGCTGAGATTCATGGTGAATCCAAGGGAAGCGTTGAAGTACGGCTTGAAAAGCCTGGCACTGGAAATTTGAAAACGAAATCGCTTGTAAGACTTGTAAGAAATAGTGAGCAACTCACAGTGAGCATTCTCTTTCCCTCAAACTGGCCTGACCCATGTTGTTCCACCAGGGAACGTGTATTTGTACTGAGGGTTCTTGCTGCTGTTCACCTAGCCAGCACTGCCAGCAAGTGCGGAAAATGCTTGGGAACATGATGTAACACAGTACCGAAGAAAACATGGTGAAACCTCACTCATTTCATAACATATGTTGTTTCTGTTTCAATTATCAAACCATATTTCCGGAAAAGTTTCGACAAACACGGTGCTCCATAGGTCGTGCTTCGTCGCAGCCCGCCTCAGTGTTCCAGTTCCATGCAAAGTTGTCCTTCTCCTGAGGATTGTTCAAGTTGAAGAAGGTGTTGCCCTGCCGGGACGAAACAAACTTCAAAAAAACTTCGGAGAAATAGTAGAAATAGACATCTTATACAGTATTATACATGCATAATACATGCATCTGTCTTGAAATAACTTGAAATACCTGAACATCTGAACTTCCTTCAAGCATCCGCCATGCCAACCTGCTGGTCGTTGGCTTCGTCTGGTTCGAAGCCAGTCTTCATATTCAAATCTCCGCCTGGCCATGCTGTGTAGATTCGTGCTGATGCCTCAAAATCATGTCCAAGTGAATAGAGCGAGAGCAACCAGCCGGAGAGGTTGTAAGACATTGCAAGAAGTTGTCAGCCAAGCAAGCCTCTGACTTCTCCAATGCTGTTGACGCCGTCCTTCAGGAAATCTAAGAAGTCCTTCTGGAGTCCTTGAATGTCGAATCTGTCCACGTTCAAGAGTCTCAAGTGACTCAAGTGCTTAGGCGATCAGAGGAATGTCAGAATTTCCTGAGACCGTCTTTGTGTGCAAAGTCACCGTCACAAATCGTCACAAACTGAGGGAACTTTGGGGCTTCTGCGTCGCTCACCTCTGAGGGAACTCGGCCTCTCACACTCGGCTCAAATCCGAAAGCGATGCTCGGCACTGGACGGAATCACGGAATCCGAAGATGTTACAGAAACAATGCGTCACTATATCACTTCATGATCACTCGTTGTAAACATCTTGTCACATCGTGTAACATTCTGGTAACTTGTCTGCATCTTGTGGCCTTGGAGCCCCAGACTTGATGCCAGAAGGCAGAATATGAATGTCGAACCTGTACACAACTTTACACAACAGCAGACTTCATACGAGAAAGCATGCAATAGCATGCAACAGCACAATACTCTGGCAACTCTGCAATGGCAGACTTCATATCGCGTGGCATGACGATATGACACAACCTGCAAGACCGAAAGACTTCTTGAGCTGTTTCAAGCTCCTGCGGCCGCAGCTGGTGACAATTGATTCGTGCACATGATCTTTGCCATGCAAGTGGAAAACTGACCACGACTGTGACTTGGCCTTCGTCTGAAATTCAACAATTGCAGATGTTGAGTTCGTCTCGGCAACCTGTTGAACGTGGCGCAATATAGTCTACAGTATAATATATATATATAAAGACGAAAAGACTGTGTGTGGGCAAAATTGCGCATAGAAACTCCATATTGCAGCCAGCCTTCTGGATGCCCAAGACTCTGTGGTAAAGGTGTTCATGCTGCAAATGCGGGCCTTGCTGCTGGTGAGATACTATCAAACTTCATCAAGTGAATCTGAAAACGCAGTGAAGCCCTGGGAAAGTTTTAATGCTGAATTTGCATCAGAATCAAAAACCAAGTCCAGAACAGCCATGCAGGGCATGGGAGGCTGTCACATGTTCAACTTGTTTGATACGGGCAAGGACATCTTTTGGAACCTGGTCGCAGGAGGGGCTCCGTTCTAGACACACTAAGTTTTCAGTCACCTCAAGTCAAAGTACAGTAAGAGGTCCATCACCATCTTTTGTCATATGAAGAAATATAGACAATACACTACATGGAAACTTTGACGGATACTGTAGACATATCTTAGCAACCAGGATTTAAAGAGCTATTTTTCAAATTCTTTCAAAGCGCTGTAAAGTTTTGAAACAAATCAGAGGCAAAGTGTGAGGTGCCAGAACAGGAACCTAGAGGTCCTATGAATCACTCGGTCATTCAACTTTGAAATCCAAAGACAGAATCGCTATTCACCAAATTTCACCAATCTAGCCAAATCTAGCCTGGCCTAACCTCATCTAGCAATCATTTAGCAGCATCAAAGGTTCCACATCCACATACCTGTATATAGATCTAAGGGGTAGAGATCTCGCAGTCCGTGGCTTGTTTGGAGACCTGACATGAAATGCTCAAAGTCTTCTAAAAGGATCTTGCGGGGTCCAAAACTCTAAAGTTCTGGGCTGGGGATCAAAAAGTGATGCCAGGTCTGAAAGACTCTAGAGGGCCCTAGAGGGCTTCAAAGATCCGAGAGAAGTTGCTGCGGCACCAGCCGAATCATCCGAATGGTCAAACAACCAATAAGAACGCGCTACACTTCCAAATGGACGCATCTTTTGTTTTTTTTTGCTTCGCACAAGCCGCAGCTGCAGCTGAGTGCAGAGTCCAACTGTTAGCTATCTGCTTCGCAGAATGAAACTGAACTTGTGAACCTTGCAGCACCATGATCGTTTTTTTTGTCTGAATCACGGAATAGGAGGGAAAAATCAAATTATCAAACAAGGGGAGAGGAACAGAAGCAAAAAGGAGCAAAAGGAGGGGTAGACATCTATTGATGTGGAAGCTGAATTGGTTCTATATAGTGCCAGGGATCCAGAATCTTGAGATACGTAGCACATACCAGCTTGGAAATGCCCCAAGATTGGGCCCCTTCCCAACCAACATACTTTCAAGTCAGACCATCTATAGATCCTCCATAGATCCTCCATAGATCCTAAGATGATTCGACATCCTTGGACACCTACTGTAGACTGTAGATCCTTGGAAGCCTGGAGACTTCAACTCAGACTCATACGACTATACTTTGCGCGGATGGCAAAAGAAACTTCAGCCACAGACAGAAATTGACAAGCTCTGAACGCCACACAATCGACTACACCATTACCTTATTGTTCCATATTGTTCCAAAGATTGGGATTGGAAGGGAGAGCAATGCCAAAAGCTACCGGAATCTAGAACTTCCTATTTCTCAAAATGAAGATCTCCCTTACATATTTTGTGTGTCAAATGCAGTAGTTTGAACCTTGCCCACACCTTTTGGGGTATTCAATCTATTCACATTCAAGGACTGGACAGAAAATGACAGGAAAAATGACAGAAAGATCATCGAAAGATCCTTAAAGAACTTCAAGCACCGGACCTGCACCACCAAATTGTTACGGCTGCATTGTAGGATCTTCACCCGCGGGTGCTCGAGGTCAAGCTCCTGTGCGAAAGCTTGGACAAGAGCTGGTGAGCCTGTAAGAATCTTTAAGAATCTGTAAGAATCTGCAAAAACCTTTAAGATTAATTCCAGAATATATATATATATTGATTATATATGAATAAATCATAATAAATCATATGTAGAAGGACAATATAGGATCCGCGAATGGTCCAGTTGAGCTCACTTCAACTGACAAAGAAAAGCAAGGGTGCGTTACTCCGTGATCTTAGTGCGTGAGCCGCGGAAACACTAAAAGTTGTCTGAATATGCGCGACAGGAAAGGAGAATCATTCCGTGCGATAGCAGATGTTGTGCTCAGACAAATTCAAGACATGCCAAGTTGTGCTCACACAAGTGACAGTGTGGCTACAGTCGAGTTGTGCTCCACGCAAATTCATGAGAAGCTTCGAGTCACGGTGCCTGGATATATTTTAGCACCTGGCGTCAAGGTGGGAGATCTGTGCGCGAATTTCTATTTCATTTGGAGGAGGAACATGGAACATGCGCAAGGAGATGGTAACGAAAAAGATACATAGTTTGCCCTTCAAGGCACTCAAAATCACTTAAGGCTGCTTGAGCTAAGATGAGCTAAGATGAGCTAAGATGAGCTAAGATGAGCTAAGATGAGCTAAGATGAGCTAAGATGAGCTAAGATGAGCTAAGATGAGCTAAGCATGGTAATATATGGTGATCATTCTGGTAATCCTTCCCAATTTGGGATGTGGGCTGAGCTTCAGTGCAGCGCTGGTCAGTGCTGAGTTGGCGCATCCCAAAGATGTCAGCTTGTGCTGGGGGGCTCGGAGGTGCGTCACCGGGCAAGGATGACATGGCACGAAATGTCACGAAATCAGCGAAATGACCAAGTTTCTTTAGTTTATCTAGGTTTTCTTGATTTTCTGTAATTTGGTTCGCTAATACGTTCTTGCATAAATAGGACAGTTTTTGCGAAGAACTTTCTCCAGAAGGCATGCAGAAACATTAGAACCACAAAAATTAGAATACATAAAACATACCTGGTGCATGCCACATACTATATAGGGTTGAAGTTTCTGCTGCACAAATCGAATTCTTGAATTCTGGGTGCAAGGTGGAAGATTTGTACATTTACAAGCAATTGAATTGCAATGGCAATAATGGGTGAACATGTTTGGTCAAAGATGGCGAATGTTCATTTCTTTTATTTTTTGGGATTTGATTTCGGATTCTCATGAAAACAAATGCCTTCCTTTGTAACCATGCAACAAATTCATGCAACAAAAATCCAAAGAAATAGTATTTTTTTCACAGACAGTCCACTTCTGGGACAAATTATATGAAGGTCCAGGATTCATTTTTTGGATTATTTGCTTTGCATTTTCTGCATGTAATTTTTTCGTAGTCTTGAGATTTGGGGTGCAGGTGGAAGATGATGAAGTCTGGTGAACCCGATGTGGTGTATGTTTGCCACCCTTTTCCAAAGCCCAAAATGTAAACCTGCAAGTACCGATGGAATCGAGCATTTATGGTAGATGTTTCCTTTGGGAACCTTGAGAATGTATTACTTTGGGTCGTGCTCTGAAGCCGCTTTACGAGGCGGTGTAGGTATGTTTGCTGCTACGCTTGGGTTCTCTGGCCACTCGTCTTTTGAAAGCTCAGTATTCCTCTGAACTCCGTGTACAACGAGCGGTCTTCTTTTTCAGAAATTACAACTATGTGAGAAACGTACCGTCCCTGTTAGTTAGACTTTACTTGCATTAACAATTCAGTGCGTTGATTACTGACCCTCCCACCCTCCTGGATTGCAATGACGCTTTTGCTCGGATGGTGGTAGCGCTGTCCTATCTGGCAGCTATGGTTGCAAACGACTCTTTGAGTTTATATGGCTTTGCGGTGGCCTTTTGATCTGTGTCATCAAGGCTCACCAGTTGCGCCGAACTCACACCTCACAAAAGGAAATGAAGAAACGAAAGATCACATGGCTAGCTGTTCCTGCTAGTGGTGGGTGGGAGGGGCAGGAACAGTTGCCATGCCTCTTGGGCCTGGACACTGCACATGTTCTCGCCCGCCATCCCAAAACATTCACTTCTGACTTGTTCTGTGTTTCATGCTGAAACACTCAAACAATTCAGTGCGTTGATTGCTGAACCCCCCACCCTCCTGGATTGCAATGACGCTTTTGCTCGGATGGTGGTAGCGCTGTCCTATCTGGCAGCTATGGTTGCAAACAACTCTTTGAGTTTTATATGGCTATGCGGTGGCCTTTTGATCTGTGTCATCCAGGCTCACCAGTTGCGCCAAACTCACACCTCCTTTGACTCTGTCACGTGACTGGTGCGCAGATTCGCACTTCTTGCATTTGCTGGTGCCCATGTGGAACTTTGGGGTCAGCATCATCTTTATGTTCTTCTCAGCGAAGTGGCACCCGCACCACGTGCCCCAGTTGCCCAAACTGAGATTCCATGAAGCTTTCCTCGCTCTATGTGAGACCTTTCCATTTCTTCCTGACGACACAGCCCAGCACTGATCAGGTAATGCTGGCTGTTTCTTTTGCTTGCTGACCTGCACGTCGTGGGTCTTTGCCTCCACTATTGATTGTCCCATGTCCTGCATGGCTGCCAAACCCGGCGCTCCTGGGTTGAACTCAATTTGTCCTCGTGTTCTGGGAATCACCTGATTGGATCCAAACGCATTAGCATTCAGCGGAATGTCCTGTAGAGCCTCTTCAATGTAGCGGAAAACAGCTGATGGTTTCCATCTTTCCAAGGTGCCAATTTCGTGCATGGGTGCTCCCTTCCGAGCATATACCACATTGCCCCGCTCCTTCTGGCAGAGTGCCCGGACATCTCCTCGCAAAGGCTGGTTAGGGAAGAAGGGTGCTAGACGTGATGGGAGGTATGGCAACAAATTCGGCTCACAGTCCCTGGGCAAAAAAAGAAATCTGCAAATGACACCTGGGAGAGAAAACGGCCGACATGGGTAGAGAACGGCGCCTGGGAGAGAAGACTCCCAGAGTGGGTAGAGAAGGCCAGGGACAGCCTGAGAGCCAAAATGTTCTCTAAGTCCACGTTGGCTTCCAAGGAGTCAAAGCGGAAGAGGTCATAGAGATTATGCAAAGCTGTGAGATAAGCTTTCGTGACAAGGGCCTGATGCCGGACATATCCTGACGGTAGCGGCAGTTTTGGGGGAGTCAGGTATAAAGTGCGCAGATCAATACCTGGCGGAGTCGAAGCTGATGCAGTAGGAGGACGGGATATCCTGGTCTGACGTCCCAGATTGAAGTGGGAGTTTGGGAGTCAAAGTTCCACAAGAAGGGCGTGCCTAATCGAGTGGCTTGGGCCTACGGATGCGGAGTGGTTTGGATGCTAAGGTGCATCGAGCTAGTGCGCCTCAGAGCGTCCGACGCAGCGCTCAACTTCTTTGCCAAGACCGTGACGCTGCTGATACGCAAATCAAAGATGGACCAGGCAGCATTGGGAGTAAAGCGCGCCACGCCTGATGAAATCAGGCAAACATTCATCTGGGTCATGACACTCTCCCCCCCATTGTTCACAAAGGTCTGCATCCAGTGGGGACGTGAACTCCCAGCTTTCCCAGACTATAGTCGGTCTGTCCTCGACCTTCGCTAAGTTGTCCTTCAGAGCTTGCTTCCACAGCTGCAGGAGGTCCGCATCAAAGTCATTGCCCGGCTTCCCATAGTTCTGCGCCGCCTTGTTCGCGTCCGGGCGGCTTTCCACGAACTCGTCCCACAAGCCTGCAATCTTCTTCCCATCAACCTCCTCACAGTTCTTGCAGGGTTCCTCATGCCCCCCACGCACAGCTGGCTGTGCTCTTCCTTGAATTGCTTGAGAGGTTTGCCCTTTGCCCCTGACGGCATGTCGTCGCTTTCAATGTTATCAATCTTGAAAGCCATTGATGCCTTCCTCTTGGAAGCTGATGGTCAGTTTTCCTCTTCACGCGACTTCTTTTCTTTGTTCTCCAGCCAAGCTTTCTGCAGCTCGTTCACCTGGTGGGACTTTGTCTCAACCTGGTACCTCCACCGCTCCGCCGCCTGGGACGCCTCCTTGCCCACCAAGGGTGTGTGCTTAACCCAAGCCGGGCACAAGCACACTTTTTGAATCTTCTCGATGCCCTGCATGCGGATCATGCGGCCAGCCCAGATCCCTCGCTTCAGGAATCTCACCTTCTCCTTGCGCTGGAAGGCGCAATTGTTGTAGGGGATCTTCTTGCTTGGAAGCAGTTGTCAACCTCCGGAACGTCCCATGCTCCACCAGATACCTCGTTGCCCGGCGGGTTCTCCATGGTGCTGAATGGCGGCACCTTTCTGGCCTCACAACTTTTCACCCTGGGCTTTGTAGCGGATTGTGTGGCCATTCGGGTGCCTCTGTCCGCTTCAGCTTGTTGCTGAACTGAATTGCCAGGCAGGCCGTAGATGTTGTTCTTGTCTCTCACTGGCCCTGGTTATCCTGGAACTTTGCAATGCCTCGCCATGGAAAAACTGCAGCGTGGAAAACCGGCGTGCACATAGTCCCATTCACCACGTTCCACATCCGCCTTCATTGTGGTGAAGCTTTCGTGACTCGACAGGTCCAACGTCGGATCCTTCTTTGAGTCAAGACTGAGCATCACCGTCTCCAACCAATTCTTTGTCGCCTCGTTTTTTATGGCTTCCCCCAATGGATCCCGAGGTTCTGAATACAGGTGAAAACTTGAATGGCTGGTATTATTTTTAACCGAAGGGGGGATCATGGGGGGTGAAGGCGGGCACATTGTAGAAACGCGCATGTTTTGCACTGTCTGCTTAAAATCATCATGTCTGCTGATCTGCTTCCATTCCTGGAGCTTGGATCTATCCCAAACTCTCATACAAACAATACAAATTCTGGAAGAGGAAAAACTGGTCCAAAACCCATGGAAAAACAAAAAACAACAAAAACAAAAAGTTTCACCCCATGTCACCTGCCCAGCTTCTCCTCAGACCCTCTCCATGGGTCGAAACTTTTTGTTTTTTTGTGTTTTTTTCTCGAGGTTTTTGCCACCTTAGCCCAAAAACGCCCCAAAACCCACGGAAAACCAAAAAAAACAACAAAAACAAACAGTTTCACCCCATGTCACCTGTCCAGCTTCTCCTCAGACCCTCTCCATGGGTCGAAACTTGTTTTTTTTTGTTTTTTTTTGTTTTGTCGAAGTTTTTGCCACCTTGGCCCAAAAATGCCTCAAAACCCACGGAAAAACCAAAAAACAAAGAAACCAAAAAGTTTCACCCCATGTCACCTGTCCAGCTTCTCCTCAGACCCTCTCGATGGGTCGAAACTTTTTTTTTTGGCTTTCTCGAGGTTTTTGCCACTGTGTCAGTCCAACAATATCAGTTGCTTATTTTTTTGTGTTTTTTGTTTTCCTGTTTCTTAGGCTCCTGGGAGAAATTTGCACCCTGACAACATCCATTGGCACAGCTTTCACCCCTCCACCTTTTATATTGATGATTGATGTCTTCATTGAGTTACTGATTTTGGCTACTGAGCCAACAGAGAAAATGTACAGTAAAAACAGCTCTATCACCCACCTCTTCAGGCACTCCACTGGACTGATGTTTTATTGGTATGCCGAGGTTGCGGTTCCTCATCTTTAAAGGTTTGGCTCGTGTTCTTCAAACCTGGAATCACAAAAAGTGATATCCAACATAAAACATATATTTTTCAAAAATGGATTGTTTAAGCAACACTTTGTTGTACAAAAAAATATGTTTGTCTCAAAGTGGTTGCTCCTTCAAAAAGGTAATATTGTATCCCTCACGACAAGATTTCTCTAAAGAAGAATGTTGTTTTCCTTTGGAAGAAGCAGATACTATTTTGTAGAATGCCACATTATTCTTCTTTGCAACTCTTGCATGCCACAGATACCGCATTTCTTGAAGAAGTGTTGGTACTCCTTTGAACAGACATGTTCATTTAAAATTTTTAAGGTTCAATTTTTCATTGTACAATGTAATAGGTTGAAAGAAGCAACATTCTTGTAGTCATGCATTATATCTTGAAAAACACTAGTCTAAGATGTACTAGTTTTTCAAAAAGCATGTATGGTTGAAATATGCAATATTTTCAACGCAAATCCTTCCCCCTCCCACTACTCAGACATCACTCCTACAAAAATCAGAAATATGCCATTCAAGGATGCAATACCCCTAGCAGGAAGTGTACAGCCCATAGCTGGAGAATACAACCAATTTTTGTTCAATACAGCCTACAGCCCATTATCTCCTTTGAAAGGGGCAGCAATTGTGCAGAGCATGCAATAAATCTTTACATAATTCACAAAGGTACAGTACATAATTCACTGCAGAAAGCAGGGTTGTTTTCAAGATGCGTGATCTCCAAAAATAAACTTGTTCAAGATACAGCAGTCTTTGTTTCAGTTGCGCTTTCATGCACAAAGTGTATTGTTTCCCTGCAAATGTGTTACTGTTTTTCAATAAGGCAGCGCTTTTAAGGCAAAATATAGATGATGCCTGGAAAAGGTCTAGGTCTAGATTCAATCGTAGTTGAACAATCTTTTGAAAAGTGCATGTTCAATCTGGACATGTTCTTTTGTGAAAAGCACTCATGAACAGCATGAAAGGATGCAGGACACTTTTCAGAAAATGCAGAATTCGCAGCTGGAAATTGCACTCATGTCTGTTCAATATCAAATACATATTTTTCGAGAAACATAAACTATTTTGAAAAAACAATAAAGTTGTCAAATAGTGTGTATGTATATACATATATGTACATATGGTAATATGTACAACAATATAATGCAGAATTCAACGCAGGCATCAAAATCAATGTATATATAGACTTGTTTTATTTTCCAAAATGCTAAACAAAAAAAGCATTCTTGGAAGAAGACAACATCTCTGCGAAATTGTAGTATTCTGGACAGTCGTGATTTGTGGCTTCATGTGCAAACCATTTCCATATCTCGAAAAACTGCAAAATCAATACTTTCACCACTCCACCCCCCATGGTAGTCCGCTCTCATTTCTAAATGGTCGAATATTGGGGAACTGTTCAACGCAGTGTCGACCCGGTCGCATGATGCCCTGCTCGAACTTATTTGCCTCGCGCTCCAACAGGTCAGCATGGCCACTCGCCCCTTCAACTGCTACTCCCTTGGCGGGGGGCTGGGAATCTTCGTCCCCATCCCCGAATTCACCAACACAACTTCAAAACGACTTCAAAGCGACACGACAGTTTTGCCACCACCTCACTTGGTGCAAGCTGCGTCCTGGTGAGAGGGCGACAAACATTTCCTGCACCTGCGCACCCTCTTGATGGCACTAACGCATTCTGCGCCTGGAGCCAACTCGCCACAGGGTCCAAAAGATGACGCCCAGCTGGAACAGATAGGTGGCCCCAACTGATCCTTAGTTTTCCCCTTTCCTTTGCCTCCAGCATCTTTGCCTCCAGAGCTTCCTTGTTGACCTTTGCCTCCATTTTGCCGATTGGTTCTGAGCTCTTCCAAGTCGGATGCCAGGCGTCTTTTCTTGGTGGCCCTCTTATCTCTGTTGGATTGGTCTCTCCGTCCGTCTCCAACGTCTGCTTCAGGGGGAAGTGCGTCTTGGAGACCAGGTACATGAGCTTTGACTGCTGCCCCCGCTGCCACAACTAAAGAGGGACATAGCAACTCGCACCCCTCACGCCTCTCAGGCAGGAACAGTTGCCATGCCTCTTGGGCCTGGACACTGCACATGTTCCCGCCCTCCATCCCGAAACATTCACTTCTGACTTGTTCTGTGTTTCATGCTGAAACCACTCAAAAAAAATGCAGCCTCTATTTCGCAAACTGTTTTTCCTTTCAGAAAATGCGGCAGGCACCATGCCTTCAAAAAGCGGAGCTGTCCTGAGGGAAAAAGCAACCTTCACGTTATCCGAACAGTATCCATACGCACAAACCCCTGGATACGCGCAAACCCCCGGGTTCGCCCAGACAACTTTTTAGGGGGTTGGAAGGATATTGATTCAAGGGAATCTTAAAGATGTTTCAAAGAAGTTTCTAGGGGGTCATCGAGTCCCCACCCCCGCTAATTTTTTTTATCCAAGGAAATCTTCAAGATGTGTCAAAAGAGTTTCTAGGGAATCGTCAAATCCCCACCGCCGTTGAATTTCATATTCAAGGGAATCTTAATGATCATATTCATGATGATGATGATGATGATGATGATGATGATGATGATGTAACATTCAACGCACAGGTTGCTAAGCTGTGCGTTGCAAGATGAAAGCCATGATCATGGACATGGGCATTTTGTCCAACAAAATACAGTGTTTTTCATGTTCGGACACGTCGCGGACGTCGGCGCGGGCAAACTGATGGGTTTGCCCGTATCCATACAAGCACGCGCAAGCAAATGCAAGCCAAGTGCAACATTTGGAGCAAAGCAGAACTGCTTCCAGAAAGGGCCATCTATAGGGCTTTGGAAAGTATATGTCTTTGACAAAAGACAGCATCAGAGTACTGTAGCTATGTCAGAAAGTGCAGCATTTCATTGAGAAAGTGCAACATTACAAGCAATCGCGACACTACAGCATTCCCTCTCAGAAAGTGTTCTTCCATAGTGTGTCAATTCTTGAAGAGAATGATAGTCTTTGCATCAAAGTGTGATGCCCCTCAAAAAATGCAAGTTCTTTTGATCAAAGAAAGTTTTCAAAGAAGTGAATTCCGGAGAAAAGCAGCATTGTGCCTGAAACGGAAATTCGATGACCAAGAGCAGCCCTTTAAGAAAAAGTGCATAATAAGTTCGCGCAAGCGCTGCATGGTAAGCTAAAAGAATTTGAGAAGGTGCTATTCCTTCAAGCAAGTACAGTACTTCACTAAGTATGTGTATATATATATGTGTGTGTGTTGAATAAAGAGTGCAGCATGACATTCCTTTCAACAAAGAGAGTGAGAGCAGTCAGTTTACAAAGTGCGTCGCTACTTCAAAACTCACAAGTCTAAATCCAATGTCAACCCTGGATTAATACACCCTGGTTGATCAACTAGGGGATTCCGCCCCAATAGTGATTAATTGCTCGGGTTTTATAAATCCGAGCTTGACATTCACATACATAACACTCCTTCGCAGAAGTGTGCCACTCCTCAAAGATAGCAGATAGCAGAGTTGTTTTGCACGAAATTGCAGTATCGCTCTAGAAAAATAGTATTTCTGGTAGGTGTGCTGCATTGTTAAATATGTTCAGCATTTCCGCGGGAAAAGGCAACATTTCTTTGCCATTACATTTCTTTGCAAGGGCATTTCTTTGCCATGAAAGGAGCAGTTGTCTGAACTATTTGAGCATTCCTTGGAACACTTGCAACTGAACAACAAGTGCAGAACGTGCTTGAATTGAATGACGTTTTCTCGGAAAGCCGCCAGCAACCTTGTGCAACACCCAAATCCCAAAAAAACTAAAAGCAAGCTTCTGGAGCAGGTTATAGGTAAGACTTTTTGGGTTGATGTTTTTCCTAACTATTTGGGTCTTTGGACTTCGGGGATTTGTTGTCACCAAGCAGATTATGACGACCGAGCTTCTGTCAAGTAGATGGATGCTTTGCATGTTTTGATGTTTTGGATGGATTGCATCTTGTTTTGTGGATTTGTGGAGGTCTCATGCAATGGAAGGTGTGCTGACGCAGATTGGAAATGAGCATCTCATGAGAGATGCGCAAAGGTAGAAACTGTGTGTGCATATGTACACATGTGTGTACACATATGATGATAGATAATAAAAACAATAATAGTAAGTAATACATTCAAAACTTAAATTGATGCAAACACGTGCCTACCAATTACTGTAGAGTTCCAGAAATGCCACTCGCCGGGCACCAACGCATCGAAACACATTTTGAAACCATTTTCGTGATGGAAGAAATCTCGTACCGAAACACTTGGTATGTCGCCTATCTATAATTCGACAAGAAAGAGAGCGTCAACACAAGAAGCACAAGTATGCTGCCTCGTCCTGTCAGATCTGCGGATCGCAAAACACATTAAAACACTCTCTGTCTCCAAGATACCATGGTTTGGATTTAAGGTTGTGTAGGTTTGAGAGCCCCGTCCAGCAAAGAGTCAGGATCGGTATCCACGTCCCAATGGAGGGAGAATTCGCTACCATCCTGAGGAAGCAACCATCTACACGAAACAGCCGAAACTGCCAAGAAACCACTTACAGAACTTCTAGAACTTTATTTTGTCTGCCTCGAAGCTATGATCTTCACGATGACGGAAGTGCCTTCGGCCAGGTTCTTTGCATCTGAAACTATCGTGTGAAATCAGACTATGTCTGAGACTATATGAAAACATCCGGCAAAGCTGCGCAAAGCCAAGACATCATTGCTGCGCTATTCTGCTCTATGCTGCTGTACGCTCCTCTACGCTACGCAGCTTGCCTGATATTTGGGGGATGAAGACCTTCAACACCGCCTTCCACGGCAAAGTGGCCTGGAGGTGCATTCAGAAAGCACTCTCAACAAAAGTTTCTACATGCCGTACTACATGCCAATGGTTTGTAAACAAGCAGATCCAGAAAATCCAGAAGCACCTCAAAAAATGCTACGAAGAACCCAAGTGTCTGGCGCAAAGGTTGAGGCAAGGACCAAACCTGCGCCTTGTGTGTGTATATGTGTCTGTGTCTGTGTCTATATGTTTGTGCCGTCGGTTCTGTCTATCACTTGCACTCTCTGCCTCCCTGATTTTTCCTCTTCACTGAAACTTTCTGTATTCTGTCTGTCCTGACTGAGAGGCGAACAAGTTGCCATGCTAGCCAAACAGCCTGCAATGCGCATGAAGGTGCATTAAATAAATAAATATAAATAAATGTGAAGAGAAATAGAAATAGAAATAAACAAATAAACAAATAAACAAAGAAACAAATAAATAAATAAATAAACAAATAAACAAAGAAACAAAGAAACAAACAAACAAACAAATAAATAAATAAATAAACAAATAAATAAATAAACAAATAAACAAATAAATACACTAAGAACAAAATAACAACATATAAAAACACCCGTAATTTCTTTCCGCCAATGAATTTCTCCACTGAGACCTCAATCTGTGATCCTCCCCGCCTGCATGGCCCAAAAGCTTCAATTGCTCGTCCAATACCTGAGTCTCTCAGCGTCAGCGATGGTCTTGCAACAAACAGTCGGAGTCGATACTCCCCGGGTCATGTTGCTGGGATTCCACACCGGGCCAGATGAAAAAGATCGAACAAGTCAAAATGTCAAAAAATGATCAAACTCGAACACATGGCAAACATACTGGGAAAAGCCTGAGCCAAAATGGTGAAGGTCTGTTGAATACCCAAGCAAAGCAGGCAGGGCCTGAGGCCTTCACAGTAAGTTGGCACAGCGTCAAGGATTGGCATGGTCTAAAATGTGAAGTTTCGTTGGTACAAGACTCCAGGTAGACTCTATCATGACACTCTCATCCAAATCGCCTGCCTCCCTGATCATTACTTGTGCAACTGCGACAGCCTCAGTGCGCAGCCGGCAGCTGCATGGACATGGAATGCAACCACTGTCACTCTGACACAAAGTGACACAAAGTGCAAAGGAAACAAAGTTAAACAAAGAAAGCCTAACCAAAGGCCAGTACATCAGCTGTCCCCGTCATCCGAACGATGCAGGGGTCACGGCCCTGACACATCAAGCTCTCCGCGGTGCAGTAACGAATTATAAAACATACATGTAAAAAAACGTTCAGGTTGCCGAAAATTGCCACGCTGTAGCCCAAATGGATTTGTCCACAGGTCTACGCAACAGGTCTGTATCGCAATGGATCGACTCAGGCCCACTGGGGCACTACTCACTACCTTTCACTATTCGCCGAATGCAGCCGCAACACGGACATGCCAAAGAAGTACACACGCACACAGCAGCCACAACAACATCAGAATTTGAATTGGAGAGTTATGGCCGCTGACAGAAACTCATCAATACAAGGTCTCGAACAATACTTCTCCCAGACCTTGTCCAAGTCAATCTTTGCTCCACTCTTCTCCTGTCAGGCACACCGAACATGGTCAAACTATGTCCGCGGTTTCAATACGTTTAAGTCGAAAAAGAAGTTGTTTGCTACTGGATATTGTATGATATTGCAGCTCCTGGATCTCGTTGATTTGGCGCCCACCAGGTCCGATCAACTTCCCAGTAGCGCTTGGAGGTATCTGCATCAAATCCATCAAATCAAGATTCATTTCAGACTGATTTCAGATTCATTTCAGATTCATCATTAAAATTCCTGGCGCGATGGCTTCAAGTCACTGCCTCCATGGTCGCTGCAGCTTCTGCGAGCTGTGTGCGATCTCGGCCTGAGAGTTGAGAGATCAGGGGAACTACAGTGGAAGCCTGCTCAGTCTGTTCATTGGACATAACAACAGGGTATCTGCATATGCTGCATAGATTGCCACCGCAAAACACAATTGTGTTTTTTCCCTCCAGGGTCCCTAGCCTTCCAAGACTTCCGTCACAAGGGCCTTTGCAAGCTGGACATTCTCTCCAAAGCCACCAAACCGTACCTAAGGCATGTGAGCTCGGTGAAGGGACCGCAAGCGGCAACAAACAGCAACCGTCGAAGAGATCGCACAAAAACCTTGCACAACCGAGTACATCGAGTAACATTTCTGCAGCAACATTGAGCAACATACCTGGAGTATCCTAGAGTAACATTGTATCCTATTGTACCTGTATTATCGGTATTGTGCGACCAAGGATTCCAAAGGGCGGCACCAAGCACCGATCTGGTTGACGGTCAATGTCAATTTTTGCTCCGCTACGTTCTTGGAGTTCCTGCATTGAGCGAAACTAAGCGAAGCCAAGCGAAACCAAGTGTTTAGCCAAGCTAAACCTCTACGCATGACCCCAAGTTGGACCCCAAGCAAAGCCGAGTTGTGACACTCTAACCCCTCCTGTTTATGAAACAAATAGACATGTTGTAATTGTTGGAATTGTTGCATGGGTCGTGTGAATTCAATTTCAAAGGATCCTGGAAAAGAAATGTCTGACATCTAGAATTACCTCCCCCTACAACATCTTCACTTGAAAAGGACTAGCATTACGTCCAGCCTGAATCCGAGCACCCCCTGCACCAATGATTCGACCAACAGCGCTTCTTGGGATTTCCAGGTAGTCTCCGTTTCCTGCAGGAAAAGAAAATTCATTACAGTACAGCCTCGCTTCTGACAAGTTCACTAAAACTCTCTTCACTCAGTCATTCAATACTGCCATTTTCTGTGATCGCATGCGCAAACGTTTTTCTCACTGCGTTTATTTTCTTATGAGTAGTTCACTTGGAAAAGCATGAACATGCCTAATACAATCAATGTGTATTCTGCCTCTTCGTGGTTTTGTACTGAAAGACCTGATTTTTGGCAAGGAGAAAGTTGCTGCAATCATAGAATATACCGCAAAAAAAGACACCGGCAAAAGACACCAAACAGTGTGGGAGGTAGGAAGTAAATGTAGCTATGGAACAATTGCAGACGAGGTTATGCAGCAGCAGGACCTTCGATATAGATACACAAAGAGAACTTTACAAGATCTTCATACAAGAACTTCTTAGGAGCATCCCACAAAAAGGGTTAATACAAACACCAATTCAGAGCATCTGCAAGATCTTACTGCAAGGACCTCAAGAGGATTTCAAAAGGATCTCCACAAGATCGTCTGGTAAGGGCCTGTACAGTATCACGCAAGGATCTCATAGAGAGGAATGTAAAAGAATCTCCACCAGATCTTCTCACAACGGTCTGTGCAACGCACCTTTTGTGCGAGCATGCGCAGACGAATATGCAAGAATTTACAAGGAAAATGCCGGGGCCCAAAACTTAGCCGCATCGACATCTCACAAGAACAATGCTACGCGAGAATTTACAAGAAAACTGCCGCGCCCCAGGAATGCGACAACCACTTTGTGCAAGCCTGCGCAATCGACATGGACATGGACATCTGACAAGAGCCATATTGCGCGAAAACTTACAGGAATGCCGCTCACCGAGCGCGACAACCACTTTGTGCGAGCCCGCGCAGTCGAAATGCACATGGACATCTCACAAGCGCCATGTTAAACGAAAGAATTTACAGGAAAAATGCCGGGTCCCCAGAGGACGACAACCACTTTGCACGAGCCATATTCTGCAGGAATTTACAAGAAAAATGCTGCACCCCAAGACTTGTGGAGAAACTCGCGCCGCAGACTTTGCGCGCAGTCGAAATGCACATGGAGATCTCACAAGAGCACTGCTATGCGAGAATTTACAGAATATAAATGCCGTGGATCAGGGCGCAAACCCTGATCTAACCCCAGCCTTCACACGTGCCGTAAGAACCCCTCAGTGTGGACACAATGTTTGGGGAAAAAATTCACCGGCAAGACGCCCCAAACAGTGTGGGGGGGTAGGAAATCAATGTACCAGATTTAAGCAAAAGTAGAAGTCGAACAGTAACAGATGAGGTTAGACATGATCGCAACTGCAGTAGCAGGACCTGCTATATAGATCCTAAACGAGGAGGTCACAAGATCTTCATACAAGAACTTCCTATGAGCATCCCAGGAAAATTTCAGACAAGCACCAAGGCAAATGATTTTCCAGATCTCAATGCAAGGACCGCTAGAGGCGGATTGCGACAGGATCCCCACAAGATCTTCTCAGAAAGACCTGTACGAGACACTGAGAGAAATCTGCTGATCTTGGGACAAGAACCCCTTAAGAGCCTCGCACAAGAACTTTCAGACAAGCACCTGCAAGCACTGTAAGCCATGGGATATGCAAGCGCCCCAGAACTTAGGCCTAGGTCCTAGGTTCTGCGCGACCCTGCGAGGAAAAATGCCGCGCCCCAAGAACGACCCCCTTTTGTGCGAGCCTGCACAATCGAAATACACATGACATCTCTTAAGGGTCATTAACGCGAGAATTTATAGGAAAAATGCCTCGGTCCAAGATCAGAACAAACTCGGGCCAGAGACTTCGTGCAAGCCCGCGCAATCGAAATACACATGGAGATCTCAAGGGCAATTTGATGCGAGAATTTACAGGAAAAATGGCGGGGATCAGAGAGCGAACCCTGATCTAACCCCGGCCTTAACCCCGACCCAATTCTGCTTTCCTAGTTCTTGTACTCTTGCTGGATATTGCATTTTATTGCAGTGAACATTGTTAGCCACCGAGACCAACCAATCCATAGCATCAAACGCAGGTGCAAGTTCCAGTGAACACTGTCCATTGAGCCGTTTGCAAGAATAGCAGCGTCTATCGGCCCATGACAACCACTCGAATTCTATACATGCTATTCTCAATGCTATTCCCTAAAGTGGGCACATTGGCTACAAAACCAAGGCACCCAGCACCTGTGTCTGCTGGTGGCGACATGATGGCTTGAATCATCGCTTTGGCCATGTCAACCTGGCAAAGTGTTCTGCCAAAGTTTGCATCGTCGAAGTTCCAGGCTGTGGCAAACAAACATAAACACACCCTATGGTCCCATGTCAGGTGTTTTTGGTTTCCTGTGTTTTCTTCGTGGGGTTTGCAATCCACCTGTGCCCTGAATTGGAGACTTTAGAGCGGAATCACTGCCAGTTTGATTTCTTGTGTTTCTCGCTTGTCAATTCAAAATAAGTAGCTCGAGAAAAGCACCAAGAGTCCAAGCCACACCTTTAAGTGCTCGCACTCAATTTCTTTAAATTTCATGAGCAGCATCGGCGGAACGGGGCGCATGCAATTATTGCAATACCAGTAGTGCCGCAAAAGGCGGCGGCGGATGTTTCAAAAATAGGAAACTATAGGAAATGCGAGTTGTTGTGAGGCATGGATGGCAGAGCGAATCCACTGATGGACCGAATGGTGGTTGGAGTTGTGTTTTTTGGAGTGGTTGCAGTGGTCACCTCAACCGCAACTATTGGATGTAGTGCGCAGTTGTAGTTGTCGAAGGAAGTTGAGAAGTCAAACTTCCGACAATATGGACAGATGAAAAGCAAAGTAGGGCAGAGGCAGAGAGAAGAGAAAAGATTAGAAGAGAGAATAGTAGAAGAGAAAGAGTCAGAAGAAAGAAGATGCAGATGCGCGAAAAGGTAGGAAAGTCGCGAAACACCTTGTGTTTTTCCAATGATTTGAGGCTCCGGGGGGTCGAAAAGTAGGCTCGCTAAAGCGGCGGGTGCGGAGCCAGCTGGCCAGATGAGAGATGAAAAATTGCACGCCGTTGTGGCGCGAAGCACA
>Ga0126342_10005268_pt1 | contig 22481 bp, 14 predicted proteins | sample Cyp1metagenome_FD_92528 | JGI IMG/M metagenome (GOLD analysis project Ga0126342, IMG submission 92528) | Coral microbial communities from Lord Howe Island, Old Settlement Bay, Australia - Cyphastrea 1 metagenome | ecosystem: Host-associated > Invertebrates > Cnidaria > Coral ...
ACTGATAAGAACAGACTCTCACTGTGTTTTCCTCAACGCTTGTGATGATCTTGTGATTAGCTGGCTAAAGGTACTTGAACCAAAAGGTAGGCAGAATGGGGGCCAGTAAGATACCCTTCGAGTATTGGGGAGTTTCTCTCAGTTGTTTTCATCAGGAATCCCATGGATTTCCGATCTTCAGGACTATGGCCGTTTCTCCCTGGCGAGGCGCATTGGTTGGTTGGCCACGGGCATTGTTGCCATGGCCATCTGCCCCTGGCGATGGCCAAGCCCTGTTTTGAGGCCTAAGGGCTATGTTCACGGGAATCTACCAACAAAATCATATGGCCTTATATGGTACAGTAATGATCTCTATTTACGCTCTTGAAATTCCCATTGAGTGAATTCAAACATCAGAACATGGGGATTTATCATGATGTATTAAGTAGTGAATTATTTCAATAAGTGCTATGGTCATCCATCCCATGCCATGGGAATCCAAACATCATGTGTATGTATCCCTAGTGGATTGATGACCATCCCCCCGAGAAAAACGGGTGTAATTCATCGACTTCACCATGGCGAATGTGGATTTAACCATCAGAAAATGTTGGTTGAAACCCCTGCATTATATATTTATTTCAGACAAACCAAGATAAATTTCAGCATAGAATTTCAGTATAGATTTTAGATGAAGCTGTAGCTTGAACCTATGTAACTCGTTGCTTCTCCTCAGAAACCGTTGAGGTGTATCTACCATGTCTATCTTAGCTGCCTTTCAAAAATATGGCTATGGCTCAAGATAGGGTACCCATGGGGCCCAAAACTCCAATAGATTATATATATATGCATAGTCCTCTTTTTTTTCTGGCAATTTTAGGGCTCAAAGATTGCGGCTACCCCAAAATCCCATGATGGTCATTTTTCTTACGAAAAACTGACAATTCGAGGAGACAAACTGCACGTGCCAACAGCTGCAGGTTGACGCCTGTGGGTTTGAAGTCCTTGGTGGTCCGAAGAGCGATGCGACTCTGGGACGATCCTTTAAAAAAAAACCACAGTAAATGGTCGGTTGATAACTGATATTATCTGATATTTATGTATATATGTAGTGATATATCTGATATTATCTGATATTATCTGATATACACTTTATGTAGTGAGCTGTCAATTTCTCAATCTCTTCTCTCCGTTCCTTTTTGAGGCATGAACGAGCCTGGGCCCTGCAGGAAAGGCTGGCCTGTGGGGTTGGCGATTCCAAAAGCATCCAGTAGCAACGTTGCTCCCAAAACCCCAGGTAGAAGGGGGATAACTTGGCAAAATCTCGTGGTAAAATGGCGAAAAAAGAAACAGTGCCGCTATCATTTACCATATTTACCTATACCGGGCTGGAGCAACCCTGACTAGAACGGGCAACCACAAGGAACACTTGGAGCCGAGTGAGGACACATTTCAGAGAAAAAATGGAACCACACCAAATACCGCATAAATTGAAACATGAAAAAGGCTATGAATGGCAAAGAAACAGAAGAAACCAAGAATAGTGGTTTCTGACACTAGTGGGTACAATGCAAAACTCTAACCCAAGTCATATGACAATGGCAACGGCGGCACCATGCGGCGACCATGCGGCCTACCTGGCATCAATGGTGGTGCAAAGGGTCCTGGCCTCAAAGCGACCCAGGATGGGCCGATACATGCTGACACATGCTGAGTCAAATAGCTATCAATAATAAACACTATTTGACATATTAATCTAATATATCATGTATAGATACATGTATATATGTATGTATATATGTCTGATATATCAGATCGCAACATTTTTTCAGATACCCTCTGGTAAACTAACATAACTATGGAAAAATCACATTTGTTTATGGGAAAATCAACTATAAATGGTATTAAATGGTCATTTTCTACAGGACATGGCTTAGGCCTCTCAGTAACTTAACTGGATATGAGTCAGGCTTGACCTCGCATCGGGCCAAAGGCTCCAACGCGAGCGGATCGGGCGGCTCCGAGCTGCTAAAGACCTCCATAGTGAACGATGGGGATTCACTCAGTGATTCTATCATCCATAGTGATATAACATGATATAACTATGGGGATTCACAGTGATTATATATGAATTTATTCAATTCAGTGATTCGAATCGTGGCTTTCACCATTCTGCAAACTCGGGATTTCATTCGTCCTCGTTAGGACGGTTAGGATCACGATAGTTCACCCATCATGGCCATCTACATGGGGCCACTCAGAATAGGGAAGTTACGATATGTTACGATCACCGTTGCGAAAACCAACGAAAAACATGGGATGATCCAAGTAATCTTACATGTCCTATCATGTCCTCAAGTTTCATGGAAGCTCCCTTCTGAAATCAAGAAATGGGGGTCAAATTTGGGGACATCATTGGATGGTGGTTGAGCCACCCTCCGAAAAATGATGGAGTTCGTCAATGGGTTTCGGATGACATCCCATATATCATGGAAAATAATCCAGTCATGTTTGAAACCACCTTAAGCAGTTCTTTAGATTTTGTCTAAAATCACCACAGTTCCACAGGTCACTGGTTTGACCCATCCCCAGATCTTCGATGATCTTCGCCTGTTGCGACGGAGCTCTGCCATTGCAGTAGGCTGCCCACTTTTCCAGTAGGATCGGCCTAGGTCTTGAGATGATGGGGACTCACAACAGATGAACAGGGGATGAAAAATGGGAGGTTTTTTGCTGAAAAATGGGAGAAGTTACAACATGTTGGGCAACATGTTGCAACGATTTTTCAGGATTTCTCGAGATTATAGCGGATTTCCCACAGACCAATGACCTCTTCAACGGGCATATATTGATGATACTGATTGATATTTTAAGACATTTGAACGGCCATCGGCTATCATCTTTTCTGGTCTCGCCTGGTCACCGATCTAGTTGACCCTGAAGTGCCACCCTTGGCCCACCACCCGCGACGGGAACCAGGCTCGTACTTCTCACGCACAAAGCCCGGTCCATCGCAGAGGGGCGAGGAAAGCATGATCTGGGCAGCAGGCAGCAGGCACGACACGAGGCATCTGGGGGGTTAGGATAGAAGTGCCTGTTGTGGTGGCATAAGAGTTGTGGTTGGATGTATCAGCCTGTGTTGTAGAAGAAAATAATCATATCAAATCATATTGATATTCCATATATCTTTCAAAAGCAGTCGTCCATCACCTTGGTATCTGAAGCAATAAACACTCGGTAATGCAATGGCATCCCATCAAAAAAAACTGCCAGCTGAATAGATGTCATCAATGCCATCAAACGGTTCTACTGACTCTCTTCACATACCGAGGCTTGCTTCCCCTGGAAAGTACTCCCCAAGATATTGTTGCCATTCTCATAGAGGGAAAATTTACAGGAAAACCCTATATTTGATGGTAAAAACCATGGTTTCCTGTAGATTTTCCCTTAAACCAACCCAATGCCATTCAGGCAAAACCTGATGACGCCATATGACGCCCAAGATGTTGGTAGACTAACCGTCCCACAGACGTGGTTTTTTGGCAGCTATGACAAGCATATCTAGCCATAGTTCCTGAAGAACTATCACTTTGGTTCTGTAAAAAAAAAATCCCAACAGGTCAAGCCCTGGTTGGTTTGTCAGATTTGGTCAGTCAAATACTCATTGACATCTGTGCTGGTCATCAAACCAAAGCAACCCTAGAAAAAAACAGAAACCATATTTACCTTATATATTTCCCAGTTTAATCAATCTAGTATTCGTTATTGTGATATTACATGATATTTCTATAGTTTTGGTCGTTTAGCACGTTTCTATCCTTTTTTGGGGGGGTTACACCGTTACACCATCCATCACCATCCCATCCTTGCCATGTTTGAAAAGCCGCCTGTCGCAGATTTTGCCGCAGCAACGCCAGGGTCTGGAGGTTGGAACACAAGCCCTTCACCTTGGCGTGTCCCATTTGCCGTTGTGGACATCGGAGAAAAATGCCGGGGATCCACAGTTCGAAATAGTGGAAAAAAAGGACTAAATATACAGTACCAGATATATAGATGCAAATAGTGGCTATGATGGTATATTGGATTAGTCACTTTATAGCTACTATATGGGTATATACCTACTGATCAAATTCTAAAGCCCAATTAGTAGGTATACATCATACACCCATATAGGAGATGATTTATGAAGGCTAACGCAATGTCTGTTTCAACCAGGGATTGTCTGGGATGGTTTTTGCCTTACTGTGCTTGCGCTTTTGGAGGTGATAAATAGCTGTGTAGTAAAATATATTGTAAAATCATGTAAAATTCATTGGCTTGGTTTAAGGGAAAATCTTAACCGGAAACCATGGTTTTTACCATCAATTATACGGCTTTCCTGTAAATTTTCCCATCATCCAATTCTATGCAAAATCGATAATCACATAAGAAACATCTTGAAACATTATCTATCCAGTGGTCAGGAAAACTCAGGAGCTGCGGTCCGGGGTATTCATATTCCCAATGAAAAATGGGGAAGCGTTGAAGCCTGGTTGGTGGTTTCAACCCCTCTGAAAAATATGAGTCAGATGGGATGATTATCCCATATATTATGGAAAATATGGAACATAAAAGTCATGGTTGAAACCACCAACCAGAAGCTATGAAGCTAGAGTTTCCCAAACATATGGAGTCCTTCAGAGCTCCCAACCTTCGTCACATAGGCTTCCTGGCAAATCAGCCAGGCTGTGGGTTTTTTGACCAATTATAGCCTCACGCGCCAACCGCAAAGTGGCTGGTAAAATTATATACCCCAGATTGGTTGATATTGAACTATTAGCTCCTGCAGATTTTCCCGCAAACAATTCTAGGAAATTGTGAATCTTTTTGGACCAGTCATTCGGGTGGTCAAAATTTACAGCCCCCAAATGGCGGTGGCTTAGTATCAAAATCCACCAGGTTCACCCGCGTCCATAAGATCGAAACTCTGGCGCCTGAGAATGAGCAGCAAAATCGCCAATGCCAATAGCATTAAGCAATGTATAGCAAACCTCGTGCGCGTGACAAACACTTCCCTGGGATCTGCGATTAGCGACTATCCCTGGTGCTGAGTTTTCGCTCAGATCAAATTTGTTAAAACATGTTAAAACATGATCAACATATATCAAAACAACAACCAACTCTGGAACAAAACATGGGTAACTCATGATAACTCATTCACTTGTTCCGAATTTGTCCAGTGATCTACACTGTTTACAAGTCGATCACCTCCCAGGTGTCGGACTCGGGAGCCATGTGTATTTCCCACCAGAGTGACAGCAGGTACTCCTCAGCCAGTTTTAGGCAGAGAATTTCCCTGGCAAAAGAGAAGACTCTGATATATTTAAACATCAAACATGGGGAATGGATTTACACATTAAATAATGTCTTTTATTTGTTGATGGATGAACAAACATATATCATATATCATATACTATATACATATGTTATATACATACAAACACACATATATATATACATATATATATATATCAATAAATCGTATTCATTTAATACGTATATATATATATAGAACATCACAGAAACTGATAATGTAAACAAGATTTGATATGCTATATGGGTGTGTGTGTGGAAATAGGGTATACCGGTAACTTATGGCAATTTTCACGGGAAAATGGATTATTCATAGTTGGAATTTAGTGTACCTTACTTCCAGAAGCCACATACTGTGAACCCTCTGAGATTCAATGTGAAAGCGGGAAACGTTGCTGCAACAAGATTTTCCTCTGTGATAGGGCCATGTTTGCAGCACTGCAAATTTCTTGGGGGTATCTTGGGGTTATCATTGGGTATCGCTTTTTGTTTATCCGGCATTTCTGTGCAAGTCTGACATAGGTCCTTCAACCCTTCCAGTGAGCCATGAAAAATACCCCTCTTATATCCTCCCGTCAGTCAATATTCCTATTGTGGGTTATAACCATCCGCAATGAGCCAATCAGTAGAACCCTTACAGTATAATATATATATACACTACAATAATATATATATATACACTACAATAATATATATATATATATTGCTACATATCTGTATATATATATATGTATATATGTATCAACTTATCAAGAGGAGTGCTTTTAATGGCTTGAGTGCTGAATAAACGCTTCTGATATCTCATCACCTCTGCTGCTGCAACTCTTGCAACGTCTCAAGTTCGTCCATGATACTTTGCATGGTACAAAAACCAATCACTCAGTGGAAAATAACACAAAATCCATGGGTTTTTGATTTCTACATGTTTTGACCATCAAATACCAGGTCTTTTTTCAGGTATTTCCAATGAATTTCCCGAAAAAATCACGCCATCAACCAGCAATTGGCCAATCATGGCGTGCTGAGGCGGTTGACCCATCAACAGTGACTCGCAGGTCGTGGTGGTGTTGGAGTAGGGGAAGGTGTCCAGGGCAATGTCCACCTGCGACCGATTCGACCCTGGTTTAGACCCTGGCAGCCTGGCAGTCATCGGGGTTGGAAGACGAGTTTAACCATGGAAAAACTTAAATGCTATTTTCAGGTTCTATGTTAATTTACCAGAGGGTCTGTATATATATATATACACATGTATATGTGATTATATGTGTTTAAAATTGTTTTGAATGGGTTTACTACTTTAGAAATGAGATGATATGATATGACCATAGATGAGCCATATCTCGTACACATTTTTTTTCACATGGGATCCCGTCGGGATACATGGGGTATTGCTATCATATTCTACCATCACCTATTTTCGATCATTTTATACTGGGATGATCTTGGATGACATATTGGAGATCACTGGATATCGTTGGATTCCCGATTTTGCCTCGTTGTAGATGTTCAAGTGCTCATAGGAGGTGGGAGCCAAAGCCATCAGCTTTAACCTCACATCGAAGCTGAAAGTGAAGAAGTCAAAACGTCATGGGAAATCTCCCGTCCAAACAGTTTTTTTATTCAAATCCAAATGTGGGTTCCCTAACTCGGATTCAAGAAATCGTGACTAAGAGTTGGGGTTCAATCAGGGGACCCATTATGACGTTGATCATTTTTGGCATATCCTTGGTGTTTTCCTAGACTTCCACATCTTACCACAGTCCGACCTCAGGCTCCTGCCGGTGTTCGGGGATGCCACAGGCCTTAAATTTCGCGATGAAGGTGGCCTGCGCATCAACGATCGGCGATGATCTGTGCATCGCGGGAAAGCTCCGCAATGATTTGGGGGCAAATTTTGATACCGACATCGATGCTTTCCAAAACCTTCAGCAAGGATCAGGTCACAGTTGCTGTAGGATGTTTACTACAAAATTTGGGCAGCTGTGCCAATTTCATCCAGTTTCATCCAGTTTTGCAACACTTGTAGCTTAGGGTTCAACAAGTTGATCCACAACTTCTCATATTCTGGGTATTTCTGGGTCATCCTGCACGGCATGCCCCAAAAATCACGCCTGCACATCCGGTGAGTAAAATCCCTTGTTCTTCACCAGCAGTCTGCTGTTGGGCACCTGGCGGCCGCCAGAGTCACCTTCTTGGGCTTCCCTTTTTTGGGTGTGTCTGAATATCATCCCCAAATCGCTTGGTTCTGAAAATCACTTTCCCTTTGAAAACGCTTGACTACTCTCAGGTATATAATTATATATATCTTCCACTTTCAGACAAGGCCAGGAAAGCCATAACATTCAACCAGCATTCAATCATCATTCAACCAGCAACCCACAAAACCTCGCCATTCTCGCCACGGCAACGCGTCGCGCATGGCCTCGTGCAGACATCGGGCCCAAAGGGCCACCACAGGATCACCCACCTTGGCCAAGCAACTGAAGCCTCGGTCAATCGTGCGGCGACCCACGGTCGCCTAGCCACAGGAAGTGGTTACTGCAAGGGTGTCATTTCAAGGGTTTTTACGAACTTTTGTAGAATTTTTGTTACTTAGAAAAAGAGGTCGGAGAATTTTCAAAAAATCATGTGTTAATAGGAGAACGCACGAATTGGGGACTTCCTAACCAGGGTTAACGTACAGTACTAAATGATGCGGGCATGGCTCAGCACGGTTTGAAATCGTCAAGACTTTTGCAGCTGTAATTTGCAAACCATCTAATCATATCTCTATAATTATCTAATAATGTGGTTAAAACAATAATAAACCACCCATTTGGGAATGGCTTACACAACCTATAAAAATGGTGATTTTGGGGATGGTGCAAATGACATTGCTTTTAACCACATTAGATTCTTTGTGGATAGAAGTTGGAGTCAGAGCCAGCAATTGAGAAAGGGATTCCCCATGGATTTTTATGGACTGTGAGTCCACAGAAAAACGCAGATAGACATCCTATTGGAAACTCAATTGGCAACTAGTTTGAAAGGCAATTCCCCCCGGGGTAATAGCATGTAGATGCCTACAGGCATCTGCAGGCACCTGCAGGCGCACGAGATTGGTGTGATATATATATATATATAAATCCCATTTAATCCCAAATATGTTTTAGGTATTTTTAGGTAGTATAGTCCCCAAACTCATCATCCACCAATCATCATTTATTCTTTATATCCCTTGACTTATTTCTTTAAAAACCATATGATGGTTAATCCCAACAAATCAACCATCCGTCATTCATCAGTTCTATCCACTTATATCACCATATTTTGATGCTCAAAAGCCATATGAAAGCCATGACGAAGGAACGAACAAAATCAGCCGCCCTGTTTTTGTTTTGGGCTCCGCACTCCCAAAGGTCACGAAGCCATGCCGAAGTGCCGGCAGCTCCCTGGATCTTTCATGTCGTTTGCCCGTTTTTTCGGCTGGTTTCTTCATCCAGGGGACATCTGGGGACATCAAAAAATGGTCATTTTTTATGGTGGATATCATGGCCAAAAGATAGGGATAACATTGGGACAATCTCTCGATTTCAACATGGGGAAAATATACCACCAGCAACTGGCACAATGACTTCACACTCAGCCAAGGCCTTCAATGGACATAAACATGAAGCCACCCTTAAATAACATGATCGATACATATCCATATTATCCATTAAGGTCCTGATCTTTCCCTGGAGTCGGCTTTGAAACTTCAGATCCAGGATCTACGAATGGCACATGGATGCACATGGTAAAAATCACAAAAAAAACCGATGTAACTCCCATCTTTTGAAGCAGGAGATTGCACGACATCATCCGATTGTGCTTTTCTTGGATATTTCACCAACAAAACTGAAGATCTCTTGGTATTTAGATGTATTTAGTATTTAATCCAAAAAACATCGCGATGTAAAAACGATAAACAATATGGTAGATCGACTAGCGACTATAATGACTATAGTTGTACAACGCTAGTAGACTGCCTCTTTGGGTGCAGAATGAACAGGTCCACCACCAAACCAGGCTTTCTGGGCTGGCATGCCTACAGAATCATGACTTTAACATGCAATACCCTCTGGTAAACTAACATAGCTATTGAAAATGATCATTTATAGTTGATTTACCTATTATAAATGGTGATTTTCTATAGCTATGTTAGTTTACCAGAGGGTAAAACCCCCGCTTTAACCCCCCAAAGTTTGAGGCAGGAATTCTTAGAGTCGCACTCAATGTCCGGCACCCGGGAGGGTGGCGTGTAGCACAAGAAGCACCTGGGAAGCCCAGCACTTGAAGTTTTGGGAGCAGGAAGGGTCATCTAAGAATTCTTCCGGGGTTAGTTGTCCCACAAGTAAAAACACAGATCTTCATTTTATCTTCATTTTGTCTTAGTTTGGATCATTCTGGAAAGCAAAGCTTCAATTTTCATCATCTTTTCCAATCACAGGGATTTCTGCCTGAGCGTCGGACCCCGGGACTCTCACCAGTTCCTCACTGAAGGGCTGAGTCGTGTCCAACCTCGCCATGTACGACTGCTGGAGCCCTGAAACAAATGCTATGCTCGTCATTGGGGATCATCCCAGTTCGGTTGAAAAATGTCGAACATAACATAAGTCTTATTTGAAACAATTTGAAACCACCAGTAAAATATCAGCACCTTCTCGAATTGGAGGAAAAAGAACCTCTGACTCGTGGATGGATCCTCAGTTTCTCATCCAATCTTTCGATTCATCTATCTCAAGCCCCCGACGGATCGACCATTTCATCCACCAAACGATAGTCAATGGCACCCAACCTCGCCGGTGAAAGCCATTGAATCAGGGTGATGATTCACATTGATTCACCAGATAAGAAATTACAGACATATCTCATTCAATACCCCACCAGGGTAATGAACATTTCTGCTGAATACCCCATTTTCAGACGCAAACAACTGTCGTTTTGCTCATGAAACAAACCGACAGACTTGGAGTGGATTTCTGCTGCTTTCTTCAGGCTGATAGGAGTGCTGTATTGTACAAAATACAACCCCCCAGTGAAAATCAGGCAGAAGTGCCCCTTCAGGGATCTGCGCAGACTGCACAAAGGAGGGGCGTGGGGCTAATCGCAATGCAAGTTGCAAAAGAGAACATCTAGAGCCTTGGTGAAAAAGATTGAAAAAGCAAATAGGTCATTGGCTGCCGTAGCAACCACGAAATGCACAACTCTTGAGTTCTGATGCCCGTGAGTTGGAATGGAATATGTTGAAATCAGCGAGGTTTTGAGATGGCGGCATCCTGGAATTTAAGGTCCCTCGTCATCTCCATCTGCTCCCTTGCAATTGATCTTCGCTAGCAACCAGCACTTTGGCTCGTCCGGAAAGGATTTGTCTTGAGCCGCCGCCAGCGCGAAGTTGCAGATCCACCAGAACGGAATAAAAAACAAGTAGGGCAAGCCTGGGCCCACCGGGCAGGATTTGTAGCATTCGAAGTGACCCCGGATTCCACAGGTAGGCTCGAACAAGGGGAACAACCAAAAGGCGCCAGCCAGGAGTAAGGTGGCAACAATCCTCTGAATGAACCAATCTCCAGCATTGGTACCATCCTGCAAACGCTTCCTTGGATTTGCGCCTAAGGGCGCCAATCCAAGAAAAATCAAACAGAATAATTAAAACATATTCCCAGTAGATTTCCTCATTTCTGGTGGATGTAGCAATAGAAAAAAATCACCAAATCCATCCAGAGGTTGATTCAATCCTATAGGGATTAGAGCCTCAATATATTCATATATTATATATATATATATATTCTCAATGTATACCATTTATACACCACATTGAAAGGAATTCCAAGCTTCTTGAGAGCAGCCACGATCCAAATCCCCGCAGCCCAGAAAAGTGCGAGGCTCATGACGGCTGCCATCGCCAAATCTCCATCGTCGTCGGATGCCAGAAACGTGACAGCAACAAAGCCAGCGGTTAAAGCTATGGTCATCAACCAAACAAGTGCCCAAAGGATCTTCCAATTTTTTCTGTCCTTGATTTTGGTCTAAAGTCTAAAATCAACTAGGGTCAATAACTATGTTCATATAAGTTCGATAGGTTTCTTAGTTGGGTTAAGAACGAATAATTTTCGTGTTGGGTTTAAAATGCCCCCAAACAATTGAACATATTCCGAGCAGCCACAACTGGAGAATTCACCTGTGCAGTAAACCTGAGCAAATCCAAGTATCAGGCAACCAGCTCTCGCCAACACCTGTGCCAATCGCCAGAAAAGCTCCTGCCCCAAGGGCCAACAAAACACGTGCAGTTCGCAGCAGAGGCATGTACTCGGCTGCCGGGATAAAGCTGTGCGCAACAGCTTGCAGCACAAATGATCCCAGGCAAAAAATAGACCAAATGCTGAGGAGTAGCCAAATTCCACCATTTCTTCCTGGGTTGGTTGATCCTCTGAAGGTTGAAGTGTTCCCCTGGGTAAATCATGGGAAAGCCAAAAAACAGGTGACAGGAACATGAACGGAAATCTAGATCTGGGTGGCTATATGCTACTGTATATGTAAAAAATATTATATACATAGTATATAGTAAATATACAATAACATATATAATAACAAATAATAGCTACACATTATGTGCATATACATCTTATATATATAATATAAAATACATAACATATATAATTTAATTACAGAATACATGTAAAATAAAACAAAACCATGTGTGTATATATATATATATTCAATCACATATATACAATTGTACATATACTTACATATTTTTATCATATTATATCATATTATAAATGCCTTCTTTTCTATCCCAGGTTCTGGCTTTTGCAAGACAACCCCCCAGCATCATCAGAGTGCTGAGGGAGAGCAACCAGCCACTTATGCTGCTGCCCGCATGTTGTCCCGCATAGACGTAGGGATCCAAGACCGCTTCATCCGGTGTGGCACCGGGACAGGGAAGCATCACCATTCAAAACAGTTATTTGGCCAATGGAAACCGATGGCTCCTTTGATTTTTGATATTTCTCATACATGATTTTCATGTACTTGTTTGTTTTTTTGTGGTGCTAATAATAGCATTTTTCACTGGATTTACACTCATTCTGATTTTTGGTGGTCATGCAAGGTAGAAAAATAATCGCTCATGTGTGATTCCTGGAAGGGGGTTTACACGTTCTACTGGGTACGCTTGCTTGAAGAAAATTTGCTGAAAAAGACAAAGATCTCCAAAACGAGCATATTTGCTATCATGAGTCAATACCTATTGTGATGTCTCACTTTAATCTTTATCTCTGGCTGAAACAGCTGAAGGTACGTGGACATATATGCAAACCTCCGATGCCTCAAATAATGGTTATCCGCCATCGGCAATGAACATAAAGAAAATGAGCTTCGTTTCACCAAATGTCAATTCCACCACTGTGGATACTGTGACACGCCCTGATGCGTCTTTCGGTTTTCAACATGTTTGGTCCGAGTGCAACATCAGACTCTGGCCCGGTGGTGTTGTTGTAGCCAATGTAAGTGATCCTCAGTATCCCACAGCTCAACGATGGCTATGCGGCTATCTCCCGACTAAACTGGGAGTCCGTGAGTTCGATTTATAGCTTACCAAAAATAGATATCTGTGGAATTCCAGATCTTACTGTTGGAATCTGTTGCTTCGAACAAAGATCACATCCCCGACTCTGGTGATTTCAAGATTTTTCAAGCCCCAAATTTGCCGCTTCATCAGCACGATGTTCCCTACTGGAATCGCCACCATTTGGGGGGATATCCGGGGATACCTGAATTCCACAACACGGATCGCCACGGCATTTTGAGGTTCCAGATTCAAAATGCTAGAAGCAAGACTCCTTGGAAGACTTCACAAAGCGTGGTTATCAACCGAGTCCCAGCAAAATCAGGCAACATGTGGGTTTATCTGAAAATATCTCAAAATCCAGTGGTCTTGATCATATGAAGTTGGTTACATTTCCATTATATTCCTTTCTCAATGGTCAACATTTCTGTTTGATGCAACGTGACGATATATGATTTAACCATTATCACTACTGTAACATACAATTATATATATATATATATGTGTATATATATATGTATATATATGTATATATATATACATATAGAATATGTGTATATATATATGTATATATATATATATATGTATATATATATATGTATAGAATATCTGTATATATATATGTATGTAGAATATATACATATACAGTTCATAGACTAGATCCAACATCTGGATCTCCCCATTCACTGGGCTTCCCACTGGATCGGTGCTGCTTTCCTGAGACGAATGCGACTCAAGAACCCTGTGAGGAGTTGGGGATGAGCTACAGCTTTTCGGACCTTAAAAAAAATAAAAAACATTTCTAATGTCGATAACAAGGACCATAAAGCAAATGGGAACCCAGAAATTTACATATACTGTACTGTGCATATATATATGTATGTATATAATTATATACAACATTATACACCCAGTATCAATCAAGAAACAATAGGAACACAGTTGGGACGGGGCCGGATAGCCTGTCATGCTTCCAATGACATGAATGATATATAGACACTCGCCTGACCAATAGAAAATGGAGAGTTGAATATATCGCTTGGTCTGAAAATGGGGTAACCTTTAAAACCATCACTTCATCTTGGGGTATTCCCAATTTCAGGTATGGGCCCACCATTCTGACCAAGGGGCAAGGCGATAACGTCCAGTCGGTTGTTGGCCGTATGTCCTGCAGGTTTTTTTTCGCCCCAAGGGGGATGGTTTCCATGGGACTTTAGCATCTTCAAGGGAAACCAAATCTCAGATGGTTGAGCTACCCCGCCTCATTAATATGATTTATTACGATTTATTCAATTTGGCTCATCGTCCTAATGTACTTAAAAGCCGGAATTAAACATATTTTAGAATAGTTTGTTTGAGAATGATTTAGCTGAAAGAACAGAAACCAAACTAACCAAACCATGTCGGAGCATTGTCCATCTTTTTCACAGAAGTCACCCTTAAAATTGCAATGAGATATCCCAAAATATCCCAAATGCAGGCATGTCTTGCCTGGCTTTCATCTCGGGTAGGTCCAGTGAGTATGGCAAAAAATCATCTCGGGCACTGGCTCCAAAATTCAGTGAATGGTACAACAAGATACTCAGAAATGCCGAACAGGGCCCATCTATGTAGCTTTGGGGTCTCCAATTTTGACGCCTGAAGCAGTGAAAAATGGCTGTTTTTCACTGCTATAAGTCGAAACTCAGAAAGCAAATATCTTGCAAACCATTTTGGATACCCAGACATATCCTTGGTTGTTCCCAGCTCCCCACCCAAAGGTTCAACTTCCAGTGAACTAATTCTTCCCACAAACATCTACAAAATCTAAGGGAATGGCTGGGAGATGTACAGTATCCAATATTGCAACCTCCACAAAAATAGAAAAGTGCTTCCAGATGGCACTTCGATGATGTTTTCCCCATATTTTCTAGGCGTACAACTCCTTTATCTTTTTTTAGAGTGTATCTATATATTATTGTTATTGTCACACTTTTTCATCAATACTGCTATTATCATTATTATAAGTTAGTGGTATTATTACTAGTATCATTCCTAGTCCTATTATAGTTATATCGTTGTTGGGGTTGCTGAAGAGACAACTCCCGATGCTCGGGCGACATTTCAGCAGTCCCGTCCTGCCAGCTCTACCAGGATATCAATCTGATCCGCTCGGATCAATTCACAGGCCTTCGGAGTTTGCGACTTTTCGACCAAGGGGGCAACCAGGAAGGAACATCAAACATGCTTGGAACATCTCCCATGAAAAATCGTTTGGAACATCAACATCAACGGTAAGATGGAGATTCGACCAACAATACTTTGGGAGTTTAAGGGCTTTAAGAAAGTTGTTTGATCCGCAAAAAAAGGAGATCAAGCCATACACATGGGGATGTTAATATCAGTAATAGATGGATGATCTGGGTTTGCCCAAAACTGGGGGAATAAACCAACGGACCATCCGAAAATTGGTAGTCTTTAGGATCTGAAACCATCCATTTTTGGGGTCCACAAGTTGAGCATATGATGAGCTAAATCTGCAAGAACTTCAGCCTGACTGAGCACCAACGAAAAGAATATCTTTGGTGCCAGAACAGTTCAAGGACTCAATCCCATTGAACAAGGCTAGGTGCCAATATCTCGGACCATTGTTTGGACATTTTAGACATCTCAATCTGATTTGGAACTTCCATTTGGAAAACAGTTGCATATGGGTGGATATGGGTGGACACATCACCGCAATGGCACCAATCGAAACCAGAGACTGTCTCTGGTAATATCATGTGGGCAATCCAGCGGCAAACCTATCAAAGGGGGGGATGGTTTGTGTATTATGGTGATTTTTGAGATGGTTTAGGGTTTAGGGTTTACCGCATTCCCATGTTCTTTGTTGCAATATTTTTCAGTTCATTCTCGCTCAAATCGCAAGGCGGCGCCTCGACGGCAGGCAGGCCTACGACCTTTCTCCAGCGTTGGGGTGGCCTTGTGCGATGAGCCAGGTGGTGATCAGCCAGAAAAAACGATCCGCGGACTGGGTCGGGATAACATTACTCCGATATTACACCATAGATAGTATCAGATAGTGTCACATATCACATGATTTGGGTCTCATATAGAAGTGTGAATAGATCGAAACCAGTTTCCGGCAAACATCTCCCTGGTGGATCACAATCAGTTGCGATGCCAGCAGTGAACGCTCTTGTACCATACAACCCTCAACCAACAGTGCTAATTATGGATGGCCATTCATCTTGCTCTATTCATGGCAAGGGAAGGTTCAAAAGTTATATTATGAATTATATATACTGTATAATTATATAGTTATATCAGTTATATATCTAGCCCTGCACCCTTTACCGGGTCAAGTTGATATTGCGCATCACTTTCAAGGGCCCGTCCCAACATGTTGGCTGCCAGGAATTGCCCATCCCACATCGGATTTTCCCGGGATTTCCATGGGCTGAGCTCTATGGCACGATACTCTTAAACAGCTCGGTCTTGTCGTCCTCCCTGGTGGCATTGGAGTAGATAAAGATCTCGAACCGCTCCTGACGATTTGGGAGAAAACAGCGTAATGGCGTAAGGCGTAAATTGGTACCATCTGCTGGCTACACTTTGTTCCGAAGGCAGCAAAACATAGGATGGCCTGTTTTGATACAATATTCTTCATGGTAAGCTGTGTAGGAGAATAACATTACCTATGGCACTCTTCTAGAGGTACGATCATCCTCCCTGGTCAGAAACCATGGCAAGGGGTGATCTATGGGGAAAATGTAGGTGAAGAATCAACACAAAAAGTCGCCTCCTTCCCATTCACCAAAAAAACACCCGGGTATTCTCATTCATGGAAATGGCAAGGGGGAGGAGAATATGTCATATCGTATGTATATGATAATATGTGTCTGTTATATATGTATATATATATATATACACATGCAAGTACAGAGAAAGAGAGAGAAAGAGAGAGAGAGAGATAGAGATAGACTGCTAGATTGATAGACGTGTCTACAGTCTACAGGTACAGTGAAGGCCTTTAATCACATCAACTTTTTTGGGGCAACAGAATTTCTATGGGGAGAAGTCGATGCGACCCCGTCACATCATGGTCACATCAACCATGCCAAATAGCTTGGGAGAAGGCTGTATTTTTAATCGTTCTAAAACCTGACACTTTAGATAATGATGGAAAGTTTACCAATGGCAATTGGTGTTTAACCGCCCAAGATGTCGATCAGCTATTAGAGGATATACCATCTTACTCGAAATCATAGTTGGTAATCGATGGATCAGAATTCACTTAACTATGAACTCGATGGTTTAGCAACATATACAACATTCACCAATATGGTTTTGAAGTACCTCGCCAATTGGTGGCGGGAAGGTTAGCTTCGAAAAGCCAGTAATTCAATGACTGTGGACAAGCATGTATTCCCCCCTTGCAATGAACATATCAGGAAACATTTGGAATAAAAACAAGTTTTCAACCAGGACATTTGCTGGGTGTCGTGGCCTCGTTGGCATGCTCCAAGAGAGCATGCACAAAGAAGGACACCTCACAGACATCGAGAATCGCGGCTGGGTATATCCTTCGCAAGTACATGTTCTAGATATTCGATGAATGTGTTATTAATGTCATTCTTAGAATCTTAGATATTTTTAGTCGCAGTTTACATAATAAACGAATATAAACAACAAACATAGCGACATATTCACAAACATAGTCATTCACAATGTCATAATAGACATAGTTGGTCATAGTTCTGGATTTTGCCGCGCGTTGCTGAAACGAAAAAAGCTGAAAACTTGGAACACTGTGTGGGGTCTCGATTCAATGGATTGGTTTACGATGGTTTACGGGAGACGTTTAAAAAAAACGCATGCCTTGCCTTTACCATATTTCGATCATCAAAACCATTGATCAATTCTGCCAATCACATCAATCACGACATAGACATTTCCTGGTTGGTGGTTTCAACCCCTCTAAAAAATATTAGTCAGATTGGATCATCCCAAGTATTGGGGAAATAAAAGCCATGTTCCAAACCACCAACCAGTTTCCGAAGCACTCACCAATCACTGGGCTTCCCGACTGAGTGATGGAAAAAATCCGGTGAGATGTACCTGGTGGACGTCCGCTTCAAAGTGTGACCCAAAAGATTTGCTGAATGAGTTGGCTGATAACCACCATCGTTCAAAAGAGTGAGTTAAGTTGTTGTCCGCCCAAAAAATGACATAAATTCTGAGGTCCAAATTCAGTTAGTTGGAGAAACATCATGAACTGAAGTGAAGCGCATCACCTTTTTTTGGCGCTTCCAGTGTCCCTATGGCAGTCACCGCCAGAAAGCCAGTCCGATTCAGATCCGAAATCTGTTGGAGTTTTACCATCTGATTCTGAAAATATTCTGAAAAAGAGCCAAAGACAAAAATAGGGTCACAACTGTGGGGAATTAGTAATTTGGTGCCGTAAACGTAAACAAACTGTTTTCTTCGGTTTTGATGGCTTCAACCAGAGTACAATCTAAATGTTATATCGTATCCACTAGTCATTGTCTACGCACTCCTGGCGTCACTGCGTAGTCGCATCATAAGAAAATTCGAAAGACGCTTGATTGGATCTATAGTATACTTCGATCCTGGTGAAGCAAGGAACACCTGCAGGTGTTGGGTGCAAAGGAGGACTTGTGTGGTGGTTACTCTCCAGCAAAGCAACATGGATGTGGAAAACCCGATTGCGAAACGATGTACACATGGTGGAATTTCCATATCGATTGAGGGTCAGATTTGCTTCAACAATAACCGATTCATCAGGGAAAACATTAAGGGCTTCACACATCAAATCAAAATGACAATTGGAACCCAGCAAGGAATCTGGATAGAAACACCATGGAAATTGAAGATCTGTGAAGCCCGCCCAAGCGGACCCGAATTTCAACCTGCATTATTGTTTGAAAATCGCCAATCGCATGGCTTTGTCGATTCCGACACCGGTGATGATAATCCATGTTGATGTTGGTAACAGAGCCCCCAAGGGTCATCAACCAAGTGGGGTTCCTGAAACTGCTCAACAAGAGCTAAGTTTAACAGGAGATTTGGACTCATTGCTGAGACTCGCAAGGTGTTGTTGCTAGAAAGAAGGGGCTGTCACCAACACGATGGCAGGGTTTGATTCAGTTTGATTCAACGCCCAGAACTGGAGTTGGATTGAAGATACCGGTTTCAATTCCCATCAACCCAAGAATAATGTCAGAACCCCCGCAATTCCCAGCACATGTTGTTCCATCACCTTCAACGTTCGGGTGTGTTCAATCTACGCACTTTCCGATGTGATTCTGCCTCAAAGTGAGACAGAAAACCAACAATGTCCGCATGCCGATTCTCGGACGCCACATCCAGAGCAGTCTTTTCAGAGATGTCGAGGAGATGGCGATCGGCACCTGACTCCACAAGGACGCGGACAACGTCCACATGGCCTTCTGCAGCTGCTCGATGCAGCGCCGTTTTCCCAAAATTGTCGGTCTTGTCCTTGTCACAACCAATTTCGACTAGGAAGCGCACCATGTCCAATTCACCGTATTCAGCTGCACGGCTCAATGTACTTCCGCAATTCAAGAGCTGCTCCTTGTCGGCTCCCTCAGCCACAAGAAAGCGAGCAATGTCGACGAAGTTGTGCTCAACCGCCAATAGCAATGATGTTGACCCATAGATGTCAGTCAGATCTTTCTGTGCACCATTTTGAACCAGAAAACGCACTGCCTCAAGGTGGCCCATGTGAGCTGCATTGTGCAAGGGGGCCATCTCCTCTTCTTCGCGTTGTGCATCTATCTCTGCACCTGCCTCCAGCAACAGCCGCATCGGCTCAACATGTCCATGTTCTGCAGCATGGTGCAAGGGTGTCATGCACTCATCTCGTGTGTTCGGATTTTGAGGGCGTTTCAGCAACTGTTCAAGGCCAACTGTATCGTTGCCCCTTGCTGCAACCATCATCTGCTCGTCTTCTGCCACATCTGGTGGGCAAAACTCCAAGACCACCAGCTGAAGCTTTTCAGGCACTGAGGTAAAGACATTATCATCTGGGATCTCAACAGCATCACCTTCCAGAAAGAGTCTTTGTCTAAATCTGGTGACACCAATCTTAGGTGCCAAGGCTTGCTTCACAGCCTTGGTGGTTTTCCCTTCGAACTCAGCCGCCTCAAGTACTGCAACTCTCTGGCCGGATAGGAAACACACTTCCATTGCTGGTTGAAATGGACGTGATATCTGGATATATCTGGCGTGTACCTGAAACAAAACATAAATCCTGACAGATTTGCCTAAGAACCCCTTCGAATTTCTGTGTTATCTATTTGGATGGCTTTGATCGGTTTGTATCCATGAGGAATCGACGGAAAATTTCTGGCAAGAGCTTCTTGGCTCGGGCAAGGTCTCTATGGCTGCAGTCCAGCATCCACTGCGCGGTTCCAAGACCTTGCAGGCTAGTTCTGATTGCGAATAACATCTGCTGACATTTGGTCCTGTCGTAGTTACCTATTTACATAGTTTAATATATTTATGGATTGCGGTGTCATGTTCTTAGACCTTCAAGCCACCACAAGATATAATTGGCATTCAAAGATATGGGTTTGTCTGAAAATGGGGTATACCTCCAAAATGGCAATTTCAATGGGGACAATGTTACACCATTGGAACCTTATTTTCAGACAGATCCATAATATCCCCAACATCATGATACCCCAATTTTTGACAAGTATCTTTCGAGGCTCAACAACTGCTATAACGAATCCCTGAACATAGATACCCTCCGGTAATCAAACATGGTTTGCTGGAAAATCAACCTTTTACTTCGATGATCCTACCAACTAGAAACCTCCATGGCTAGTTTGAGGATTTTCCAGCCACGTCTGACACCAGACGGTCACTATTCCCAGCCTGCTTTATGTAACTTATGAACATTTATGAACCATGTCAGAAACAAAACAGGTTGTCCCACAAGATTACCGGTACCCAGTCGCCACGTGGATTTCTTGTTGGGAAATTGTCCAGTCAACGCGATGCGAAAAATCATCGACTCAGCAAGTCTGAGAACACACGGCCCGGCGGAATCGGATTGGCTAACAGCCGTCGAAAATAGCTGGGGATATTCCATAATCTGCTTTCCATACTTGGGATCTATACATATAATATATATATATAACATAATATTATATATATAATATTCTATATTCCAAACATTTCCAATCCTTATCTGTTCAGTTTATGAAGTTCTCACCATTCATAGCATTTTTTAAACATTTTTTCACTCACATACAGAAACTGGGCGGGATTTGGGCAGGTTCAAACTGCAGTCTCAAATCCATTGCTGATCTAAGATACGTTGCCAAGTGGGCATCATAGTTGGTGCATGTTGGTCCTCTATGGCCAAAGAGATCCAACTTCTACCCTCTGGTAATTTAACATAGCTATTGAAAATGGTACATTTAGTTCGTTGATTTACCTATTAAAGATGGTGATTGTCCAACTCAGAGACTGATGTTTTCCCCCTGATGGTCTCAGAGGCAGCAGATTGGCGCACCCAATTCGAAGTCGCCGCTCAGGAACCTGCGAAGTGTGTCAAAGGCAGCCAAATAAGAAGGCCACCATCAACCCCCGTGACTGTGGTTTCTTAATGCCATATCGTTTGGGGATGTTTGGGGTAATCACCTTAAACGAATGGATACGGATACACATTTTTAAAAAAGGCGGCATTGGGTTTTTTTTGACCAAGCCACACCTCATGGTTAAACCAGCCACCAACTCTTGTTCCAACATCTCGTCAGTAGGATTCTCCACTCAAAAAGTTAAGTAACTTAAGTATGTATCAAGGTGACAGTGCCTGGCCCGAAAAATTCTCCCATACTTCTTGACTATCTTGACCCTTGCTGAAGATGTAAATCGCCTGTGACCTACACATTTTTTTTGCTCATCCCCCCGGTGACCAGCAGTTGGTTTCTCTGAAAATTGGGTACCCCAAGATCCCATTTATCACCAATTTTCACCACATTCACCACCCCAATTATTGGGCGCACCTTTGAATTGGGCCAGTTGGTGTAGGGAGCACCAACCTCTCACAGCTGAAATCGTTGAAAGATGTTGAAAGGACCAGAAAAATCAAAACAATATGGGTCAGGATTTCCGTACCCATGGTGAACACCAAATGGTAAATGTTTATACGCCAAAAAACGGCATTTATAACGTATTCATCCATCGAGTGCTAGCTTGTTGTACCCCAATTATCGAAATTGCCTTCTCATAGGATATGTTTGATGATTCATTTCCCTTTGAATTCCTACACAGGCGGCGGTAAAACTGCTCACGTGGTCCGTGGCACCTCGCGACAAAAGCGCTCGGCCCACGCGCTGTGGGCCTGTGATCTGTCTGAGGGGCTGTGTGCCAAGTTGTATGATTGGCACCTGAAAATTTGGGGAAACACGCCAAACTCCCATGGTTGTTCATAGATGTTCATAGATGTTCATAGATGTTCATGCCTACGGGTTGGAAACCGAACCAGCGTTTTGCATGTTTCTATATCTTTCATGGGGTTAACGGG
>Ga0126342_10005269_pt1 | contig 22481 bp, 22 predicted proteins | sample Cyp1metagenome_FD_92528 | JGI IMG/M metagenome (GOLD analysis project Ga0126342, IMG submission 92528) | Coral microbial communities from Lord Howe Island, Old Settlement Bay, Australia - Cyphastrea 1 metagenome | ecosystem: Host-associated > Invertebrates > Cnidaria > Coral ...
AAAATCACTCCAGGGAGGTTCAAAAGAAGGAGCTGCGTGGGCTTGGGAGAAAAAGCACCAAGCAGTCCCTGACAAAATCGACATGTTTCGATTTGGGGCAGCGCTAAAAGGGCTTGAATTACTGCCAGCTTCCAAATGCTGGGTGCATGTTCCTTCTGTGGAGGAGCCGGATGTTCAATGATGGCCCATCCATCTGTGAGCACTAATTCCATCAGTGCTTCTAAGGAAAAGAAAAGCAATTCATTTCCTACATTGACCTGGCACGTTTCGCGCAAGGTCATGCATTCAAAGCCCCAAAGCTCAGTAGCGCTGCGAACAGGGCGAGGAGCAACGCGATCATCAGCCACGGCATGTTCACGTGCAACTGTCCATGTCTCGCATGGTGGGCCAGCTACATATGCGACCACTTTTCGGTCACGAATGGCCGTCAACCAATACTTTCTTGTGGTAGCATTGCGAGCATCGCCATAGACCTTGTCAATAACGATATCCATCGACACGACGTGGAGGACAAACGACACATCCTTGGCCTTCATAATCTGGTCAATGTAGTGTTGTAGGTCTCCTTGCCTGCGACGGCCGGAATACGCGTGCAGCAAGACACGATGTTGTCCGAACGCTCGCGGGGTGGCCACATAGTTCATCTGCTCACTCGCTGCAACGCATTGCCGCTCCAGAACGCTCACAGGATCCGCAAGCAGCTGCTTCTTGTTGACCATCTTCAAGAATGGAAAATGCTCCTCATTGCATAACAACCGAAGACAATTCTGCATGTCCGTCCAGGCAACATTCGCAAAGATCGCATCGTCTGCACCAAAAGACTCTGCAAAAAATTGCACAGTGTTGCACCAGGCCGTCCATGAGATCGCATGGTCTGTCGCATACTTCTTGAGAATGTCGATGAAGTCCTCCATGCACATGCCAGGCCCGACCGCGTCCGTGATGTAGACAAAAAAGGAATCATCAATACCCGGATCAGCACGTAGGCGCGGGGCAACATTGAGAGGACCTTCAGCTTGAAGGGGCGGCAAGAGCCTGTCGTGGCTTTCTGCTAGTTCTCGATCATGAGTGGAGCCCGCACCGGGTCCTACATATCCTGGCACTCTTTGGCTACGTAGGATCTGGCGGCATCGCTGCGAATAATGGATGTGCGCCTTCGTCTTCTGCATCGTGTGGAAAACCTTCAGGCAAGCTGGGCAAGTTGGCTCTGTGAAAAGCCGACGGGTGGCTGCTACTTGTCCATGTCGCTTGAACATGTGAGCGGCTTCCCCTCCCTTGCTGGCACATCCAATTCTACATTGCATGCAGCCAAAACTGGTCGTAGTGCTGGCTTCAACTGCCACTGGCAAACTCTGGGATGGCGCCCCAAAGATGGTTTCCAAACGACGAAGAGCATGTAAGTGGAATTCTTGCACTCTCCACACTCTCTGAATTTGCAGAACTTCATGAGTCACTGCACGTCGAATGAGCCTCTTCCAATACTTTGGGTGACTTCGAATCAGGTGTTGCCAGTGTGCATAGTTACTGTCCGGAGACGGTAAGTCGGAACTGCGTTGGAGTTGCTTCCACATCCATTGCAAGTCTGCTTCAATATATGCACACCAATCTCGATCTGCTGATAGGATACCCCAGTCATGGTCAGCACCGCAGCGATACAGTGTACCCAAATACCGCAAGCGCTGCCGTCTCAACAGAGTATCTGGACCAGGCAAGCCAACGTCAGCCAGAATTTGATCATGGTATGCATGCTCATCATGAGGGATTCTCAGCAATCTTCGGTAAAGGCGAAAAATCGCTGCATGAAATGTTGCGACAGTCTTGTCGTCCGTAATGAGCCAACTCTCGGAGCCATACAATAACTTGTTGATGATCAGGATCTGGAAGAGTTCGCACCGTTTGCTGAAGTCGATGCGTGTGTTGTGGTACAACACTCGGCGGTGCTGAGTGAACGCAGAATGGGCGATGGCTAGCCGTCGGCGTAGCTCAGCACGTTGATCGACTCCATGGTGTAGGAGTCCTCCAAGATGGAGATACTTGTTAGTTATCGGCATCTGGTACGAGTTGTGCTCTGTGAGGATCGGAATTGTCATGGGAGCATCAGGACCAAATAACTCAATCTTGTGCTTGCGTGAAGCTTTGCCACGTAAGCTGAGAAGAACTTCAGACTTACCACGTTTAAGATTTGGTGACATTCCGTGTTCAGTGCAAAGTTCAAGCAGCTTTGATGTGGTGTGTGAGACCTTGCTGATGAGTTGTGGCGTGTCAGGAGCACTCAGGCAAATTGCTGTATCATCCATCCAAGTTGGCCCTAAGAAGGGAGTCCACGGGATCTCTGCTTCAGGCAAATTGGCAGCCTTGTCACCAAAGAGCTGAAGATCCGCAACCTGAGGATACAGGTCAATGAGCTGATGCTGTTGCATGTGCTCCTGCAAACGGTGGAGAACTCTGGCCCAGACATAGCTAAAGCATACGTCCGCAAACGGATCGCCCGGTCTGGAGCCGAACCTTGTTTCAACCACATCACTTTGGCCCCTCATCCAAAAGTGGGTATTGCGGTGGATCGCAGCAATGCTCTTCTGGAGATGGTATGGTAATTGCGCCATCTCAAGGGCATTGGGTTCACCAGGGATGGCCCATAGCTCGTGTAAGGCAGACTCGGGCATGTGGAGCTTCTTCAGGAACGCAGCCAGAGCTTCATCAGTGAGCTCATTGTTCATGCAAAGTGGACGAAAAATCCGATAGAACGCCTCCGTCAAATCGACGAAGACGATCGCCGCACAATCTCCTTGACGCTGAGCTCGTCGAAGGTGTGCACGAACTAAATGAAGGCCATAGGTCACTGGCATTTTGCGCTTGCCGCCGACCTGATGCGTCTGAAGGAATCTTTCAAAGAGATCTGCCTGAAACGTACGTATTGTACGATGTATTGTCTTGCCGATCTGACTCGAGATCAACAAAGAACGAAAAGATTGACATGCCTTGCTGTCTCCACGACCTTTGTATGCCTGCACTAGAACTCCTCCTTTGTAGGAAAGGTCTTCCTGACCGTGCAGCAAAAGTTTCCATAGGGTCGGAAACACCAGCTCGGCAATCTCCACAGAGAAAAAGTGTAGCAATTCCCCTGGTAGCGCATCAGCTCCTTGAGCTTTTCCACATGCTGTGCGTCTCATTGCCAGCTCTAGATCAGTCAAGGTCGGAAGTTCTGTCGAGGAAATCTGGAAATTGGTTTCTTGTTCTGCTCGGAGACCATCAATCCAGTTTTTTCTCAGCTGTGACCATGGCAATCTTTGTCCTCCTTCCATGTCGCGGAAAAAATCTATCCACGTGGCCAAAGCTTCTGATGGAAGGTGACATGGCTGACCATCCTGGTTGTGTATCAAAGGCACTGGCTTCTTTTTGCAATGCTTCAAGTTGGTCGGTCCAATGAAGTCTTTGAGACATTTGAGCACATTAGCTGCCGATGTGGTCTCTGCAAGATTGTCAAGTCGATCCGCCAACAAAACATGTTTGGCAGATCGCAACGCTTGTCGTAGTTGGTGCGCTACATGACGATGTGCAACAACAAGTTTGAACTTGGAGCACAAAAGCGTTCGGCAATGTGTGTGATATGCGTGGAACTCAGAGTCAGTGTAGCGATTTGTCCAGGCTCTGAATGCAGTAAATAGAGCATGAAGACCTGATCGTCTGTTCAGCTCCCGCAGTTTCCTGCGGATCTTCACCTTTTTCACACGCATATTCCAAATTTCATCAGTGATGTATGGTTTTTTGGCGATAGCCTTGACCTTGGGTCCTTTACGCATTGCTTCATGGAGCTGGTTTGCCAAAGAATTGGCTTGTTGCTCCACATCAGTATGCCAGGGATCCGCTGCAAGGCCTTGGATGTGGTCTTGTAGTACTTGTCGGACATGTGGTTGGCTCCAATCAATCTTGTGCGGCTGGGGTCCAGCTAGTTCTTGACTGCTCTCAGTATGCCAGAGTAGTTGGAGCCCAACGGCCTTGTGGTCCTCTTTGAGGTTTCCAAACTCGATGGAGTCAATGATGCCAGAAAAGGTGCAGTACCCAAGCCAATCTTGAGGGATGACAACATAGTCAATACAATGACCTTTGGTACCATCAAAACTCGTCCATGTGCTGCGACTTCCACTGTGGCAGTCAGTAGTGGAGGGCAAGCAGAGTTCATGGATGGCCAAGCTGTTGCGAAAATGTTCTGTGTTCACACTGGTAGCCATTCCATCAGCAAATACTGCGACATTATCAGCATTCCCTGGGGCCGCATTGGCATCAATGAGCCAGACCCATGGGGCTCCGTCTCGATGCCGCTGAATGAGCTCGTCAGTGTGAGACCACCAGGAACTTCGATGTTGTGCTTCATGGCCACTATGCGGTGCATGCGCAACAAAGAACCAGCATGAAAGCATGTCGCTGTCACATCTGACGATGAGCCTCTGCGGGTCCTTGTATGTCACTTGGAAGTGGCTTGGTTGCAGGAAGTATGATCGCTTCTCAAGATCATGTGCAATCGGCTGCTGCAGGTTGACTCATAACTCGACACCGTAATGGCCTTCACAGTGTCCTGCACAAACTCGAAGCATCCCATGGGATGTGCTGAAAGCCTCGTCATTGCGACCTTCTTGGATTCCGATCACGTTCAGGCCATGTGCTTGGACTTGATCATATAGAAATTTCAGTTTCCCTCCGTATCCTTCAGGACCTTTAGACAGAGAGAGCACATTCATGGTGGCAAGGCTCAACTGGCAGGTCACAGGCACTGAAGAGCGAGATGCTACTCTATCAGTCCGACTAGAAGTTGTGGCTGGTAGTGCTGGAGCAGGTACATGGAGACCTTCTTGCCATTCTGGGAGCCCATAGTGGCCGCTGAATCTCAACCACAGGTGAGGTAGTCGTGGTATCCAATCCTGCATGTCGATCTTGAGACGAGGCAGATTGTAGCTGCAGAGTGCCTCACGCTTGGCAATGCAGTCTACAAATTCGTTGTATGGGTCTCCGGTGTGAGCTCGCACATGATGCATTTCCAGGTGACCTTTGGGCAATCCTCGCTGTAGACATTGGAACACACCACGAAGAAGTCGATATGAAAGATCAGGTTCAGAGACTCCGATTGCACCGATTGCCTGACCACTGGTGATTTTGGAATCAACACAGAATACTGTAGGCGTGATGCAATTCTGGGTGATGCGCCATAATCCAGCCCACAGCAAGCCTTCACGCTCGGCAATGTCTGCGCCGATCCTGGTGGCACCAGCATAGCAGCAGCCAGTCGGATCTGTGCGAACTGGGTGCGCTGTCCACCCAAGTGGACATATCTGGCTGGTGCCATCATTGTGAAATTTCTCACCGAGGACAAGCATTGCCCATGCATCTGGAGTGTGCACTGCATCGACATACTCAGGTGTGCAATGTTTGTTCTTTGTCTGAGAGGAGCCATCAGTGAAAATAAGCCATCTGTCCCAATCCTCATTCAAGTCGCCAGTAGCAGCGGATGTCATCACTTCCTTGATGTACTCTGGGAGCTCAAGGCTGGAAAAGTCCGTGCATAGAGCATGAGTGCCAGCACTGGTGAGCTCTACAATGTGCTGCTGAAGAAATGGCGTATGCACACAACAGTCCCTGTCAGTGTCGGGTTCTTGAAGTGGAGAAGGTTCAAAAAGCTTTCTCTGTTGCCATTGAAGATCATGTCGCTGTGGCCATGGAGTTGGGATTCTTTTGCTTCGACGGTCATCCTGTAACTCTGGTTGAATGTTCAGGAAGCGCACGCAGAAGAAATGTACGTCAACTTCACATTGCGACATGATGACTGCTCGTGGGTAACCAAGAGAGCAGAGTAGCTCCATCAGTTGAGGTTGCTGCAAGGCTACATCTGTGGAATGAAGAATTGCACCGTCTTCGTCACAGAGATCGTCATGGCAGAGCATGTAGTGAAATTTCGTCGTATCTCTGGCGTGGGCCTCTTCAGTGCAGAGAAATTCGCTTCGTTTGCCAAAGCGATGTACTTCACAGCGTAGTCCCCAATGACATAGCTCAGCTTGTACTCCAGCATTTCCAGAATGGGCTGGAATTTCAAGATACGTCGGTAAGATCTGCATGGGGTTTTCCGCCTTGAGCTTCACAACTTCAACATGTGGGATCAGCTCATCGAGCGAGATGGTGTGGCGAGAAGTGCGTTGTAGCAGTTCAACTTCATCATCACTGTGATCCCACGCGGCATTGGCAGACGGTCCAGGTAAAGGAGGATTGATGATAATCTCAAGTCCAGTGCCATGGACTAAATGCCATTGCTGTCCAGTGGTCAGTTGGCGATCACCATGCCAGATCATACATTGTAGTTCCGATGTTTGCGGTAAACAGTGCATCTCAAGTTGCGCAACCATGATGATGTCTGTTTTCCCTGCAACGACTGGCATGTATGTTGCAAGATGCTCCATGGGATGTTCTGGCTTGACTGCCGTAACCAAAACTGCACGTCCTTCAGCTGGAGCTCTTTGGACTACAATCACGTGAGGTCGATCTTGTTGCTGATATGGTGAAGTTGGTGGCGTAGGGACCACAAGATAGATCCCTGCAGGAAAATCAGGTTCCAGTCGATCCCGCCATAAATCAAACATGTCTTGCTGCCATGTTTGAAAGGCAGGTCCAAGGGCTAAGCCACGTGGTTCTCGGCATTGGCCCCAGCGGGGAAAGCTGAGGAACCATGTTTGAATATGCAAAACCGCTTCTATTGCTCCTCTCTCAAAGGCGCCATGTAGCTGCCATAGTAGATGGAGTCCCTGGATGACTGGTGGCTGATCTTGGATTCCTTGTGTTGGTCTTGGGTCTTGTTCCTCATCTGACCTTGCGGCTTGGCGCAGCGGCATCATGTCATAGTCAAGGCGACAGCTTTTGACTGCTGCGTCAATGATGGCAGGCATGTATTGATGAGTTTGAAATAGTGCCACATCTTCATGCAAGTCAAAGTCATAGTCAGTGGGCACCGATCTGGTTGTGACTGTGCCGGGCTCCATCCAGCCCAATCTGGTCATCAGGTCATTGGAGAAGATGTCTTGTACAGACAGCCCACGGAACCTGGCACTTGCAACAAATCGAGTTGGTAGATGATTCAACTGTTCAGCTGGATGTGGAGGTAGTGCAATGCGCACATAGTCCCCATCTGTCAAATCCATCCATGTAGAATGTGATTGTCGGCACACATCATCATTGTGCCAAATCAGCTCTGTTCCTTCAGCATCAGTGCAATGTGGAAGAAGTCCAAGACCTTGCAATAGTCCCGAACGTTGCACTCGGCTTGGTAAAAGGAAGATGCGTCGGATGATCTCAGGCGTTCTCCTGGGTAAGTGACTGTGGAATTCAATGTCAATGAGGACTGCCCTTCCATCAGCTCCTTCCGGAATATCGCCAATCTCATACGCAATCAGAGCTTCAACATGGAGTCTTCTCAAATCTGTTGGCGTAAAATAAACTTGTTGTAGATGAAGTAATCTATCAACATGTATATCAAGAGCTCCCGCAACATGCCTGTATGTTTCATCACGATCATCCCAGTCAAGCCATGCTGAGATTGGTTCACGATGAAATGAGTAAACCACTGTGGGATACCATTCCGTTGGCACATCAGAGACCGCATCTGATGCATCAGTTGGAGATTGTGGCGCCTCCTGTACCTGAGGGCCATGATTCTCCTCATCCGTCTGTTGTGCAATGTTGGGGTTCTCCATCAAAGTAATTGGTGCCTCAGCCAAAGGCGAGGGACTATTCGGTGCCACTGCAGCCATGAAAGAGGTCAGATCATCGTCAGTACCTTCAACCAAATCTGCAGGGTCTGGAAATAATATACTTGTTGTTGGTGCCGTCAAAGATGTCTTCCACTTGCCCATCAAGATGTCGTCTTCGTGGCCCACATAGAAGTCAACACCAATGGCAAAACTGACATGTGCATCTTTGACTCGTGTCTTTGTCTTGATCTGCGGAACAGCCGGACAAAACTCCGTATCCAGTTCCCATGCGAGGTCAAGACCTTGAATGGATGCAGCCCATGGTGAAAGAAACGTCGGTTCTTCCAAAATAGAGTGATTCCAGATTTGTGGTAAATTCTGGAAGGACTCTACTGCGTCCAGCCTCCAGCAAGCCTCCTCTAGGTCTGCTTGCCAGGCTTTGCAAAAGGCACTAGTGCCGATGGCAAGGAGCCAGGACCACCTTCTTCTGTGCGAGCTCGCTTGGCAACTTGTCCATCTGGATCTGCAGGAGCCGTGAGCTTGGTGATATTCTCCAGGGTTGCTACCATGTCTGTGATGCCTGCTTTGATGGTATCTGCGGAGTCCAGTTTCTCCGTAGTGTCCATATCTTCTTCGTCCGCCGAGATCGCTTGCACGTCGTCCAGGATGTCTTCGTCCACTTTGGTCAATGCCTCCTTGGTGACGTCGACTCTTTCCCTGGCCGCTTGCAAGGTCTCTTTGGCTTTTTGTACTTTGTTCTCCAATCCCTGGTCCTTCTCGGTGAACTCGGTTGCGAATTTCTTCCATCTGCTGACACTCTGGGCGAGGTAGTTGGACCACTTCGCATGCATGTTGTGCCGCTCTTTCAACGCATCCTTGTAGTTCTTGCGAGCTTTCTCCAGTTTTGCACATGCACTCTGCATGTTGGCAGCTGTAGCTGCAGGAGAGTCCGGCATTTCTGAGACAATTTGCTGTACGCCAGTTGTCAAAGTGTTGCCAGGCTTTTTGAGCTCGTGGACCAATTCTTGCAGTCTTGCTTCTGCCTTGTTGTCCGGGATGGATGGCGAGGGCAAAGCAGCATTGTCGTCTCCGTTCCATGGCGGATCCAGAGCTGGCATATCGTCTGCTTTTTCCTTCTTGCTCTTTTTCTTTCCCCTCGGCGTGTCGGATCTTTTCAATCTCGGCGATTGTGAGCCCTTGGCATCGGTCTTGGCCCTTCGTCCATGACCTTGTCCATGATCTCCCCAATCGCTGCCTTGATTCCAAGACGCATAACTTCTCGAGGGCGTTCTTTTTCTCGGTGAATTGCCGCCTTGCTGTCCATGGCGGTAATTGACATCTAGACAATGCTGCCATAGGCTGTCGCATTTGCCACAGCGGTTTGCGTTGTGTCGATTCAACCTCCGACACCACGCACACATCCACGGCGTTTTCACTGTCGTAGACATTGCGACTTGTAGATGGGCAAGAAAACCTGGGTCTTGAGAATGGTGATTTCCAAGACGTCGCTTGATGTCCAAGAGCTGCGAAGGGGTCAGGCAAGACAGTCCCACTTTGTGGCAATGCCACTGGAATCTGGCTTTGGCTCTGAGCCTTCGAAACCTTCTCCTCTTCGAAGGTGTAATTGCGCTGGACCAGAAGGATCACCAACAGGTACCCAAGCTTGTAGCTTACCATGCACGAGAGGCTTCCCAACGTACACAAAGTACAGGAGGTGGATGCCAAGCCCGAGCACGATGTCAAAGACAATGAGCGAAGGAGGTCACAGCCTGCCCTGGACTGTGAGAGCTCAACTGGAAGGCTGCCACGAAGTGCTCACCAGTTCGCAGCTGCCCGCGGGCGATATGATGGCGGTCACACCCGCTAAGATTTCAGAGAACCCTGTGTACCACCAGGGGGGACCTGATAAGTACACTTTCAGCCGAAACCTTATATATATAATATATATATATATGTATGTATGTATCTATCTATCTATCTATCTATCTATCTACACAGTATATAGATTTATAAATACACATCATTGTTCTACATGCAATCCGAACTTTGAGGCCTTGGAACGTGCCTTGGAATGGCGCCACGCCCTGCTGCTCTTGGGACACAGTGTGGGCTTGGAGCCGTGGAACACGCGCCTCGGTGGGGAGGAAAACGTGGGGAAAACCCATGGGGAAACGTGGGGAAAACGGGGAAATGATGGGAAAACCATGGGAATATCTGGGGAATACCTGGAGAAAACGAGAAAATCGAAGTTTCTGAGCTTTAGATGATGGAACTTATGAGATCTTTGTGGGATTGAATCAGTGCATGACCTATCTATGTGGGAAATTTGAAGGGAACTGTTATGGAAAATATTGGAATGAGTCATTGTGACTTATTTGGGAAAATGCATGGTATCCGATCTTACACAGAAACTATTTGTGTGGCCTGCGGCGTATAAATAAGCGTTTGTGTAATTACAAGACTGCAAACGGCACCATTAATCATGGTTCATGTTGGGGAAACCCTGAATCTGATGGCCATGGGTCACGACACTGAATTTGCATAACCAACTTGGGGGCACGGCTGTGCAATAGAGGATGGGCATCAGCACCAAGAGGTGTCATTTCAAAAGTATTGATTACCTGGCAATTTGTCATCAACCCATGTTCATATTTCTCCAAAAGGAACTTTATCTTCGCACAGCTACGCAATTTTAGTAAAGCAATGTCATAAACCCGCCATGTAAATTGATGGTTTCAATCCCAACCATCAAAATGGCAAAATTGGGAGATGGCGGATCCATTGCTTTACTACCATATTTTCCCGTGTTCTTCCATAAACCCCCCATATTTCACATAGTTTCCCATTGCACTGGCCAAATTGTGGCTAAGATCAGTGCAGCATCTGAACGTTCAATTTCGACATTTTGAAAGCGTTTTTGTGCCAAGACAAAAAGGAGTGATGTGCCCTTCATCATTCAAGGGTTATGAGCCCAAAATTGCTGGGGGCCATGGAATCCCATCCTCGAAGGGCTGCCTCTGTTCCACCGAATCCTCGCAGTAACCTCACGTTAAGTGCCGTAATCTCCCAGAACTTCTTGTAACTTCCGTAACCTTCCGTGACCTCCCGTTGCGTGCCGCAGCCTCCCGGAACCTCAAGTAAAACCTTCCGTAGCCTCCCGTAACTTCCCGTTACCTTCCGTATGGCCTTCTAGCCTTCCGTTACCTTCATGCACGTTCGCAAGGTCAAACTCTGTGAGCGTCTGGGAGTGTGTGCAGCTCTTCCACCATCTCAGCGGAATTGCGATGTGGTCAATGCAATGCTCTGCCATGCCATCCAAACTTACCCATGTTGAATTGGTGCCAATATGAACTCCACTTGTGGCAGGTAGATACAGTTCCCACGTAGTCAGCAATTCTCTGAAATCAGGAGTTCACTGAGGTGCGAAAACCTTCAGAGAAAACTGTGAAATCATCTTGTTCACCTGGGGCGGCATTGGCATCCATCATGAGGATCAATTCTGGATTGTTCACAAACTTGGCCAGGATGTTCTGTGTTTCCTGCCACCATGAATGACGGTCCTGAGCAGCATGTCCACCATGTAGAGCGTGGCCACAGAAGATCCAGATGTCCAGCTGCTCCGCCAGACAATGTACTAAAGAGTCGCTGCGGATCTCGATGTGTGACCACAAAGTGCTCCTTGCGAAACTGTTTGGGCTGTCGGTGCTATCCCACATGGCAAAATGGTAACTGCAGATCCACCCAAAGTTCAACACCATATTGTCCATTGCTGTGGCCGGTACTGATTCGCAAGATCTGGTTGTGCTTCGTCATGGCCTCATTTGAACGTGCTTCTTGGACAGCCATGAAGTTGAGCTGGAACTGACGCATCTGCTCATGCAAGTAGTGCAGTTTTCCTGTATGTCCATGGGGACCTCGATAAAGTGACTGCACATTTGCTGACGCAAAGCTACAAGAAAAGATCGTTGTCGAGAGTGAAGAATGCATACTCACTTGCTGCGTGTCAGGGCCGATCGTGCTGGCAGGCTGCATAGGGAGATCAGGAACTGCAATGTCAAAACCTCCATTGTGCCAAGGTGGCAAACCGCACTTCTGCCCAATGAGTGTCCAAAGTTGCAGTAGTTTGCGACGCCACACCTTCAGATCAAGTCTTTGTCTCGGCAAATTGAAAGATTGATGCGCTTCTTGCTTGGCTGCTGTGTCGACAATCTCGTAAAAGAATTCACCTGCATGTGCTCGAACGTGATGCAAATGAAAATCACCTGGTGGTAGTGCCAGTTCAAGTGCCCGGAACAGAGCCCTTATGAGGCAGAAAGATTCATCTGGATGGGCCGTGCCAGTCTCTCCACTCGCCTGACCAGCGCACATTGTTGAATCTGTACACACAATGGTTGGAATGGCGTGATTGCATGACAGTCTCCACATCGCTCCGCCATGTCTGATCCGAGTCTGTTGATGCCTGTGTAGGCAGCGCCATCTGGATCCCACCGCACCCGGCGCATGCTCGGCCTGGAGGAACCATCCATAAAGATCAGCAGACGGTCGTAGTGATCTAAGTCTTGGATCCGTTTCAAAGGTCTGATAGGCCATTGTTCAAGTTCAGCTCGAAGTTCAGGTGAAAGCTCCGGCACACTGAGATCTGTGCACAGTACATCCAAGCCAGAATGAAAAAGTGCATCCAAATCCTTCACGTCAAAGTCATTTGTCAAGGTGCACCTGGCTTGTAGAGGAGCACGATCTTGATAGTCAACCAAACATCGATGTGTGCGGTAAACTTCTCTGGCCAAGGGTGCGAATGCGGTCAGATGCTGGACCGCAAGTTGTGGTTCACTGTGGTGAAAAATGACCCTGTACCATTTGTCACGTAGCTGCACACCTTTAATGATGACAGCTCTGGGATAATCCAGTGAGCAAAGGAGGCTCATGAGTTGTCCTGGATGAAGTTCACCATGTGCGCTATGGAGGAAGCACCCTTCATAATCATTGACATCATCGTGGCAAAAAGATAATGACATAGGTCCGGTTGTGCTTCTTGCGCAAGATCTATGCAGAGAAAGATGTTGCGCGGCTCACACTGGAATACTTCACAGTCATGTCCCCAATGCATTAGTTCTTGTCGTACTTGTACAGCATTGCCTGGCATGTCAATCTCCAGCGGTGATGGCAAAACACCAGGGCCAGACGCTGCCAGTAGACGGACAGCTGTCCTGGCAGGAATCAGTTGGTCAAGTTCCAGTGTCAATCGACTTTTACTGGAGGCCCAATGCTGTAATAGCCCAATTTCTTCTGTGTCTTCTTGATCCCATTGTGAGATCATGTCGGATGTGTGGGATCCAAATACTTCTTGATAAATGAATACGATGGACAGTCCATGTCGATTTCGCAAGGCAACTCGCCCTCGTAACTCAAAATCACCATGCCATGTCATACACTGCAAGGGAGATCTTTCAGAGTGGCAGCTGTCGATATAGTTGGTCGCAATGATGACATCGTCCTTGCTGAGCCTGATGGGTGCAAATGCTGCTAGATCTTGGACACCTTCTGGAAGTCTCTGGTCGACAATGGTGAACGGATTGGCAACTTGATCGTGCAATGACCGCTGGGCAACAATGAAATGGACTGCAGTCCTGGGTCGTCTGCTCGTAGCAGGTGGTTGTGGTCGAACCAAGTGCAAGTTGAGAGGCCATGCAGGATCAATGTGATCCATCCATATCTCGAAGAGTTGGTGCACCCACTGAGTAACATCCCAGTTCAGCTCAATCTCCCTGGGTTGTGTGCAAGTGTCAAGTCTCTCCATGTCGAGATACCATGTAATCAAGACCATGGGTGTTGGGTTCTCTGGCGGTTGTTGCGCAAGCTGATGAATCCAAACATCATGTAGTTCTTGGATGGTTGCAGGTTGCGCTAAAATACCACCATGATCAAGTGCAGGAGGTTCTTGCGTGTCCTCGTGACCCTGCCTGACATATTGAGTGTAATCAGGAAGCTCGTCCTCAAGTCGATCCTGAGGACATGTGAGGATGTCGGATGTCTCGGATGTCCTGTCCAATAGTGCTCTTGAAGTCATCACGAAGGCAATTGGGATAATCTGGCAGTGCTGGTAGCATACACGCCGCAGTCTGCAGGAAACCATAGCCCTCATCTTCTTGATGTACTGGATTTCTAGGTAGCCAAGGTGGATCAATGACATAGTCATACCATCCGAGGATGTACATGGTGTGCCTGTCCAAAACATCCTGTGGTGAAAAGCCACGGTGATAGGCTGTGGCAATGCATTTGGTCGAAATGTGGTCAAAACGATCCCCTGGCGGTGGGACTGCGATTCTGAGATAGTCTCCAGGTGCCAAGTACAGTTGTTGATGGCCCTGTGAGATCAGGACATTGTTCTTCCACACCAAACACCGATGCGCTACTTGTTGGCAGTATGGTCGCAGGCCTAAATGATGTAGAAGTTGGCTTCGAGTCATGCTGGTGAAAATTGATCTAGCTTGCCGTACCACTTCGGGCACTGACGCAATGTTGCTTGAGTGAAATTCAACGTCCACAAGGACCATTTTTTCTGTGGAACCTGGTGCAAGGTCCAAAGCTCTTTGCACTACAACAGGTTCAACATAGGCTCGAAAAAGATCATCCGGAGGATGGCGTACTCGATGAACGTGATACACGTCAGCTGGGAAGAGTTGAAGCTCATGTGCTATGCTGTCATGGACAAGGTCATAGTCTCTCCAGTCCAAGCGCAAAATAGTGGCTTGTCTGTGTAACGCAAAGATCAGAGTGGTTCTCCAGCTACTTCGAACTGGCGTATCTGATGACCAAGAGCCCTCAGAAACTGCACCTTCTGATGTTGCATCCACGAGCACATTGATGAGTTCATTCTCTTCTTGTTGAGCAAGCGCTCTTTGATCCAAACGATGTGGCTCTTCTGTGCGTTCATGTACTGGAGGTAGTCCAGGATCAGTCCAGGATCATGACGAGCCTTAAAAGAAACCTGATCAGATTCCCATTCGTTGTGAAAGAGTGATGCCCTATGATAAGGAACTTCAAGAGCATGATGCCACCTCGTCAACTCTGCGTCGTCCTCCGGGCCCGCATGGAGGTCCACGGCAGTGTTGAAACGGATGTGGCGACGTGACCGATTGCATCTAGGTGGTTTGACAAAGGTCCAAGCGTTGTCTTGCGTTGAACATCCCATCTCAAAGGCAAGATCGATGGCCTTGATGCTAGCTTTCCACTCCGATACAAAAATGTGCTTCTTGATGATCTTGTGATCCCAGATAGTTGTGTAATCTGGGAAGCACAGATGCGTCTCAGGCGCATGGCAAACCTCAAAATTGTCTATTTGCCCGCCTGTGGAAAAGGCTGAAGCATTCTGGCACCCGGCCCAGAGGGCACAGAACCAGGCTCTCCAACTTCTGCACTTTCCGTTCTTGCCTTCTTTGCGGTATGCTCCATCGCATCTTCTTGAGGTCGTACTCGTACAGCTTCCAAATTCTCCACCATCGCACTGATGCCCGCCAGAATAGGTTCTGACGTCTCCACTTTGTTCGTCTCCTCGTCCATCTCGGAATCCACAATCTCGACGTCCTTGATGAAGTCCTTGTCCCGGTTGGACAACTGCTCCTTGGTCTCGTTGAGGTGGTGACGAGCTTCCTGCAACTTGTCCTTCGCCTGATTGACCTTGGCCTCCAAGTCGCGATCTTTGTTCCCGAAGTCCTCTGCGAACGTTTTCCATCTCTTGATGGACTCCTCGAGGTACTTCGTCCAGGAGTCGTGAAGGTTCTGCCTGGCCTTTTGAGCCCCATGAAATTTGTCTCGCGCTTGGTCGAGCTTCTTGACTAAAGCATGCATCTGTTTGGAAGATGCTACCTTGACCGAGCCCTCTTCTACGATCTGTTGCACTTCTTCGGAGTTCTCTTGCTTCTCCAAAGCTGCTACCAGTCGATTGTATTTGGCCTCGACGCTGGCGTCTGCTTGAGTCGACGTACTCTGCGACGGTGCTGATGGAGTTGTCCAACCTGCTTGCTGGTCCATGGTGGATCTAAGGTCGGAGTCATAGCAGTTTCTTGATTCTGTTTCTTCTTTCTGCGTTATTTGGTTGTTTGGACTCTCCGTGAGCTGTGTGGCGATGCCGAAGACTTCCTGGACGAACGCTTGGTGCCATCGTCCTCGTTCTAGCCCACATAGGTCCAATCCCATTTCTGTTTGACTCTGCCTCCGTGTACGTAGGTGGGATCGATGCCACTGATAGTCGCACCGCCCACATCTCAAGGCTTTCGCCTTGTTGAGACGCATACACCACTTGCAACGCCACGGATCTGTCTCTGACATGGCTGCAATGATAGTCTGCAAGTAGTTGACGTCCCTGGAATGATGATTGCTCAAGGTGAGGTAGATCTTGTCCAGTCTGGGGCGATCCAAAATGCACAAGCTCTTCTTGTGGAGATAGAACGCTCTTCTGGCTCTTGCCCCGCCCTCCTTGATAACCCCCTTTGTGTCGGCGTTATCGTGCTCTACAAAACGAAAATTACTCACAGGGTCCTGAATCAAAATGACGACAGAGTAGGTCAAAAACCACCTAATCATACACAGTGATTCCCTCAAAGTCAATGACCGCAAACAGTACACTGAGCAGAAAGGAGATGATACTGGATGAAGAGGTTGTGCAAGGAACGCTGTTGCTGCCTACCGAGCAGGGCGATACCAGTTGAGTCGGCACCCAGGATTTTAACGCTGCTGGGACAGCGCGCCAAAGCCACCTGCCACTCGATGCACCACCAAGCGCTAGCGGGTTGGCTGAGCACACAGGATCCCGTGGAAACACACCCTAGAACTTGTTCCACTTAGGTCAAGCAGCGGGGGGCCCCTAGGACTACTGTTCGTCCGCTTGAGCTTAACCTTTCCATATATATATATATATTTCAATATCTTGCACATATTTTTCCCATGGTGTCCCATAATGTTCTCAAAAAATCAATGTTTTCCTAGATTTTTCCTATGGTTTCCCATACTGTTCGACGTCACGCGCCACGATATAGGGCCGCGAGCGCCTGCGGCAAAGCCTCCGAGTGGCAACGTTGCCTGGAGCTGCTGACTGCGGTGGTCCCCAGCGAGGTGACCTTCAATGCTCTTGGGCAGCAGTTACTTCACCTTCGTTCACCCATAGGATGACCATGGAACCATCGAAAAAACAAACAAAATATAGGATAAACATGGAAAAACCAACACAAACAAAATACTATACTCTAGCTAATCTAGAAAAAAACATGAACACAATTTTGGAGTAAATAACTATATCCATAACTGAGATATGGGTCAAGTCATTGGGTGCCCCAATCATTAGATGGTTAATATACTAAACACATATATACGAAAAATCTGAGGTCCCTTCGGGGCCTTAATTTTTGACCCACCCATTTTTTTTTGACGGGAAAACATATGATGACAATGGCCTGAAATTGGGAAAACTATGCGAAATTTGTCTCAAATTTATGGGTGAACAAAATATGTTGTGAAATGATGATGATCTGAAAATTGGGCAAGTATGGTAATAATTGGTAAGTATCCTCAATTCGAGAACGATTCCCAATTTATGGTCTGACATTGGGGACACTTATACCCATAAATTGTCATGAGTGAAAATGACGATGACCAAAGTTGTTTTGGTGGTACTTGGACCTGTTTTTTTTTGTCCAAAACTCATTTTCAGCAGGATAGCAATCCCATCCCACCAGTATCGAATCAGATGTTCAAAGGGGCAAGGCACTGTTCCATCATTTTGGGGGGCCTCAGAAACTTCAGCTGCATTTTCGTATTTTGTTCTGGGAAAATTGCGGTTTATAGATAATCTTTTGATCAAAGATAGGGTTTTCCGGAGGGTATTCCCAGCTAAATCTTAGATCCCAGTTGGTGGTAGGAAAATGCAAATTTTTTGATGGCTAAATCCAAATTTTTCATGAAAAAAACCCAATGTTTTGGTGGCTCGTAGGTTTTCTCTGTAGATATTTCTGGGTCGTTTTTATCGCTGGTGAGGTGTCCATGAATGCGTGCTTGCACGGCTCGAAATGGGCATCCCCACTGCATGGAGCGGGTCATTGTTGGTGTGAAACCATTCTGGCACAGATTTGATGGTCGAAACATCACCATTTGATTTGCTAGTGGTTTTCTTGAACTGGGATCAAACCTGTGGGTTCTGTTTGTGATATTTTTCTTGAATTTTCATCTACTGCACTTGTAGTGTTTGTCCATGTGAGTGGCTCCCAAATGCCCTCAACAAGTTACGCAAATTTCACCTTGAACGATATCATCCACCGAAGCACATTCAAACGTTATGAAAACCATTTGTCCATCATTTTTGTTGGGACAAGATTCCAATCTATATCCGCCCATTCTGACATACTATACATTGCTTCAACCCCTCATGTTGGTCATTGTACCCACATCCCATTCATTGGATTGTTTTGGTGATATGGGCTTTCCTCAAATGGGGGTACCCCAAAATGGATGGTTTATAATGGAAAATCCTATGAAAGTGGAAGATTTGGGGGTCCCCCTAGTAAAACTCCCATATCCTCATCTTTGCCGTCCAAAAACCCTAGGCCTTGGCCCTTCGTCTGAGCTCCGCGCTGCGCGCCGCGCACGGCGCTCCGCATCTCTTCGCCCTACACGACCTACTGGGCGCCTGCGAGCGCGGCATGGCGCGCCGCTTCAGCGCGGAAGGGGCGCGGAGGGCGGCGATGCGACAGGTGGCCAGGCCGGGGATGCCGCGCCCTGATGGGGGCTGTGAAAGCCAGGAAAATTGTGATTTTGGCATTTTAAATCGATAAAGACGAATGATTTTAGCAGTGACATAAATGCATGCCTATAATTATATGTATATGTATAGGTGTGTGTATATGTACATATTATATATAATATACATGTAAAGGAAGAATTTAACCACTCAATATCGAGACTTAACCAGACAGCTTGGGGATGATATATCCCCGGTGGATGTGCGGGGGATGGAAGGCCCAGGGCATGAGGTGCAGAAGAAAGTTGGAATGTAACCAACAAGGAAGAAACATGGGGTTCAGACTCAGAAAAACAACATGATGCAAACATATGCTGTATTTCTCACCAACCATTGATGCGATAGCTGGTGAATTACCCTGTGAGGTTAATGAAAAAATGGGGATTAAAGTACAGTAAGAGAAACTGTAATCAACAAACCAGTACCCCCTAGGTCCAATGGATGAATCACCATTTTCCCCATGACAATTGCTGTCCAATTTCAGACACTCCCAAATCACAATATGCTTGGGAATGTCCCATTTAATGCGCAAATCACCATTAAGTCACCATTAAATCACTACTTTTCCCCGGTTGTTGATTAAAGCCTCAATTCTTGGTGAATCTCCCCCACTCACCATTTGCTCACCATGAATCTCCCTGCCGAGTTCCTGGGTGGCTGCCGAGGCCTCCCCGAAGTCGCGTTTCGGAAACGAGCGCGTCGCCTTTGGTGACCAGCCTGCGTGGCATGCCGACGTTGGAGCCGCAGGCGGTGGGTGTCACGCATGTTGATAGCTGGGAAAATCATCGAACTAAACAGGGGATTGTCAAGCTAGCCGCGTTTGATCACCGGAGAGGACATCATTCTCCGTGTTTTGTCAGTTTATCAACATTGATATGCTCATTTAGTTGCACTCTTTTTGGTGGGTGTCACGCATCATTTCATAATTTTCCAGAGACCGTGTCAGTGCCTGTTAAGGGCAGCGCTCGCCAGTTGGCAAGATACTTCGGTGAATCCAGACCAGATTTTGATGAACTTCGCTGAAGTGGGGGACAGAATTGTGCAAATTGGATGGTTATCACCACGTATGCCCAACAACTCTGGCTACCAGGGTCTGATGGTTCTGGTCACTTTTCCCATGCTGATTCTGTTTAAACCTGTCAACAAAATGACCAAGTCAAGTCCTCCTAGTGGTAGTGAAAGCTGCCAGATAGTCTTCGCCTACACACCCTAAATTCAACATGGAACTCCCAAGCTTCCAAGATCCATAGGAAAACCATCTTCAGAAACTTCCAGGATCGATAGGAACATCTTCCAGGGGTTACATGCTAGGAGATGTATCTCTTGCATCGTCGTGAACACCTTCCCATGCTCTCTGTCCTGGGGCGGAACCATAGCCCTGGGCAGGCCGATGGGAAATTCATGGAAAATCATCTGCAACTGGGGAATTTGAAGACGGGAAAGATGATCTGCAACTGGCGATTTTCAACATTTTTTTTTCGTTCACGATTACGTGTGTTTCTCTTGGGAAAATTGTGTTTTCAATGTCATGGGTCAAAGTTGGGTGATGGGAAAATCTGCTGTCCAATCGGTCCAATTTTTCTTATCACGTCTTAACCCACATTGAGGGGATTTTTCAATGGATTTCTGGGATTGGCTCTATAGTGGGCCAGGGTTGGGAACCACTGAATGTGGTAAACCCAAGCTTAAATATGCAAATTTGGTGTTTCTTTCTAATTTGGTCTAAAACCCCAAAACTTGGTTAGTAAATTGGGCTTCCCATATCACTATCATCCGAGTACAGTAATCCAAGAATTGGACGCAAATTGAAGAGGAACCCATATTTGGCGGTCAAAATCCATGTTCCAAGCGAATCAATGAATGATTAATTACTGTACAAGGTTTCTTGCCACTAGTTCCTTAAATGACCATGTTTCGATCTCCGAATGTATTATATAGTTACTTTAGTTACTATCTATTTATAGGGATTGCATGGCCATGTATATACTGTTAATCCACATATGTCATATTAATCCACATGGCCACTGTGCCACACATATCAGACATATTTCCCAGCCTGGCCACAGGCCCCTTTGTCGCGCTCTGTCAGCGACAGCATCGGTCCCAGCTGCGCGCGGCAGCTGATGGATGTGGCGTTGAAAAAGCTGCGACTGCGGCTGTGGAGCTGTGTTTTTTTTTGGATGGTAAGCTGACCCGAAAATGATCAAACCGATCAAACCTGCTGGGATCAAAGGAGCAACATTTGTTGCGACAGTGGGAATGTCGAAATTGAAATTTCTGAGGGTACTATGGAGACTAAGCCCATTAGCCCTAGTGCTTACACGAAAACCGGTGCTTCTGTTGGTGCCGCCACTCTTCCATCCAAGAAAAGTGAGTGGATCAGAGGTTTCTCCGCAAATGTGAATCACTTTTAGAGATCCTCTGAAACCCCAGTATCACTCAAAAGGGCGGGAATAGTAGGTTGATCCAGAGACGTGGATGAGCAGAGACATTCGTTTTCTTCTGTAGGAAAGAAACAACGGACCGATGATTTCTGTTCTGACAAGGGACCCTGGTACCACTTTCCAACAATGTCTGGATTCCCGCGGATTATCTCACATCCTCTTCCTAACAATTGCTGGCTTTAGAGCCATTTTACTAACCTATTGCTAATTTCAGGGATGATTATTTAAACACATGGCAATGCGAAATCCTCTATAAATGGAGATTAATAGCTGTCAGAATCCTCGAACTACAAGTTTTTTCTTTTTCTCCAGCTAGTCATGTTTGATTACCAGAGGGCATACCCATGTTATCTCCCACGATCCCATTGTAATCCCATTGTAATCCATTAAATATCCCATTATCCATAACTATCCATACTATTTTTACATCCATTTGGATGATTTTCCCAGCCATTCTGAGAACTTCATCAGTGATACTGTGGATGGGCCAGAGAAATCCTGCACCAGTTGGTAACTATTGGTTTGTTATGAAACACTGTAAGTATTGGGGTGATAATGGGATAAACATGGGATTTTGCCCATCTACCAACTGGTTTTTAGGATGGATTTCGCAACCATCCACCATATGGTAAACACGTCCCAGTCAGCTTCACCAGAACCTCGTGAACGAAAGCTTCGACTTCTGCTTGCCCTTGCGGCCGGGCTCTGCCACGCTGCTCTATGCAGGACGGTCGTGAATTTCGGAGGACTTCTTATTTTTTTTGCAACCGGTTGGAAGACGCAGAAATGAAGTTATTCTTTGGTTATTTAATGGTTTGCTATAAAACATCCCATATTTATAGATGATAAACATGATGATTTACCTATTAGAAATGGTGATTTTCCAAGTTCGCTAAGTTAACCAGAGGTTACCGTGAAAATGTGTAGCTACAACCTTTAGATTTTATGTTCATCAAAGTTTTCTTGGCAAAAGGGCCATGATTTTTTCCACAGGACATCATCTTTGGGGCAGTTTTGAGGTCGCTGGAATGATTGGAACTGGATTCCAATCCCCAAATGGCCAGAAGTTTCAGCTTTCAGGTGAGTTATGAAAAAAGTCAGCCAGAAAAACACACACGCACACTATATATATACATATATATATATATATATCTATATATCTATAATTATATATATATATGTATATATCTATATATATATATACATACACATACATACACACATGGATACTTATTGGAAGATCGTTTTCTTGGATATCCCGGGATTGCCAGCCATGATTCTTTTTTTTGGACTACTATGATTACTATATAAGATATCTCTATATATCTATATATACATGTATTTTTTTGCTAACGGGTGCCAGACCGTACGTGTAGTTACACACATTTTCAACATGGTGTGGGGTGGGGTGGGGTGGGGATGTTAACGTTCGTTAGCAGTTGAAGACGCCACGCATGCTACGCTGAGCATGTGGTGAGGTGGAGATGTGTACGTTCGGTTGAAGTTGAACACGCCACTGCT
>Ga0126342_10005270_pt1 | contig 22479 bp, 25 predicted proteins | sample Cyp1metagenome_FD_92528 | JGI IMG/M metagenome (GOLD analysis project Ga0126342, IMG submission 92528) | Coral microbial communities from Lord Howe Island, Old Settlement Bay, Australia - Cyphastrea 1 metagenome | ecosystem: Host-associated > Invertebrates > Cnidaria > Coral ...
ATGTAATGTATGTAATGTATGTAATGTATGTATGTAATGTATGTAATGTATGTAATGTATGTAATGTATGTAATGTATGTAATGTATGTAATGTATGTAATGTATGTAATGTATGTAATGTATATAATGTATGTAATGTATGTATGTATGTATGTACGTACGTACGTATGTATGTTATGTTATGTTATGTTATGTTATGTTATGTTATGTATGTAATGTATGTATGTATGTATGTATGTATGTATATATAATTGGGACAATTGGATAATCATTGGATATCTATTTACCCTTCAACAATCGATCATGGTTGGGAAATCCACGATAGGTGGGCAGTGCCACGTTTGCTGAAGGACCTTAGATCGATGTATAGTAATCCCCAGATGCAAACATTATCTGTTTAAAATTAAGGAAAAATTACTATACATCTATAAGAAGAGGTAGATAATAGTGATTACTAATTACCTCTGTTTAAGAAGGAATGAACATTTGTCTGTTTGATTGGAGATTGCTAAAAAATAGGTATTCGCTATTGAAGTGCCCGTGTGACACGATTTTGATCATGTTGTGTCAACCTCTGGGCTGCGATCGGTGATTTGGTGCAGTTATGGCCCGAGTTATACCAGTTATAAGTACTAACAAGTCACCCCATTTACAGATTGTATAATCCCATAGAAATAACCAGTTATAACTAATAAATGGCTATTGATTTGGTGAGTTGAGGTTCAGAAAGCACCTCGACAGTTGTGGGTCCATATGGGGATTGACGATGGTTGACAGGTCCCACATGTCAACCGGTCCAGGCTTCTGAGTGCGTGCTTGACTTCTCTTTCTGGTGACGGCGGCGTCTAAAAATGGATTTGTCGGAGGTGACACGGAGCCAATATTGCTCAAGTCTTGTCAACTTTGGAAAATTCAAACCTTGGAATAAATGGTAGTTTGAAAATTTGATTCATTTGATATATATATAATTTGCCAAAAAGTAGCTTCTTCTCAGGGTATGGTTCACCATAAACAATAATGAAGACAAGATACGGGTCAAAGATGGGTATCTGAAATATGAATGTTTTTAGACAGAAAAATTACCTTTATTGGACAAAACCAAGTTGATTGCTTCACGGATCAAACACCTGGTACCCTGATGAACACCAAAATAGCCGTTCATCACCCAAAATATGGTGTCTAGATTGTATACAGGTCTTGACCCCAATACCGTGGGATGTATGTTGACAAGTTTCCACCGTGTTTTCTGTAGATGCAGTGCCATAGGTGGCCTTAATGTAATTTATGTTCTGTTGGTTACCAGAAAAAAAAAGCATGTTTGAGAATACACATGTGTTCGGCAATTTAATGAACATGTTTGGTCTAATTATGATAATCCATGGGGGTTGGGCACGTACTTTCAAAAAATACCCATACTGCTGATGACTGAAGGAGTTTTAGCTTTGCCATGTTCCTTTAAAATGAATTGTGATATCCCGGAACATACCCTAAGAAAGATCCTTGATTGGGATCTTGGATCGACAACACTGGTGTACTGGTAACAGGCGGAACAGGAAAGATCATCGGGAACAAAAACACGCCTGATCTCAGATTTGTTGAGAGTGACATGAAACATGGTGAAACAATTTCGCTAAAGCAATACCACAAATCACAAAGTCAAAATATGATCTCAGAGTTGTTGTAGAAAAAGAGTAGCCATAGGCCATATTCGGAAAATTGTTGAAGACTCATGGAGAGGTGATTTTTCTTTTGTGGAGCACGTGGCTGGCCCACATTTTGCCAACCGACTCGGATCAAGCTGTGTAGACAGTGTAGCTGTTGCGTCATGATCCCCCGGATAAAAAACATGTTGAAGGTAGCACATCTACACAGACTGGGGTTGAAACAATGACAAAAAAATATGAACAACACAAGACATACAGAACACAGGAACTGACACTCCATGTGCTGGTAAAAGATGGATAGGTGGCCTATCTTGGGCTCCTTGAGATAGGACCTATTTCCTTGTAATTTGACGGTCAAGGATTGAATATACTGATCCTTGGGTGTGGATCAGCACTGGAATCCAACACCCACTTGACAGGAATATTTAGACATATATAGTAACTGCAATGTAACTGCCAGCAAACAATGTCTGAATCACTCAGAAATATTGGAAACTCTTTGGAAACTGCCAGTGAAACCATCCAGCCAAAACCATCCAGCTTCACCCAACCACACACATCCGCCACATCCCCTTTCGACACCTGCCCCGGAGTCATTCAATGGCAGCTGGCCCGTTGCGTCTTCGCTATGGTGGTGAGGGGTATCGGTGCATCCATCTGGCATGGCTTGCGGCTAAGTGCTGAGGTGTAGGGCATGGCAGAGGAGCCGGGCTGATGCAGCTGGATTTGTTTTGGATTGTTTTTTTGCAGATGTCGAAGCACTTTGCCGACAGCATGTTCGTTAAAGACTGACGCCGGTTCAGAAGTATCGTTGGGAACATGAACAAGGAGCCTGAACTCTCCTGCCAAGTGTGGTTTACTCATTTCTTTCATATATTCTAAGACCAGTTGTTTGAAACGCCGCAGGATTTTCCATCGAGTCCTCAACATAGCCAAAGCCAGCCGAAGAACGGCCTCTGGCCGGTTGCTGGGCGCCTGGTACGGCAAGAGCTGCGGAGGGTGCTCCCCAATGACCGCTCAGGAGAGTCATGGGATGGGTCCCAGGGTCCAAGGGTCCTTTAACAAAGCATGGGGGTTGACCATCCAACATAGGGGAGATCATGGGTAAAAGCATTGATGATCTGGGTGGTATCAAACATGTTTGAAGCATGTTTGAAGCATGTTCTATGTACAGCCAGCCCATTTTTTGGGATGAGAGTCCCCCAATGACTGGCAAAGACCAGCCCGGATTAGAATCTCACGGCTGGAGCAACGGTGAAGTGGTTCCAGGAGAACTGCGCTCTGAGATACGAGCCTGTCCAGGCCCATCCACAGTGAGCAGGAAGTAATTTTAATCCTGACCTGCGGTCAAGTCGTTGGGTACCCAGAAAAAGTGGAGGGTTCAATGATTAGTTCATGTGGAAAACCCAAGAACAACCTCAAGTCGCTTGTTCTGGCATGTTGGTTTTTGAAAAATACACCGACATGGGAGAATTGCGTAAGTGGGGCAGTCTTGAGTATTGATTATTAATTATTGGGATTTGTTGGGTTTCAACATGCAGACTCCATTTGTTATAACGAACAACACTATGTAGTGATTTGTTTAAATGTTCATTCGGATGGTCACCCAAATAGCATATCAGGATACACCAAACCTTGAGGGCATTGGGTTTTGAATGTATTACTCAGCAAAAATCGCAGGTTTAGTATATATGGGGGTTTGCTGAAAGGAGGGAACCCCCTTGACCAACGTATCCATACGTATCCATTTGATTTGACTTCTGGATGCGCCTGATGTCGGTGAGGCGGGGGTGGCACGCTGCTGTACAATACGGCGATGGCGGCTGTGGAAAACGAGCACCACTCAGGCCGTATGGCGTTGGATGGATGTGCATCCCAAGCCATGGGCGGTTTTTAATTTAGTAAACCATACAAAAAAAATGAACACCCAGATTATATGTAGCTTAACCCTTGTACCTAGACCCTCTAGGTACCCATAAAACGGGTATGTTAACCCGATATGTTGGGCATGCTTACCAATTTTCATAGGTACTTGGAGGGTTTAAAAGGTGTATACATTAATAACAATTAGCAACTTGTAGCGTCTTCATACGAGGAATAAACATCCACGTAGCAGGACAGCTGTGACTAGGTGAGCTTTCTGAGGAGTTTCCCAAAGAACCTGCAGAAACGGCGATTTCACTAGGGGGCGATGTGGCACAACTGAAAAAGAAAGGCTTATCAGCAATAGTGTTTGCCTGCCTGTGTTTTTGCATTGTCATTACATCATTTATCTCTATTGGAAGAGCGTTCTTCATGTCATTGTTGGCAAAAAGCACATTAAAATTCGTTATGTTTTCCTGTTTGTCCTCTGTTTTCCAGGTATGTCAATTGTGTAACATACGAGTTCCATGACTTTCCTTTAGATGGCTGATAAGCTGTTGGGAGGGCCATGGCTGGTTTCAGCACAAATGTCAACACCGGATCTATAAACCCCGTTGACGAATTTGCGGGATTAGTAGACTATCCCCCCAGAAGGGGATTCCTCCTGGGTTGACACGAAAATAATGCGGAAGTCATTTGTGGATTGCTTGAGGGGCTTCAATGTTTTTCTCTTGTGCATCACTTGTGGACAACCAATTCCACATGACCAGTATAGGTTTGCTTGAAGCTACAATATCCTCGAATTAATTCGTATGGTTTATCAAGTTTAGCATAATTTTCTCATATAAATTGACCATTTTTAGGGTATCCGGGAACCATTTGTTTGGGGCTTGGGGAGGACCAACACCTCACCATGATGCCTGAGACAGGTCGAGGATCAAACTACGACATGTGGAAAGCTGCGAAAAACGGTGTCTTGATGTCGCTATCCCAGATGCTCCATGGTGCTGGAATATTTACCTATAGACATACCTCGAAAATGGCCCAGTTATGTAGGTAAATATTCCAGCACCATGGAGCATCTGGGTATGATGTCGGTATGACTTGTGGTTGACAGGAAAAAATACAGTGGATTGGCTAATCGGTTTGCCTCTATTCCCATCTGTGAAAAATGGTGTTGGAAGATTTACCAACATTTACCACCAAACTATGCCAAATGTAGGGTAGGCAAATATACATAGAGCATATGGGAATGGATTGGGGTTGACAGGAAAATTCACAGGAACAAAACAACCGATTGTGGAAACCATGAGTTCCTGTCAATGTTCCCTTAAATCATACCAATGAATACCAACGAGACAATGAGATATTGGTCTCTCCTGGTCCGTGCATGGGGAAGATGGACGAAGCAAGCGCAATTTGGCAAAATTTGATGATGAGCCAACTGAAGCTTGAAATCCGCATTGGGTTTCTATTCCTATTTCTGGGTAGACCACGTCCTATCTTCTCCACTCTCCGGGTAAAGCGTGGTTGTTGAAATCCAGATGAACATACCTCGTGCGCAAATATTATAGGTTTGTTCAATCTACTTTTTTTTGAACATACATGTAGGTTGATGTAGGTAACTCCCCCAAATTAATTCGATTATTTATCATTGCGTTTCCCATTAAAGTTATATTAGTTGGTCAGTTGATACATGGATGACATCCCTAATGCTTTAGAAAAACCCAGATCGCCCTGACTTGTGCAATGACTTGTGTAGTGAGGCAACGAGAAGGCGCTCAAGAATGCGCTTGAGGCTTGAAACAGCCCATTGTTTGTTGGTCGTTGATCAAGAAGACCCATCAAAACTGGGGAGTGAACACAGTGAACCACCAAAAAAAAAACAAAAAATGGAAGATGTTAGGAATCTCATATGGCTTGCTCAGGGTCGCAAGATATTACATGTGTGTTTGTTTGGTGGGTCGAGAGTCATTGAAAATGGTGCTGAAGGTTTTTGTCCCCAGAAGTTCTGTTTGCTTTCTGTAAAAACACGAACAAAAACCTTGGAAGTAAGCAGCCGAAGCAACTGCAGAGTTGTGCTCTGATTCTTGTGTCCTAAAGTCGGTGTAGAAGCCTGGTAACCTCTATCCGTCTTGGAATAAGACTCTGGAGACCTGTAGATTTCCTTAAAGTGGGGGGACCCCAAATCCAAAATTGGTCATGATTGTTCGGCTGTGGGTCATGGATCTGGATCACTTCAGTACCTTGATCTAAATTCTAGCCTTTTCTACCGATGTTCAAAACATCGACAGGTTGCGATCCTGAGTACCCTTTACCTGCATCACCTTGATTCACATCCTCCAGAGCCGGTACAGAAACGGCCCCGGCAGCACCGGTTCGGTGGAATCCAGTGTCCGCTCCACTGGGTACCCATTTGTCGCAGGCCAATGCAGATTTCAATTACGAGCTCACGCCGGACGACCATGATGAGGAATTCTGGGTAGACCTTGGCGACCTGGTGCATGGTTGGTCCATGGGCGACCAATGGTAGCACTAAAATTGGCAAATTGGAATTTGATCCCACCAGTAGGAACAGGGTGCTTTCTTGATCTTTCTTGGTGGGTATGTGTTGAAGTTTAGCCTCATAGATCTCTGTGAATTTCGATAGCTTGTGGACCTGTGGTTTAACAATCTGGGACAAACAAGTTTGAGGGGTGGCTTTCTGCGAAACCGACAACTTTTTTGATGGGGAAAGATATGTTTCATCAAAATCTACCCTACAGGTATGAGGCCACTCAGACGTTCCAAACATTTCCAATGAATACTTACCAGAATTGGTTTGAACATCTATGGAACCTGCAAGATTTGATTTTAAATAAAAACATATTGGACAGACTCAGGGGTTCCTGGAGATGTTCCGGGACGTCCCTTGAATACTGGACATGGCGACCAGTGTGTCCTGAGAGCCTCTATTGTGATCCTGGCAATCTGGCCACAAGAACACCCTAGTTACTGGTATCTGATTATCTGGACGTTAAAGGAAACATGGAAAACATATATATAATATTATTTAATATATTATATTTTTATAGACTATAAAAGTGACAATATATCTGAATGATCCCATGTTGCATGACAAAAACCCATGGGTTTTCATTGAGGATCGACCTCGACCGTATTACTGAAACTCGACCCGCCGAGCCTTCCGCCTTCAACCAGGACTCGGTGTTGACCTATAAGAATCGAAAGGTCACCTCACAGGCTTCCCCGGCATTTTGTTGGTCTCCCCTTCAGAGTTTTGATGTTTAATGGCTGGTAATGGTGATATTAATGGTGATATTAATGGTGATATTAATGGTGTTTTAATAGGGATATTAATGGTGATTTAATAGATATATTAATGGTAATTTAATAGGGATATTAATGGTGATTTAATAGGGATATTAATGGTGATCTAATGGTGTTTTAATGGTGATTAATGGTGATTAACCCTCTGGTAATGGAATATAAATGGCTGGTTGGTGGTTTGGAACATGGCTTTTATTTTTTTTCCATAGATATGGAATTTCATCATCCCAACTGACAAACTCATATTATTCAGAGGGGTAGGTATACCACCAACCAGTATTCCATTGTCATCTGGTTGGTGGGATATCACCCTTCCCATTGACTTTCATATTTTTCAAGATGGTTATTGCACCACCAACCAGACATGTTTGTTGCTTGTCCCAAGTTGCTTTCTGATCTCATTTGGGTGACATCAGTTTTTTCTTGATACACGCTCCATACAATGTTCTGTCATGCTATCCCAGTGCTGGTGGCCTAGCAGTTACAGTTGCCACTTTGGATGGTCTCAGCACCGGTTGCAGCACCATGTTTCATGGCACCAGAATTTCACAGAATTTCTGCCCTCTAAAAATCCACCATGGAAAATCACCTAATTTACCTGGATTTTACCATCTGGTTATGACATTCACAGTTTGCCATGGAAAGATCCACCCATTTTTAATAGGTAAACCATCTATTTCTATGGACCATCTATACCATGGCTATGTTACTCATAACCAGAGGGTACCATGGTATTTTTCCATGGTAAAAATGGCACATTTACCTGGGTCATTTCGCCAGGGTAGTCCGGCTGCGCGTTTCGGAAAAGGCAATCCATGCAGCCTCACTGTACCCCAGCTGTTGCAAGTCCATCAGACCCGAGGCTCGGGGACTCGGGGACAGGTGCTTCGGGTCAAGTTTTGGGGGAGGATCAGTTGACCAGTTAGTTAAGATATGTTAAGATATGGGTAATTTCACTATATGCATTATATACTTAATTATTATATATAATAATTAATCACCTATATTAATTAATTAAGTTAATCAATGACATTATTTACTTAATATAACTTCATTGATTTTCCATGGGTATATCATAATTAACAATTATATATAATACGTGATAATTATATGGAAATCCATGTAACTTGATTGCAGATTTCACGCCCGTTTGTTTTTATGTTCAAGCCCCCAAAATGGGATGATGATCCCAACTGGTGAACAGCGATTCTTTGTGGGCTGACATCATTAAACAGCAAAGAAGGGGGAAAACCAACAAAGCCAGGCAGTTTCTTCAAACCAAATACAATTTGGGGGTAGTTGTTTGATTTGGGAAGGGATGATTGGATGATTCAATGGATGATGGGCGGAATCATGGAGCTTTCTCAAGGTACTTGGGGATCCCAAGTCACCAGCTGTTACCAAAATGGTCCAATGACTTGGATTAGTTGGGGGGTACCTCCATGGATTGGAAACCTCCAATGATCTCAGAGGATCGTCATTGGATAACAAAAGATGTCATGTGTATCCCAAGCCTGGCGAATTAGTTCAACAGATGGTATCCAATGGAACTTGAAAAAAGGGAATCAGTGTGCAAATCCATCCAGTTTCGTTGGCAGGAAAGGGCGAGGCTCGATGAGACATACGATGTCAGATATGACAACAAGGCGGAAAGTTCATCGGGGGATCCCATTGGACCCACATTTGGGGCTTGGTATGTCAGGCATTTTGACCCACAGCCACTGGTTTCTCCAAGGATGGGAATTGTATCTGAGAGTGCCATCCCCCTTTATGAATCCTGTTTTAGATGGGTTTCTCTGAGGTTGTCAATTCTGAAAGCTTGAATGATCCTGTGGCCCTGCTTGGTGATTTTAAATCATGTCTTTAGCCTCAGGTGTCGTGAGATCACAGCAGACTGCACACCTTGCAGTGCCGTACAGTGGAATAAACATTGATTAATTAGGTACATAAGAGGTTGGTTTTATGTTGTGGTATTTACCTGGGTCAACCTTGGTTAGATACCTTAGTACTTTATTTTGCTCTCAATGGCAAAATGTACTAACCAGCTGAAGATTAGATTTTTTGAGAGGTATCTAAGATTCACCATGCTACTGGTGGTACAGTTGTCATGCTTATGATCTTAATAGTAACAATATGGTTGTATGGTAAACATTAGTACCAATCACGGTGTTTCAAGAGATAAAGCATCATGATTATTGAATTACTGTTTGACATGTTTTGAAGCCTTCCCTGTTCTGCTTTGAGTCTCTCGGGATATGCAGCTTATCCCGACCCCAAAAGTCTCGGTATCCCTGAAGTTGCATTACACTAAAATAGTCACTACCCTCTGGTGAACGTTTACATAGCAATGGAAAATCACAATTTTTAATGGGAAAATCCACTATTTCTATGGGCCATTTTCAATAGCTATGTTAGTTTACCAGAGGGTAATCAGGCTGTGGAAATACTCCAGGTACAAACCATGGATCTTAACTTCAGTTGGAGCTTTGCCGGCATCGTTGCCCTTTGTTTCACCATAGTTACAGTAACCTGATCGGCGACACAAAAAAGCGACCCCCCCAAAGGGTCTGCTAAGGCTTTGGTACTGCTTGAATGTCGCTTTCTCTTTTCGGCAAACAAACCCTCCAGCAGTCAAAACCGCCCCCCGTCTGAACGGCGGTCATCATTTGTAAACTGGTGATTTTCCCAGCAAGCGAACTGTTACTTTAGATGCTATAAATCCAACACTTTACTGTTTTGTTTTAAGGGCGCCCATGGTGGAAGCTGCTAAAAACTTTGCACAGGCCCTGACATGTGTGAAGCTCCTGGTGGAAGCACGAGCAGAAGTCAAGACCAAGGTAGCTCTTGGGGATGTCCTGGGATATTTTGTTGAGGCTATTATAGATTGATGATTGGAAGCAGAGCTCAACCCAAGAAAAGTAGAAACAGATAGATAAATGGGTCAAATATCCTGGGTCAGGCCATTAAAAAAACCCAAACAAATATACTTTTTCAGGGTATCTATCGGGTTGCTTTCCAAGGCGGGTAGACCAGAGGGAGGCCATGATCCATGGTGTTGATGGAGACCTTGGATGATGATTTTTGTTGGACATTGTAGAGGAATCGTGGCCTGACAATGTTTGACATCTTGGTTGACACCTGTTTGACAATGTTGACATGTACAATGATGGACCCTTGGACCCGTATACCTTTATAACTTATACCATCTGGTTATGACTAACAGTTCGCCATGGAAAGATCCACCCATTTTTAGAACGGTAAACCATCTATTTCTATGGACCATCTATACCATGGCTATGTTAGTCATAACCAGAGGGTATACTTTGAGGCTCCCCAGGTGTCAGGATGTATGGTATGTTTGACAGGAGGATCTCACATTTTTCAGTGGATTGATCAGCTAGTTGTATTCCGAATCACCCACAGTGCTATGGCGGTATGGTACCCAAATGATGCCCACTGTGTTTTTGTTGGGACCTTCACCATCCTTAACCGTCTTCCAACATTTGCCAACACTGGAAGGAGTAGGTTGTCGGAGATGTAATTCTGCATTGTCAATAATGTGGGAAACCCAATAGTAAAGCTATCATTATTTGGTATAAACCGCACATTTGTGGTGATGTTGGGCCAGGTGCATTGTTGGGTTTATCGCATTTGGGTCCAACTTATACAATGTATGTGTAGATTCGGTGGACGGACTTGATAATGGTTCCTGATGTTTGTTTCCATGCCGATGGGGGTGAAATGTCTTGTGCTGTTCCAAAGACAAGGATTTTCTTGAAGATCGTTCCTGACGTGTTTGTAAATCACAAACTACAATTGTATTGACAACAGGCGAAGCATTACTTTTAAAGGTGTTTGTGTTTTTTTGTTTTTTTTTTGGAAACCTCTATAACGGGGGAAAAAAAACATAAAAAACTTGGTAGTAGGTTAGCAGCATACAGCAATTCCTTGATCTGGTCGGGCAAATGGTATAACTCGAGACCTCTCGCCTCCAAGGGTGGGTGAAAGTGGAGACTGTTCAAAAACATTGAAAACTGTTTTGATTGTTTTTTTATTGATATGGAGAACTGTTGAATAAAGATTGACCCAGACATTCCAACAAAACATTGAAGTAACCTTGCAGCCACGACGCAAATGATCTGGCTGCTGACATAGGCGAGAATCACCGAAGGGAAGACCACCCGTGAACTGGAGGTCACCACGGATCGCCGTGTGTTCCACGTAACTGGGCAACTGGGCACCAAACCCATAGGATCCATGTATGCTATATATATGGTAATATTTACCATCAATATACCCCCAATGTTAGCATATATACCATACATGGATCCTATGGGAAAGTTCACTCATTTATAAATGGGATACACCCATCTCCCATTGATAAATGGGATAATTGTGGATAATCATGGGATAATCCATGATAATCCACTGAATGCATGACTTACTAACCAGGAAGTGGGATGGATCATCCGGCTGAACCACCGGAGGTTGCAGTTGATGCAGTTGATGCAGATGCGTTGATACCAGGGCCTTCTTAACGGGGGCACTAATGTTATACCCTCTGGTTATTTAACATAGCCTTGGTATAGATGGCCCATAGAAATAGATGGTTTACTTAATAAAAATGGTGATTTTCCATGGCTGTGTTAAATAACCAGATGGAAAGTTACAAAGGTATACGGGTTCAAGGCTCCATCATTGTACTAAAATGGACTTTACTTCTTATAGTCTTCTCTCAAGAGAGCTCTATGGATAGCATTTTTTGTAAAATGTGGTCCAGTACTGACTCTCTCGGCGGGTTTGGTGAAGGTCAATGGACCTGAGGCTACTCAGCCGAACCATTTTTGGTGCAGCATAGCTTAGAGTTTCATTCAATATCATTACCTGCTGATGGTTGCGCTCACACTTCTGGATTGTGCTTAGGGTCGTTTCTTGACGTGCCAATAATATGTACCCAGATTTAGATGATTTCTATTTATCATGCTTTGTGAGGGTTATATAATGTTATATAATGTTATATATATAATATTTATATAATATATATATATATATGGATATAATATACACAGTATTCAGATCTTCAGCACCTTTGGAATGTAACTTGTGACCGGAACCAGGCCATTCACATGGCTGCGGGTGCAGGCAATGCCAAGCACCTTGGCGTAGGATTGGCTGTGTAGATATGGAGGTGGCTACCATAAATTGTGACTATACAATCATCAGATATCATCACAGCATGGTGAGAAATGGATAGAAATGGGTGCTTTCCCCATGGCGTTTGATTCAGTGGTGCATTAACGATTTTTGTTGCAAAATTGGCGATACCTTTCTGAAATCATGGAGGCTATACCAATGGCTACCACAGTTTCGGCTACCGATGCATCGATCGTGAGAACTTGACCATCAAAGCCGGGGATTGTTTGACATGGAGAAGTGAACATTTCCCATCAAACCTTGGTTTGTCCGACATGGGGGATGAACACGTAGCCGTGGGGCCGACTTGGAATTTGGGAGCTATTTTCGGACAAAGCCAGATTTCGTATGGTTGATGGTTGAAAGCGTAGATCACTGGGGGAGAAATATCCGATATCCAGCTAAATCATGATGCTAGACTGCTAGATAATCTGGGGTTGTGTGGTTATACAATGTGTTTGATTGGTCTCAAATGGTGCTTGCATCATTTCTCCTCTAAACACTTCAATTGCAATAATGAGTTGTTAAGTTCAGGGTTTCTGCTGGTCTGAAGTATTGTCCACAAGGAATGGGATTGTAATGAACTCCATTTGCATTGGCAAACAGCACTATTTGTTGGGGTGAAGTCATTCAAATCACTTCCATTTTGTGATTACAATCCAAAGAGCTGCGCGTGCGCGCTTGCTTCATGCAAGATGTAGTCAACATCTCGACACGTAATTAGAAACCCCCGACTACAGGAATTGGCACAATTTGGCTGGTTTACATTAATGATGTGTGGGGATTGTAGACAAAACATTGGTGCTTTCGTTGCTTTGCTCCCGCTGCCATGTTTTTATTCCTGCTTTTGTTGCCTTTGTTTCTGGTTGAATATGTTTTCCTTCATAAGACAAGCTGTGTTTGACCCACATCGGAATACCGTTCATCATCTCACTGTGATGTCACTGGAAGGATGGTTTATATATGTGGAATCATCCCCAAATGGCCTTATGATAACAACCATTTTCAGGCTAGTGAATGCTTATTATCATTCAGCGAGAATATATCCCACTATCCATTAAACCCTGTGAACATCCCATTAAAATCCCATTAAAATTCCATTAAACCCCATAAAACCCCCATTAAAATCCCATTAAAATCCCATTAAAATCCCACTAATCCATAGATAAGTCAAATACCATGATTTTAGCATCGCTTAGTCTTAGGGGCCATCCGCAAGTTGGGGCAGCTCAGGACCCTTGAGTACCTCATCAAGCAGAATGCAGATCCGAATGCTCAGGTGTGGTCCCTGGTGTCGTTCGGCGATGTCAGGTAGCGTTCGAACGTAGCTGTGAACGAAATTGTTGGCCAGACCATGTGTGGAATTGTTGCAGTTGGGAGTTGGGAAAGTTCAGAATGATAATTATTGGAGATTATTGGGATATTCTCCAATTTATCAGGGTCATTGTATTCAGCTCTGGTGGTTAAACTCCCATTGTTTGATGGTTGAACCCGCATCTATCCATTGGTGGAATGCTTCTACCTACCTGTCATCCTTGCCGCTTCGGCAAGGCACTGGTCAACAAGATGCCTCACTACTACCCGATCCACGACGCTGTGTGGTTCAACCGCAAGGAGTGGGCCGGGCCGAAGTTTGGAAAACATGTTTTGAATATATATATATATATATACCCTTTGGTTATTTAACATAGCCATGGAAAATCAATGTTTTCATAGGTACATCATCTATAAATGGGTCATTTTCCATAGCTATGGCAGCTATGTTAAATAACCAAAGGGTATACATAATAGCAACCATCAAAAGATGGAAACAGGAAATTCCGCCTAAAATAGTGAACACATAATTGTTCCTATCTTTTTGGGGGTTCATAGGGTTCATTTGAATACTGTAATGGCAATCCCAAACCAAAAGCTGCCACCATCTCTGGTTTAGGGATATATATACTTGTATATATATATATATTTAAGATCTGAAATTATGACATGATGATATTGTATAAGGGGAATGATCCCAGAAACTGCCAACATCTCTGGTTAAATGGAATAACACGTAAAAAATGCAGGTGCCCACTGTCATATTGTCGATGATAGTACCAGGGTCCACTGTGTTGGAGAAGAATGTCCAAAATTGAATCCCAAACTGTCATTGAAAAGTTGGTAAAACCATAATAAACCACCACTAAATATGGATTGATGGTTTGTACCATCCATAAAAAGGGTAGAATTGGAGATGGTTTACTATTGTTTGCCCATATTATCGCTATCTTACAAATACATAATGTTTTGTTGGCCATTCACCACCTTCTTCCTGCTTAAAGGCTCAAGCACCCACATAATTCGTGTATGTCAGTCTGTGTTCTTTGTTCTCTCTTTCTCTGCCGGGTTTGTAACCCATCCAACTGTACAGTTGCATAGTTTTCAACTTTCTAATGCCAACCATCAATCAATCGATGAAATCCGTCAAATCCCTGATCTCATGTTCAGAGGTTAGCCTTTGATAATGAAAGATGGCTAGCTGGAAAAACAAAAAATCATATAACTTTATAATATATATATATATACATATAATATATTGATGAATAGTTTTCCCATTAAAACCTCCATTCATAAGGGATTTCTCCATATTTCCCCATGATTTTCTTATTTGTTGGGACCGCATCTTCCAGTCCACAACGGATTTCGTGGCAGGAGTGCGTGAAGATGTTGCTGTCGTACAAAGCGGAAGCCGCGGTCCGCAAGCCCAGCGGGGTGTAAACGGAGTCCTTTTTTTTTTCCCTTTTCTTTGCCATCTTGCCCAATTGAGACTCCGTGCAATGGCAAAGGTGGCAAGGGTCTCAATTGGGATCCTTGCCAAATGGGACCCTTATTGGAGGGATCCTTCCCAGATTTGCCAATGGAACAGTTTCAAAGAAGAAAACTCAATTTTTCCTTTTCCTTTTTGGTCCTTTAGACAAATTTGTTCCTCCATCATCCTCAGAAGTGCAAAACCATGGTTAGCGATAGGGCCCCCCTAAAAGAGCGATACCCTTTGTTTTTGAGCAAGGCAAAGACCTATCATGTTGACGGCGGCTCATATGTATATAACGCATGGTGGATCATGTGTGTATCCAAGTTTGATTGAATATGTATATATATTATATTATATATATATATATTATTATATATATTATTATATATATATATATGATATGTATATATATAATATAATATATACATAATATATATATATATATAATATAATATAATATACATTACACAACAATGGAAGGTCTCCAAAGTATTTCAAAGTGACCTTTGCATCTCATGGATTGAGGTCACCGGAATGGTCTTTTAACACAAGGGACATGACCACTTTGAATAGCCAGGAGTTTTGCATCCGCAATGATCTGAGATATATGTCCAAGGTATTCCAAGGTTCTCCTGTTGACAAATGCCGGTAATTTGCATCTCGTATGTTTTTCCAACAGCGGAACACCAAAAAAATCCTGTGGTTCTCATCATGATATCAATGATATCTATGTAGCCTAGCCATGTTGCCTCCATTTTCAGACACACCACTATTATACTAAAGTTACTATAGTTACCCTCTGGTAAACATACAAAAAGCTATTGAAAATGGCCATTTATAGTGAGTTTTCCCATCAAAAATGGTGATTTTCCATAGCTATGTTAAATTACTATAGTTAGTTTTGCAAATATCATTGTATCCCAACTATATCTAATGTACCCAACTGCCTAGAAGAAGAACAATGACGGCAACACTGCGTTGCATTTGGCGGCCAGAATGGGACACGCCCGGGGCCCTTGTGAAAAAACGGGCGCGATGCTCGGGTCGGGGGATCAGGATCAATTTGATGCAGTTAAAGCCCTAGAAACCAGTGATTTTCATTGTTATTTACTGATTGGTGGTTTTGAACATTTGGATTATTTTCCATAATATATGGGATAATCCTTCCCATTGACTTTCATATTTTTCAAGATGGTTAAAACCACCAACCAGCTTAGTATTTTCTATGGTCTTATCATTTCATAAATGGTGGTATGACTGACTCATAACATCTTATAACTGGTATTTCGGGCCAGAACTGTGGATTCAACTGTTAAAAAGATCCTTAACCTTTCACTTACCCAACTGAGATAGGCAACTGGAAGGGTCATTATTGAGAGGTTTGCCTGGAAGGTGAGGGTTTTCTGTTCCCGCATCAGGATGGCCATCACTGAGCAACAACGTTTTTTTTTGCCATGGTCAAAAGGTTTCATTGGATACCACATTGGGGGTGGGGGATAGTCATCTATCCTTTAATAGAGAATTACATCAGGATTTCCAGTGTGGGATGGATGATCTACCCAATATGCATTGTTTTGACCATGGCACATACGGCATGTGTCGGATGCATAAAAACACCTTGGTTCACCCACGAAACTTGAAGCGACCTCGCGATCTCATGTCAGATCAATCTCAAATTGAAGTGATGTGGACTCACTTCATAGGAAACACATCTCTCATGTGACTACAACACAATGCATGTTACAACACGTTCCTCTTACCAATTGCAAGTCGGTTATTGACATATAAGTCCAGGTAGGCCCAAGAAAGGGGTGAGAACTTCCATGAACTCCATTATGTGTAGAGTTAAGCCCCAATGCTTGATGGTTGAAGATCCATTGAGAGGGAAAGAATCATTTTTTCAGATCTCAAGCACCATTTCTGTAGCTATTGGTTCCTTAGCATTCGTCATTAGATTGGTTTAAGGGAAAATCCCAGGTTTCCTTCCCTGAAATCAGTTGGAATGTAGCCTAAAATGGAGCTACTGTCGCTACGACGTCCCTTTTTTAAAGCAGGGAGATCTCCTTAGCCCTAAAAAATAGGCCTTGGATATGGTACCTCCAAACTTCACCACTTGAGGACGACCTGGTGAAGTTTCTGCTCTATGACCGCCACCGAGCCGGGATGCCCAGGGATGGATCATGTAGCTGGACCCATAAAGATTGATTGTTGTTGCCCTCTGGTAATTTAACGTAGCTATTGAAAATGGCCATTTATAGTAGATTTACCCATGAAACATGGTGATTTTCCATAGTTATGTTAGTTTACCAGAGGGTAACCTTCACCAAGTAATGTTTTTTTTGGGGGGGGACAAGAATGTTTGAACCGACCCGAGCCTGAATTTCCGTGGAGTTGCCGTGGATTTCAGGGGGTTGAACATCACGAACGTTGACTTTTTCGGTGATTTGGGATGCTTAAAGATGCGGTCAAGACCCGAAATTTGGATCTTTCTGGCATGTCGGACGCGCGATTGCTGCATATTGCTGCCACCACACAACCCGGAGACAGTATACAGTTCCGTTTCTTCCAGCGTTTAATTGAGGAAATATGAGGAAATATGAGGAAACAGGAATTTGATGGAATTTGGGTCTACACCATCCACCAGAAGTCAAACCATGTTTGACATTGCAAGGTATGAGATGTTTCTAGCGTCCGGGTACTGGATCTTACACCTTTTTTTGGACGTAAGCAGAAGCCTTGCAGTGGGTAAAAGACATTCCTCCCTAGTTTTGTGGGGAAGATGAATCTACATGACCATCTTTGGGATCTGAATCACCAACCAGAGCTTTGATTCAATGATGTTGTCCGCAGTAAACCACGTCTTTCAACCCCCACTTGATCAATTTCTGGTGGTCGGTTTGGAAAACAGTTCGTCAACTGCCGTATCAATCAACAGCTCTTGTTGTATCAATCATATGCAATAATCATTTACATAGGAAATCAATGGACATCATATATATAAAATAGAATATCTGGTTGGTGGTTTCAAACATTTTTTTTATATATTTTTCCATATATTGGGAATGTCATCACCCCAACTGACGAAGTCATATGGTTCAGAGGGGTTTTGTCAACCACCAACCAGTCATTAATCATTATTCACCATTATATAACCATCATTAATCATCATTAACCATTATTAACCAATATTAACCATGATTAACCATATATTAACCATCATTAACCATATATTATCCATTATGAATCATATATAATGATATACAATATCAGTGGAGTTTTCTGAAAAGTCATGATGGATCCCCAAAGACCCATGGCTTTCAACACTAAGTCATGATCATTCATGAGGACTGGATGATAACTAGGGGGATTTTACAAGCCATGACTGGATGGAAAGCTCCATATGATAAGTCTGAGATAGCACCCTTTGGTAATTTAACGTAGCTATTGAAAATGGCCATTTATAGTGGATTTTCCCATTGAAAATGGTGATTTTCCATAGTTATGTTAGTTTACCAGAGGGTAACCAGGGTGATTTTACCAACCATGATTTTGGGCTTGGCTTCCGAGGAGGAAGGCAAGGAAAAGGACGAGGATGAGGCCCAGTCCTGGCCAAACACATTGGATGCTTCACAGGGAAAATGTACGAAAGCTTGCCAATTATTGTATTACCCTCTGGTAAACTAACATAACTATGGAAAATCACCATTTTCAATGGGAAAATCCACTATAAATGGTCATGTTCAATAGCTATGTTAAGTTACCAGAGGGTATGTCATCTACATTATTATACACATACAAATTAAACTTATACACATATATCCATTTTCATACACGCTCTCATGAAAAAACAATTACATCCATGTCCTTCTACTCAGTACTGCTCGGTTTGAAATCGAGGAGTAACTATCCTTGAAAGTTTCATAAGTTTCATGTACCAAACTGAGTCCTTGATGTGTTCGAAAAGATATGATTGTTGGTCACTTTGGGTACCGCTACTGTGTATGTGTGCTAGGACTCTCCATGGCTATGATTTTTTAGGCCAGTTGTCCCATCTGAATCGATATACGCAAACCGTGAGCCGGTCGTCCATATTCTTTATAATTTTGATCTGATTTGATATATGTCATATTGTACACTATATATATATATATATGTATGTATGTATGTATATGCTCACCCACCCACCAGGACCTACCTGTTTTTTCTATTTTATTGACTGGATTTCATTGCAAGGTCAATCATCCCATATACTGTATATATATACATATTATATATATACATATTATATATATATATATACACGGCCAAAGTTTGGTGATATCCTTTGGCCTTTCCTCCGCAGGACGATTTTCTGGCAGGGAGGATGCACTCCGTCGATGACAAGGTTGGGCGGCAGCTGGGCGCCAGGGGGCCCGTGTGGAGGAAACCACCGATTAAAAATGGGGGATTGGCCGGTTAAACATGTGGATTTTCAGTTGCAAAACATTGGACTTCAGTGAAATGTGCATGATGATGATAAGAATATTGGGGGATTTATGCCCAAATCGGGAATTTGTTTTGTGTTTTGATCATGACACATAGTGATTTAGCCAGCCAAGAATTGAGACTTGACCACCAACCATGGGATGTTTACTTGATTATTAATAGATATATATATATATACACACCTATTGTATTACATATTATGGATGAATTGAGATTCAGGCAATGTCAAGCAACCAAACTAAAGAACGCTAGCCAGATATGATTTTCGACCCCGCAACGTGGACGGGTTCCAGGAATGGTCCAAGGGGGGATCAATTGGCGACGTGAACCCCACAGCACTTGAGGGGTGACCCGGGAATCCTAAGTTAGGTATAGTTATATAGATAGTTCACATCAAGCATACTGACAGACCCAGTTACAATATATATATATACTGATGAGATATTCCGAATTATATCACTCAACCATATCCTACTGCAGTTACAGTAGATACTTTGATATGGTAGTATATTCTAAGTTACAATAGAGTGGATGGTATATTAAGCTCATGAATTGTGACAACTGAACTAGGATGTTGCTAATAGTGCTATTCCCATAACCACAAGGTGCTAAACGAAAAAAAAAGAAACCTTTTGATAAATAGTGTAACAGGAAACATTATGGTGATAAAATAAGCATATAGTTGGATGATGTTGCTAATCGTGCTATTCCCATAACCACAAGGTGCTAAACAAACAAAATGTTTGATACGTAGTTTAACAAGTAACATTACGGTGATAAAATAAACATATAGTTGGATGATGGTTATATAGTCATGCTATGTCATGGTTATATACCATATAAATTATGTATACCATGGTCACTACAATACTCAATGAGTGTACCATGATGATCAAGCATATAGTTGGATGATGGTCACTAAATCATATATGTCATGGTTATATACCATGTCACTACTTTATGGTTCACAATTTTAATACGCTTAGAACTACACCGGGGCCAACGGGCTGCGCCTGCAGGAGCGGCAAAGGGAGGCCAAGAAGAGCGAAGACGCCTGGCGCAGCGCCATGAAAGAAAGCTACCACTTGGTGAAGCGCCGGGGCTCCTGAGAGTGAACCACGACGATCCAACACATCGAACAGTATCATGAAAAGTGAAGTCCAAAGAAAATGCAATGGTCTACAACTCCAGCAACGATGGTTTATGATACTTAATAGTTAACGGGGTTTATCAACCAAATTATAACTGAGGGGGGGGGTCACATTGTAGTGGTAAATCATGGTATAACTGTTCCATATTCGTTTCGGGTCACTACAATCATACCATGGAATGATAGATTGATCGAGCAAGGTGATCCCTTGAGTCCCTTGAGCGGCAGCAGCGAGTTTGAGGCACGAACAACAATGACGAAGAACCCTTGACTGTTGCTGTGGAGCGAGGGCACCTTGGCAGAGTTCAAGGCGGGTTTCCCTCTGCGTTTCCCTCTGCACTTTGAGGAGAAGACATGGACATAGAATCTATGTATCATAGAATTGGATGATGGGAAAATTTACAGGAAAGCCCTATATTTGATGGTAAAAACCATGGTTTCCGGTTAAGATTTTCCCTTAAACCAATCCATTGAATGTAGAACAATGTGAAACTCAGATGAGTAAAACCTGGTTGATCAATTGCGTGATAAATAAATTGCATTCTTATCTTTCCATTGTTTTAGTCAAATTGCCAAGATATCGGCAGCCAATGTTTTGAAGGTGCCGTTTAACTATCTTCACTAATCGTAGCTGCAACCCATTTGATCCAGTTTTAGAATGGCAGTTTGCCTAAATATACCGTTCATATCACCTCCACAATAAGGGTCAGTTGGTTGTGTTCCAGGTATTTATTCAGCCCTGAAATAAATAGCTGGAAACTACAGCATAGAATTAAACATGGTTGGATGGCTTCACATATGCGGATAACCGCAACCACTCAGGAATAGTTTTTTTTTTTTGACATCTCCACGTTATGGCTATTGGCAATTCCCGGCTAGATGAATGATGATGAATGGAAGTTATAGTTTATACAGTTCCAAGAATTGGATAAAACGAAGCTCTACAGGACAAAATCCAGGACCCAAAAAAACAGTTTGAAGCGTAAAAGAAAAGTGGTTTCCGGGCGATTTTCCCAACATCTCCGAGGCACTTCCCTGCGGATCAGTTGTATCTCTTCACGCGCTGCTTTGACAGCTTGGATGCTGAAGCAGCCATGGCAGGTGTCGAGAAGCAGCAGGGTCGCTATTTAGAGCCATTGAGGCTACAAAAGTTGCGAAACAAATGCCAGAAAATCAAGATAATTAGATATCCTGACATATAAGATCATATAAGTGTGATTTAGTTATGTTGTGTACTTATCCACAGTAGCACATATCGTCGTCGTTGGTGCGTCAATAGGAAGACGCAGATATATGTGTGAGGAAATGGCTATAAATTCCCTATCTCTAGCCTTCCAGTTACCTCTGAATCCTTTGAGATAGGTAACCAGGTAGTTTTACCAATAATGACTTTGGGATACTTTGGGGTTGGTTCCATATTTGACAAGTGGAAGGCGAGGGTATTATTAGCTGCAAAGAAAGGATAGAGATTCTTTGATGCGAAGTTACAACAACCATCGTGAGGAAGCACAATAGGGAATCTATGCAAAGAGCTGCAGTTACCCTCCGGCCATTCTGCATGGCACTGTGAATTTCCCATGGAAATCCATGGAACATCATCTCCCTTGGGCATTCTTCCGTGCACAAAAAGTGTTTGCCACGGCTCCACAGCTGCCACGGCCAGGCCGGGTCCAGGCCTTTAAGAAGGTGGCAATGACCTGCCCCGATGCCGCTCCCAAACTCGTGCGTGATTATCAAAGGCTGCCTGCTGGGCCGCCTTGGGGAAACGGTCGACGTTGGAGGCTAAAAAATTAGGAATTCTTGGGCCATGGCCTCAAGTGTTCATGAAGTCGAACATATATATATACACATATATGTATATATATATAAACATATATATATAAACATATATATATATATAAATATATATATATATACATAAACATATGTATATAAACATATATATATATAAACATATATATATAAACATATCTATATATAAACACATATATATATATATATATAAA
>Ga0126342_10005271_pt1:0-2500 | contig 22476 bp, 17 predicted proteins | sample Cyp1metagenome_FD_92528 | JGI IMG/M metagenome (GOLD analysis project Ga0126342, IMG submission 92528) | Coral microbial communities from Lord Howe Island, Old Settlement Bay, Australia - Cyphastrea 1 metagenome | ecosystem: Host-associated > Invertebrates > Cnidaria > Coral ...
ACCAATCTTGGAGCCATGATGAAAAGCTGAGCCGGAGCCACCTGCGGAGACCCAGAGCGCAGAGCAGGTGCGGCAGGGTAGCAACGGAAACGCATTTGTCGGATTTTCATCTTTTTCCCCAACAGCGCAAGCTAATGGGGTTTTCAACCCAGAATAGCTCCTGGGTCAGATTCAACAGGGTTCAGAGAAGGTTCCGAGGCTTTGGTGCAGAGCCAGGTCAGGTTCAACAGGGTTCTGGAGTAGGTTCCAGAGAAGGTTCCGGAGAAGGTTCCAAGAAGCCTTGGTGCAAAGCCAAGTCGGAGAAGGTCCGGAGAAGGTGTGGGTTTGGTGCAGGGCGAGGTTCAACAAGGGTTCCAGAGAAGGTTCCGGAGAAGGTCTGGGAGGCTTTGGCGCAGAGCCGTCAGGTTCAACAGGGTTGCAGACTCAAGGTTCCCGAGAAGGTTCCGGAGAAGGTCCGGAGAAGGTTCCGGAGAAGGCCTGGGAGGCTTCGGTGCAGACAGTTCAACGGGTTCCGGAGAAGGTTCCCGAGAAGGTTCCGGAGAAGGTTCCCGACTGGGAGGCTTTGGTGCAAAGCCAGGTCATGTTCAACAGGGTTCCGGAGAAGGTTCCGGAGAAGGTTTCCGGGAAGGAGGCTTTGGTGGAGATGCAGGTCAGGTTCAGACAGGGTTTCGGAGAAGGTTCCGGAGAATGTTTGGGAGGCTTTGGAGGTCAGGTTCAACCCAGCTGAGGTGTTTCCAGTGCTTTGCTTCGCAGCACGCTTGAACGTTGCGGCTGTTGGGGATACCACCGAAGCTTTTTTTATTTGGTTCTATTCAAACTTATTGACGCCCGAAAAATGGATGATTCACAATCAAACATGACAAATCTAGTGGGTCCATTCGTAGATTAGATTTTTAACAGCACCCTTGAAGGATGGTAGCTCCAAGGAAGTTTTGTCCGGTGGGCTCCATGCGAGGCCGTTTGCGAGGTCTTGCTCTGGTCACAATATATACTGGGGGTATAGGTGTCGTTTTGGCTGGATCATTTTGAATCAGAGGATCTTCCCGGCTCAGCGGCGGCTCAGCGATCTTCCTTTTGCTTGGTGTCCATGATGAAGCCCGATGCATGCTCACCGGTGCGATGTTCAGCTGCGCGCAGGTTTCCAAAAAGCTGCCCCACAATAAAATGAGGCTCCAAAATGAGTCTTAGAATGACATGTAGTGAAAGCCGGTGCTTGATCAGGGTGCTCCAGCTGGGCCGCGGCATTTTTCCTGTAACTTTCCGTGTAACGTGACTCTTGTGATATGTTGATGTGCATGTCGACTCCGCAGGCTCCACATCATCATTCTCAACATCATCTTCCTCTCATCATCCTCAACATCATCAACCTCCAACTCATCTTCCGCAACATCATCATCATCATCACCAACAACATCACCATCATCACCATCATCATCATGACCATCATCAACATCATCATCATCACCATCATCATCACCATCATCATCATCATGATCCTCATCATCATCACCACCACCACCATCATCATCACCATCATCATCATCATCCATCTCAACATCATCGTCCTCCAGCTCATAATCCCGCACTCATCTTCCACATTGTTATTCTCATTCTCATCCTCCTCAACATCATCATCCTCAACCTCATCACCCTCAACATTCTCATCCTGCACCTCATCATTCTCAACATCCTCCTCCTGCACCTCATCATCCTCAACATCATCATCCTCAACATAATTATCCTGCACCTCATCATCCTTAACACCATCATCCTCAACATCATCGCCCGCAACTTTGTCGTCCTGATCCTCATCATCATCATCATCCTCATCATCATCATCATCAACATCACCATCATCATCATCCTCCTCATCATCGCTACCATCATCATCATCCTCATCATCATCATCATCATCATCACCATCATCATCATCCTCCTCATCATCGCCACCATCATCATCATCACCATCATCAGAATCATCATCACATCATCACATCATCACATCATCATCATCATCATCACCATCATCATCATCACCATTATCAACAACATGATCATACATTATCCTGCCACTCCCCCGCGCTGTTTGGGGTTTCTTGCCGGGATATGTTTTTGGCGTGTTTGTTTTGGGTACATACAAGTTCAGAGTACAAACTGGGTGCTGCAAAAACAACCATGGCTTTAAGATATCAGAGCCGTGGCGACAGATCCGCCCTGCCCGGCTTTTTTTGAGGCACCGGAGCCACAGGAGACGCCGCAGGTGCTGGCAGCCGGCCTCTAAGAAGACGGGAGGCTGACGGATTTTTGTACCCCTCAAATTGCCTTGACCATCATAATGTTCGAGATTAAATAGCCATTTGGGGGCCCAAAAAAAGTCAGACACCGAACAGAATCACCAATCCCTTGGGTCCATTGGATGTCCCTCAACCCTCACGAATTGGGGGCAATGACAATCATTGCTCATCGAAAGGTAGCTCATGGAAATCTAACAACGGGCTAT
>Ga0126342_10005271_pt1:7500-15000 | contig 22476 bp, 17 predicted proteins | sample Cyp1metagenome_FD_92528 | JGI IMG/M metagenome (GOLD analysis project Ga0126342, IMG submission 92528) | Coral microbial communities from Lord Howe Island, Old Settlement Bay, Australia - Cyphastrea 1 metagenome | ecosystem: Host-associated > Invertebrates > Cnidaria > Coral ...
GGGAGGCTTTGGTGCAGAGCCACAGGTCAGGTTTAACAGGGTTCCGGAGTAGGTTCCGGAGAAGGTCTGGGAGGCTTTGGTGCAGAGCCAGGTCAGGTTCAACAGGGTTCCGTGCAGAGCCAGGTCAGGTTCAGCAGGGTTCCGGAGAAGGTTCCGGAGAAGGTTCAACCCAGCTGAGGTGTTTCCAACGCTTGGCTTCGCAGCACGCTTCAGAAAGATTTGTAAAAGTAGAACATGGCGGCTGTTGGGGATACCACCGAAGCTTATTTTTATTCGATTCTATTCAAGCTTATTGCCGCCCGAGCAATGGATGATTCACAATCAAACATGACAAATCTAGTGGGTCCATTCGTAGATTAGATTTTTAACAGCACCCTTGAAGGATGGTAGCTCCAAGGAAGTTTTGTCCGGTGGCGCTCCATGCGAGACCGTTTGCGAGGCCTTACTCTGGTCACAATATATACTGGGGGTATAGGTGTCGTTTTGGCTGGATCATTTTGAATCAGAGGATCTTCCCGGCTCAGCGGCAGCTCAGTGATCTTCCTTTTGCTTGGTGGCCATGATGAAGCCCGATGCATGCTCACCGGTGCGATGTTCAGCTGCGCGCAGGTTTCCAAAAAGCTGCCCCACAATAAAATGAGGCTCCAAAATGAGTCTTAGAATGACATGTAGTGAAGGCCGGTGCTTGATCAGGGTGCTCCAGCTGGGCCGCGGCATTTTTCCTGTACAGTAAATTTCTGCGTAAAGCATGACTCTTGTGATATGTTGATGTGCATTTCGACTGCGCAGGCTCGCACAAAGTCTGCGCCACGGTTTTGGGCCGCGGCATTTTTCCCGTATTTTTTTCTATAAAAATGGCTCCTGTGAGACGCACTGTGAGAGGTCGATGTGCATTTTTTCGACTGCGCAGGCTCGCACAAAGTGTGGGTCCCGGTCTTGGGATCGGTCCTCCTCCTCAACATCATCATCTTCATTTGTCTCTCATCATCCTCGACGTCATCAACCTCCAACTCATCTTCCGCAACATCATCAATATCATCAATATCATCGTTTCATCATCCTCATCATCATCATCATCATCATCCATCTCAACATCATCATCATCATCATCATCATCATCATCATCATCACCGTCATCATCAACATCATCGTCGTTGTCGTCGTCGTCGTCGTCGTCCTCGTCCTCGTCCTCGTCCTCGTCCTCGTCCTCGTCCTCGTCCTCGTCTTCATCATCATCATCATCATCAGCATCATCAATATCATCATCATCATCAGCATCATCATCATCCTTCTCAGCATCATCATCCTCCACCTCCTCATCCTCCACTTTTTCTTCCGCATTATCATCCTCACCCTCATCCTCATCCTTCTCAACATCATCATCCTCAACCTCATCATCCTCAAATTTCTCATCATGCATCTCATCATCCTCAACATCCTCATCCTGCACCTCATGATCCTCAACAGCACCATTCTCAACGTCATCATCCTGCACCTCATTATCTTCAACATCATCATTCTGCACCTCATTATCTTCAACATCTTCATCCTCAACATCATCGTCCGCAACTTTATCATCATTGTCCTCCTCATCATCATCATCACCACCACCATCACCAGCAATCATCATTATCATCCCCATCATGTTGATCATGATCATCGTCATCATCATGATCATGATCATGATGATCATGATCATGATCATGATCATCATCATCATCATCATCACCATTCTCAGCAACATGGTCATACATTATCCGGCCACTCCCTCGCGCTGTTTGGGGTTTCTTGCCGGGATATTTTTGTTTGGTGTGTTTGTTTTGGGTACATACAAGTTCAGAGTCCAGACTGGGTGCTGCAAAAACAACCATGGCTTCAAGATATCAGAGCCGTGGCGACAGATCCGCCCTGCCCGGCTTTTTTTGAGGCACCGGAGCCGACACAGGAGACGCCGCTTGTGCTGGCAGCCCTGACGGATTTTTGTACCCCTCAAATTGCCTTGACCATCATAATGTTCGAGATTAAATGCGGCATGGGGCCCAATGCCGGAGATAGACCAAGAGTAGATCAACTTGAACTGATAGCCCAGGAAAACCTTGGTGTACCTACGCCAAATCTCTCCATTTACGCCTTGGCTTGTATCAAGGTGCAAGTTGTTTTCAACTGTGCCCTCTGTTCTTGGTTATGCCTCTTCTTGTCCCAACTCTTCACGAATTGGGGGCAACGACAATGAGTGTGGAAATCCGTTCTGCTTGTGGTCGATCGTGGTAAGGTAGCTCATGGAAATCTAAGGGCGCACCTCTACCCACCCGCAAATAGGCCTCAACAACGGGCTATTAACAACCATCAGCCCTTAATATGAATGTGGCGAATCTTCAGCCCCTGTTCTTGGGGTCGGGGTACCTGACTGTGGGTAGCATTAGATTTCCATGAGTAGTCCATGTGGGCGGAGGTGCTGCTGCCAGCCAACTGAGTCAACTGTTTCGGCTTCGAGCAGTGCTTGCCCCAGTCGGCAAAGTTTTTGTAGTAAATGTGTCCTTATTGAGCGGGTAAATCCGCAGGAAGTAGCACCTCATGTGCTTTCATGTACTTCCAAGTCTGGTTCCTGAAGGGAATGCTACACAATGGATATTTACACAGGAGCACCCTCCAAAAATCATTTGGGTCTATTGGATCAAAGAGCAACTGACTTCAATTCTGTCCGGCGGTGGCTCCATCCGGGGCCGTTTGCCATGCCTTGATCCGGCTTTACCAGTCAATGTGCTTGCTGCTTGCCTGGGGCCCATGCTGGACAGACACGTGAGGTGAAAGAGTCCCTCATCACAATGTTTTTGGCCGGACACGGTTTGTTTGAAACTGTTGTTTTCATGGCGAGCCAATAAAAAAATGATGATGAACCACAGGATTATTTTGGGGTATCCTATTTGCAGAGAAGCCCATGGCTTGGCATTGTTTTTCAATCTGCCTCAGCACTTTTCAGCGTGTATGCTAGGCTCTGTTCTTCCAGGAAAGATCTTCATTCTCCAGGCAGTGCCTACTTCGTTGACGTTGTGAATGGACCTTTCGAGGGTGACTTATTTGCCTTGGTCCCTTCACCAAGCCGAGGATGAGATAACCCAACCACTTTCAACAGGTCCACTTTTCCAAGCAGGTATTGTGGCTTTGAGGATTCTAGGACTTTTCGGGCTGTTTTTCTTGTAGCTTGACCGTGCCCTTAGCATTGCCACGGTAACAACGTTATCGAAAACGATGAGGAACGTTGCGCGAGCATATGTCACTGAAATCAGCTGCCCAGTTAACATTTTTATGAGTGTCCAATCACTGCTTCTATAGCCAGTTGCATTTTGCCTTCACAAAAGAATGCGTTAGATATCCTACTCGCACGGGACATATCCGACATAGAGATATTTAGGTTCTGGTGGATTGGGAGGGCTTTGCTAAGTCTAGATTAATTTGAAACAGGTAGGATATGTATTTTTATTTTTTCGGGATTTCCAAGAAAAAACAGGAAACTAGTCAAATCCGAAAAGTACAACGTATTGCAATATGTAAAAAAGTGTGGTTTGCGACCCAGAGATGCCCCATCGCCTTAAACTACAAAACAAATGTACATAAACTTGGTTATGGACAATCGAATGAATGTATCTAGAATGTACCTTGGTGTATCTCTACCTATCTTCGTGTATTTTTTTTACCGCTTCAAAAAATACAAAAAAATACGTGTATCTTCTGGAACCGGTCCAAAGATACACGTATTTTTTTAGTTTTTTGTATCTTTTGGGCCCGTCTCGAATGATACATTAAAACAACAAACACCATGATGTGCAATGCCAAACTTGCGCAGTTCCAATTGGAAATGGATAACCATAGTTGTGGGGGTTATATATATATATTGTTTTCTCATCATCCTGGGATTCTTTCAATGGATGGTTATGCCTATTGATAACCCCAAGGAGACAACCCCTCAGTACCTTTCGGCCACCAGTTGTGAGGGCCAGGCCCAACAGGATGGGTTGACTGCCGCAGCCAATGCTGCGAAGGATTCTGTGAAAAAAAAATCGTCTATATAGAGATTTCCTAAATGGGGTACACCCAAATCGTCCAAAAATTGAACACTTTTGCTGATCCCCCATTTTAGGAAACCTCCATAAATTTGGGTGTGCAGCCCACGAAATGGTTAATAATCCCATCCCCCGTTCAAATTTAAACATATTTGAACATCCCCATTCCATTCCCAAATATGTGGTTTCATCGGCTACTCAACCGGTTGCCATGGTTTCCAGGAGGTGTTTAGTATTTGTGCGATGGGATCAAAGTGTTAACAGCACATCTCAATATGATTTGATGTAATGTATGTATGCAATATGAGAGCAATGGTGAGGTAAACATCCACCATCTATGGGCACCATGGTGATAAAACCAGATACCAAGCAGGTCTGGTACATCCAAGTATTGGATGGGGTAACACGTGGTACGTGGTGCTGGGCCTTCTTTTAAAAGCAAAGATCGGATCAGCAGAAACAGTTTTGATTCGGGTGTGGGTCATGATTTTTCCAAACACATCGTCGTTCATTTTTGGTTTGTTTGAATTTTGACCTCAGGTCACCTACTTTTACTTCCAGATGCCAAGTGTCATGAATCACTTTTCAGCTGTGTGTTTCGGCATGGCGCAGATTCTGCAAGACTTCATTGACGGGGAAACCCAAAAGCATTCGAAATTGGCAATTGTTAATTTGGAAAGCAATCGATGTCTCCCTATTTTGGGAAACGTGCATTTTGTAGAGGTCTCTGGTTGGTGTTTTGTTTTATGTCTGGAGGCTGAGATTTTATAAGGGGGACTGTTTGTATCAGTGTTACCAGGGGGATTCTTGGGGAGTACACCCTCCCCTGAAAATAGGAGGGGTCCCAGCGTTGGAAATCCAGATAAGAAAAAACATTCGACATAGTTTTGCCCCAAAGTGGTACTGTACTAGTCTTGGAGTCTAGATATAATGTTGTCATGTTTTGTCTGAAAATAGGGTTCTCGAAGGTTGATGGTGCGTCATCATTTTCCAGGTTAGATTAACAATTTTCGGATATTTTCGGGGGATATACTCACCATTTTCAGACACCTATATTAGGTTCATCCTTTGGAGAAAGGAAACTGGGCAAAGGGACAGACTGTGCAAGGGGCTAACACTGATAATGTTTTCAGGTGAGTTGAACATGGTCGAAACCAACAGCCAGATTCAGTTCAGGGAAGGGGTTGGAACAGATGATGAAAGAGAACTTCCCAGATGTTTCTTTTTGATTGACCAGTTCGTGTCCCTGGGAGCTGTTCAGGTTCAGTCACAAACCAGGGTGCACACGTCAACAGTACGATCAATCAAGATTATCAGCCCCGCCAAATTGATGGTACCCCAATACTTCATGGGCTCGCAACATTTTGCAGAAAGAGCTCTGCAATATTCTAAAGCAAAAATTGTACAGGGATTCCATATCCAGCATCCAGAGCAACATCAGGTAGATGGGCCCTAACTTCGTCCAGCTTTCCAATCCAACAGCAGTAAGGGTTCCAGGGTTCCTATCCGTTTGTAAGTAGCATCACGGATGCATTTTGCTGGTCCCCGGTTGCGCAGGTGCCAGGGGTAGATGGAGATTTTCATCTGGCTGAGGGTCAGTAGTCCCATCCAACACGAAATACCCGCAACAGTCGACCCTAGCTGCTTGACCAAGGTGTTGAAGGTGGTATTTAATGTTAGGGGGCCTGAAATGAAGCAGCCCTGAAAGATGGCATTCTCGTGGATGCGTGGGTGTTTAAAGGCCGGACGTTTGGTGCAAACATGAGATTTTCCCCTTGGCAATTCAACATAGCTGTGGAACGTGGCCTATTTAAAATTTCGATTGCAATTCTACATAGCTATATTAGATTCCCAGAGGGTATCCGTATTTTTTTCATGTTTTGTTGAGCGACATGGTCCTCCTTTATCAACATTTTTTTTGGTGTGTGCCCATTTTGTTTGGTTTAGCGCCACTCTTTGGATACACTTCGCTTTGGTATGCCAGAATATGTATAAGCTTGGACCAAGCATGAATATGTTCTTAAGAGGGGTCGAACATCTAATGTTGGACCTGTAGAACCCCCAGCAAGATGCTGAACAAGTTCAATTTATCATTGTTTTGGGACTAGACCAAACACTTTTCTGTCTCAGCTAGGGGGTTGCTATGCCAAAAAAAGATAGATGTGATTAGAAACTTGATGAAACCATTTCATCAACTACACTATAAATTATAGGCATTGTATGGGCATAAATTGAGAGACATATTGAGGATATCAGTGGTTGGCCAACCCATTCTCATCATAGGAGGTCATGGACCGGGATGCCGACTGTGCGATGGCACCCAGCGGGGGTTCGGCCATGTTTTTCGTGGTCAATTGAACTTCGCAGGGCAGGGATATCACCAAACAAGGTCTATGTAAGGGATACCCTCTGGTAAACGTTTACTTAACGAACTGGAAAATCACCATGCTATTAATGGGTAGTCATCAACTATTTCTATGGCAATTTTCAATAGCTATGTTTGTTTACCAGAGGGTATTGGAACATTCTTTTGAACATCCATTGAATCCATATGGATTTGTGTCATTTTGTTGTGACATCTCATATTTTGGTTGTCCCGTCATATCCAAGTACGATATTGACATACTTCGCGATTAATATGTCATCATGGTATTTGCTTGATGGTTTCAAATACCTGTTATTTTCAACCATCGAAACAATCTCTAGACTAGAATATCTTTCAGGAGGGAACCACAAACCAGCCTTGTTTTGTCTGAAAATTTTTGGTACTACCATGCAAAACCACCAAATTTGATGGTAAAGTCGACTTTCCTGTAGATCATGGCCATACATTCGGGGTATACATTTTTGTACCCCACCACACTCAGTCGATCACCGGAAGAGGCAGTCGTGAACCTCCTGGGAGATGGTTAGCCTCTAGTGTTGCTGGGGACGTCCAATGGACATCTCCACCACAGGATGCCCATGATAATGTTTCAAATCCTCCGGTCCATACCTGGGTTTTTCTGGGTCTTGAATGTGTTTACTTTACCAAAATCCTCAAAATAGCGTTTGTTGATTTTTTTTGGGTCGTAAATTATTGTATATAATTTTTATAATTGTAATATATTTCTCATTTTCCATGAAATGACCATATTGATTCAACCCGGGTTTCTTTGAAGGGTGGCCAGGCAGAATCCATTGAGGTGTCCGACACCAATTCGAGTTTTGTTTTATAGACGTCCAACAAAAACGAATCATGTTTGGTTGTATATAATGTTATATTAATAGGATATTCCATATATAATATTCAATGGTTGTTATGGGATATGTCCATATATGTCCATATATTCGACTGTACTAATATTATGTAATATATCATATTATGTTTAATGGAATATCCCATGACATATCCCTACTATAGCATCCCATAAGATATGATGGGATATTTCTTCCCATC
>Ga0126342_10005271_pt1:20000-22476 | contig 22476 bp, 17 predicted proteins | sample Cyp1metagenome_FD_92528 | JGI IMG/M metagenome (GOLD analysis project Ga0126342, IMG submission 92528) | Coral microbial communities from Lord Howe Island, Old Settlement Bay, Australia - Cyphastrea 1 metagenome | ecosystem: Host-associated > Invertebrates > Cnidaria > Coral ...
CTTTTATTGGTTCTTTTTTTTTAAATATGATATTCGAGGATTTTCTTTTATTGGTCATATTTTCAGATCTTTCATCATGGCAACAGAAAATCCTCGAAAGCCACAGAATTTCATCGCGGAGAAACGATCCAAAACTGGATGAAGAGAAGGGCATTTTCCAGCAGCTTTCTGTTTACTGGAGGGTCAACTTGCAGTGCCAGCCCCAAGTTTGCATGAATCTGGGCTGCTGAAAAAACGGTGTTCCTTGTTAAGCTGGTTAAATCCACCAGTATTTAGAGCTCACTGCTTCACTTTTTCACCTGTCCTGTTCCAATTTGCCTAGTTTTTTTGTTGATTAATTAAAATCCATCAACTAGAATGTTAGAACTTTCCAAAACCATTTTTTGTGGGTAAAATGATGGTGGGTTAAAATCACCGATTGAACTCCAAACTTGAATGATGTTAGAATATCCATTTTAAACTGGATGAATGATGGCATCAATTATCATGTTCTAAATCTAGGTTCAAAACCCCCCATTTTTGAGGCAGAAATCGCTGGCAAATCCTGTTCAGGAGGGCCTGGACCAGATCGGAAAGCGGGACCCACTCAATGAGGCCGGGAATTCAACGTAAACCCCCAGTCATGTGACCCCTCCAACAAGAATGGGATAAGTGCATCTAAAAACCTTCCATGTTCAGGGAATAATCGGAATTCGTGGATAGAAAAATCGGTGAATGCTTTATCTTTGGGTTGTTGATCCTTCTAGTTTGGGCTGCTAATGTTTTGTGGGCTGGTTATGGGCTTTAATGTTGTTTATTAATTCGGCGTTGTCAAGAGCTTGCGTATCCAATCTCAATTGTTGGTATCTTAATCATATAGTTCGATGCGTTCTTGTTTAGAAGGATTTTATTGTTTTGACCTAGGATGGCATCGTAGATATCAATCAAGCACATGGGGAGTTGAATCTAAACATCCAAACATGTTGGGTAGTGACTGTGAGAGACTCAGGCTTGGCGCCTAATGAAATGTGAGGAGAATGCCTCGACTTTTTCAGATTCTATTGAACATGGGGTGCATTTCAAGATGTCTATTTTTGTTTTTGGATGTACATATATTTACCCCGCAGATTGCAATATTATATAACACCTGTTAAATCCCATTACATCCCACAAACATCATTAAACATTATTAAACTAAATGCTACTAAATCTCATTAGACCCTATATCCTCACCAATTGTTTTTCTGATTTCTATGTTATTCACTGATGTCAGGTGATCCGAAGTATGGAAAATCGCTTGGCCAGACAAGGTGCCTGGTGGTCAAATAGGCCCCTTCCACCAATTCATGGCAATTTTTGTGGGTAAAATGATGATAAAGCCGCATATCGTTTAAAGGAGTACCATGTTTTCAGGCAAACCCAGATTTGTCACTTGAAGCTATTGTCGACAACAAGTGCCATGTCCCGTTGTCCCGTTGTGGCTTGTTGTATGGCTTCGTTTGCAGGTCCTTTTGTCCTTTTGATTCTAGAGTTGTGGATGATTCAGAATAAAAGTGAACCAACACTATCAGAATATCAGACATTGATTTGGGTCAAACAAATCAATGATATTGGATCTCCAACATTTTTGCAACCAATGTTTTTTTGGTACCAAAGATATTGAAACAGTGCGCCATGTGCGGGTCCGCTCCGTCAGCCTAGACGTGGCTGCAAGTTTCGGGTGAAATATGATCATTTACCAGAGTTTACCCAGGTATGACATGAGGCACTCATAGAAACTGTGGCTTTGTTTTCATTTGGATATGACCAGAATGGGAATTGAATGGAATTGATGGGATCTAGGAATTTTCATGGGATAACATCTCTGGAAACGGGTACCCCAAGAATTATATGATTGTCCACGGGATTCCAGGAGTCCCCCAAAAGAATCTCTCAGACATCATGTTCCGTTGCACGCGATTTTTGGGTTGCACCACTGAACATAAAGATATTGATAAATGTGTTTGAATGTGTTTGACATAATTCATTCTTGGAAATGGATCAGTAACAATTGTTGTAGTTTCCGTGGTAAATTCCAGTGGTGAATTACTGTACAAAATCTTTAACATCAATATCCAAGATGTAGATATCTCTGCACAAATTCTAGTAATCCTTTCTCCCGCATATGACATATCTCCCAAACGAAACCTTTGGACAAGGTCGTGCAACCCAGTTATGTGTGTTGGTTTATGAATCCGTCTACCGGGTTCAACATATCTACCACAAGTCCAACACTTTCCAGTTAGCCTAGCTATAAACCTGCTTAGCCAAGTATTGGGCAGCACCTGGTATTTTTTTCACTGCCAATCCCATTATATGTATATATATATATATATATATATATAGCCTCGTCCAGGCTTCTGGAACTGCGTAAACCTGAATTAGGTTGGTAAAACTTGTCCATTCCGTGACGAAATTTCGTCGCGGAATTAACAAGTTTCATTTGGGTCATGTTCAT
>Ga0126342_10005272_pt1 | contig 22476 bp, 21 predicted proteins | sample Cyp1metagenome_FD_92528 | JGI IMG/M metagenome (GOLD analysis project Ga0126342, IMG submission 92528) | Coral microbial communities from Lord Howe Island, Old Settlement Bay, Australia - Cyphastrea 1 metagenome | ecosystem: Host-associated > Invertebrates > Cnidaria > Coral ...
AGAGGGAAAAAAACGTGTTTTTTTTGATATTTCGAACCCCTAGATTCAAGAGCTGATTTTCTTCATTTTTACATGGGTTTTCTTCATTTTTGCACTATCCAATTGATCCTTTAGTTATCATCTGTTCCATGTGTTTTTCCATATTTTTGACCTTATCCATGATGAGTTTCTTGGATTTTCCAGGTGTTTTTGCAGGTTTTTGATCTTATCAATATATATATATATATATAATATATATAATATATATATATATATAATATATATGTAATAAATATATATATATATATAAATAAACTTTATTATAAACACAAACAAAATAAGGTGCAGTAGTAAGCATCTGCTTACTGCATGTCATGTTGTTTGATCTTATCCATGATGAGGTTCTTGGATCTTCCACGTGTTTTTCCATGTTGTTTGATCTTATCCATGATGAGGTTCTTGGATCTTCCACGTGTTTTTCCATGTTTTTGATCTTATCCATGATGAGTTTCTTGGATTTTCCGGGTGTTTTTGCAGGTTTTTGATGTTATCAATGATATATATATATATATATATATATATCATTTTTATTTTAATCACAAACAAAATAAGGTGCAGTAGTAAGCATTTGCTTACTGCATGTCATGTTGTTTGATCTTATCCATGATGAGGTTCTTGGGTCTTCCACGTGTTTTTCCATGTTTTTGATCTTATCCATGATGAGTTGCTTGGATTTTCCAGGTGTTTTTGCAGGTTTTTGATGTTATCAATGATATGTCTTGATCACAAACACAAACAAAATAAGGTGCAGTAGTAAGCATCTGCTTTTTGCATTGACATAATATGGAAAATGTAGAAAAATGAAGCAAACCTGAAAAAACAAAAAACTTTGAAGAACATCATGATTCATGTCATCATGATCGATAAGATTGAAAATCGTTGAGGGAACGCCTGAAAAAACAAAATGCACTCTTTATTGCGTGATCAAGACCCAGATTCGCAATCAAGTGTAACAAAAACACGCGCCAAATAAACCGGGGAAAAAAGCAGTCTTGTTCACCACAGGTGGTAAGCAGAAATCGGCATCATCAGGCATTCATCAGGTATTGAGATGTGGTAAGCAGAAGGGGTGGCTGAATTTCTTGGATTTCCACCATCTGCTTGGTTTCTTGGTTCGTACCATCTCTGCCTACCGGTGTTCCTTGACTATAAGCATGTTCTAAAGATATCACTTCGTGTACCTTAACCATTTTGACACATATTTTTACCAGCAGTAATTATTGGCACAGCCAGCTCACTTTAGCTTCGCCCGTGAAGCCGCCGGTTCTTGGCGCACTTGGCGCCAGGAAGGTCTTTTTTCCCCGCAGACATCCCATCCATTGAATAAAGATGAATAAGGTAGAGAGGCTTCCTGTGAATTTCCCAAAATTTCCCATTGAAGGTCATTGCGCCCCCTCCCCAATGGATTTCTATTTCCAGCTGATGGATTCAGAACAGCCGGGGTTGTCCGCAAAAGTGACAGTTTCGTGATTGATACCATCCCCAAAATCAAGATAGACCCTGAAAATCAGCATCTTTTCGAGGAAGGTAGTCTTCCAACACCCGGAAGGGTCTGTCTTAGTTGGTGGAGGGGCAATTCTTGGGGTTGAACGTGGCATTTGGTGGTAATGTATCCTGCGTTTCAAGACAACGCCGGTCCACTCACTCCCATTGTTTTTCAGTGCGAAAGATCAAACAACCGACAGCTGCATTTGCTTCAACCTCAGCAGCACAGAGCTGTGAGATTACATCCCATAGGATATGCATTGATATCCCATATTGTGAATATATCCATATTGTGGGTTATGATACTGTAATCCCCAATAATTTGGGCTCAAGTGGTTGTCAAGCATCGCAACTTCACCAGGCACCAATGGTTTCTTCGTTGTGGGGGACTAGTCATGGAAGCGATGAGTGTAGACTAGTTGTTTGCTATTGAAATCTATAATATTCTATATATATATGTACTGTGTATATAAATATACTATACGTATTCACTCATTATATATATATATATATAATATATACACATTTATATCAGATATTAAATCAATATCACTCATGCATATATCTTAATATATACCAATGTATAATTCTAAATCCCCATATTTCTAGAATTGGGAATATTCCATATATCACTCTGTCGATCTCTATTCCTCCAAATCTAGATGCACAATGATGCACATCCACCATCATTCGCTTCGTTGTCCTTTTTTCCACCCAGATCTTAAGACTTGCATGTGTCTGACGCAGCAGCGTTTCGAGGAGTCTCCTTCGGTGGCCGCCACAATTGGCGCGTCAAAATTCAAAGCTTTCGAAAGTCTACACAGCCACGCTGCCAAAGGGCTATTCACCTAATACTCAGCTGAAACGTCGACCCCGGAAGCCCAAGAAGGCCCTTAAAATTATCAAACTGGATTCAAAGTGGTATGTAAATCTATGCATATCAATAGATACAAGCACACACTGGTACAAATTGAACCCTGCCATGTAGTCAGCACAAAATGGCATCGGACATTGATTTCCACATGTCTACAAGACTGCTGGTTTTGGCTGGACTCAATCATCTTTCGCTGCCGCCAGCAGCAGAAGAACGCGGCACAAGGCGTGCCTCGAAAAAATGGGTCTTTGGAAGCTCCGGGTTCAGTGCTTGAAAAAAAATAGTGGGTTTGCCGCAAACTTTGCCGAGAAACTTGCCTGACGACCGCACCATGTATTAGAACCAGCCGACAAATCGGCGTGGTTCCCAACGCACGGTCGGTTTAAGTGGGACGTCCCATGACGTCTGGAAGAAACGTTTGACACAGCACGGACGTCCCATGACGTCCAGCACAAGAATCAACAGCACGTGCCTTTCCAAAAAAAACATGCCTCATTTCCATCAAGTCTTTGAACTTCATGTCGTCTGCAAGTCAGGATTTCTGAGAAAGGGCGGGTGGCAACCCGGAACAAATTCACAGATTATCGTGTGAGTTTCAAAAAACCTGGGCCGTTGCCACAGGTCCACTCGCACAATCTGTACTCAGTGGGCGAAGCAACTTGAGTCATCATTCTGAGGAGCTAAGATCTGTTGGTGATGCAGGTGTTTGCCATCAGGATTCAAGTGTCTACAGATATCCGATTCTGCCAGGCTGAACACTGTTTTTTTTTGCCCCTTCTTCGACCATCAAAAAAAAAGTCTGTCTGTGTTTTCCAAGCCAACATCAAAGTGAAACAGCCCACACTGAAAACGAAACGCTCCTGCAGTGTCTGAACATTTCCAGCGATATTTTTGGAATGTGACCAATATTGTGGTCCTGGACATAACACACGCCACGTTGTTTCCGTGACGTCCTGGACGGGCTGGGTCTGAAGGCCTTAAGGGCTTAATGAAGTGGAACTCAGTGCCGATGGGCTCCTGGGCTTCTGCCATGGAAGGTAGAACGAAAACCAAAAAAAAATGGAAGAAATCACCAGTCGATATGAGCGATATGTCAAATTTAGGCCATGATTATGATTGCTATGCAATTCAGAAAATTCCATCCAATATTTGATATGTTTTATCCATTATTATCCGTTGTTATCCATTAATCCATTACTATCCATGATTATCCATGATTATCCATTAGTTTATAGGCCATTATTGGGTTTCAACATAATGAAAAACCTTCCAAGGTGCCGCGGGAGTTCTAAATTTTCCACCATGTTTCCGTGGCTGTTGTCATCGATGTAAACCCCAGGATCGATGGATTGGTGGGAAAATTTTAACCGGAAAGCCCCACATTTAATGGGAAACTCTGAATGGTTTCCGGTTAAGATTTTCCCCAACAAACCAATCCATTGACAAGAAAAAGTCACTTCATGTCAGTTGTGCTTAAAATGCTGCCCTCTGGTAAATAAATGGTAAATATAGCAAATAATAAGAAAAAAACAAATAGACTAGTTATTATTCAATCCTATACTAAATTAAAGTCAAGATCATGTTCGATCGTTTTTCACGGTTACCACACTTAGCTGCCTAATCATGAATCCTAATTTCCACAATCATGCAACTAACTAATAATCTGCCATGTCTTTGCCACAGTCCGATTGCAACACATTATAATTCATATTGTATTATATAATATTATAGATAAATTCGTTTAATGACATGTATATGCAGTATAGGCTGTGCGTCGCTGATTTGCTGGACAATGTTTCACCAATCATCTGATCTATCCGAATCGATCCTCTTCTATGATTCATGCTGTTCAAAGAGTTGAAACATGTGCTGAACCCCTCTCCTGGCCATCGCGCCGACATGCCAAGGGTCATTGGCATGTAGTGTTCTTCAATCATATTCTCAATGGTCGAGAAATCCGCCAAATAACGCTGAAACTCCTGGAGTGCTGCAAGCCCAGAGTCCCAGAGTCCAAGCCGCTGAATGATTAGATCGAAGTGGTTTCTACTATACTTTCATATACTTTCTATATCTTTCTATCATTTGAAATTGCTTTGTCTGAAAGAAAAATTACGGGTCCCCTAGCTCACCGCAGGCCTCAAAAGTCACTTGCTCCCCATGGACATACATGTCGTCTTTACCTGCGGGTGAGCGTTCGGGTGAGGCAAAGCTATGGTGAAGTTCATCAAATATGAAGGAAACGGCCCCAGGCATTTCACCCACACAGATTGGGATTTATTTCATTGATGTAGAAGAGAATGATACTATAGGATACTATAGGATACTATAGGGGAAATGCGAAATAAACACTAGGCGAACTGTCGGATTTATAATGGATATTAGTCGAATTAGTTAGACCAACAAACATCACTGGCGGACCCTTCCCGTATGTTGTACAAAGGGACTCAGGGACTAGTCACTTGGGGGATCATTATCGCAGGTGGCAATGACATGTTGGGTGTCCTCTAGTGTCCTTCTGGTCATGACAACGCCTATCAACCAATGAATGTCATGAATCATCGGATTAGTTGACATGATTATCATGATTATCATGGTTATCATGGTTATCATGGATACCAATGTCAAATCCACAATCCTATTGATCATGATTATCATGTTTCATCGTCGAAAAATAAGTGAGCTCGAATCTAACAAACAAAAAAAAAACACGCCCCAATAGGCTCCATGTCTACCCACATCCTACCAGCGTTGGGGCAGGAACTTCTTTGAAGGGACTCCTCTACAGTGGGGTGGGTTCTCCACCGTGGATTGGGACATTTGTCCATCGACAGTTCAGATAGTTTGATGAATATGAACAGGTCCGATAAATTGACAGTGGCTCACCATACTTAGCATCTATAGATTGCATACTTGTCCACTTTTAAAGCGTACTTTCCTCATTAAATCTAATGCGATGCTAATGATTGTGGACAATGACCTATTGAATACTGTTAACAAAGAACTCACACCCGAAAAAAACTCTCTTTGGGTCTGTCTGAAAGTGGGGGATCCAAAAATTGCTAATGATGAGAACATATCATAACCAGTGGATGGAATGGAGTACCTATTTTTTTCTCTAATTACTATTGCTATGCTCATTATGCTCATATTTTCAGATAAAGCCCTTCTCTGGCTCTTTGTCTTCAGGAAGACTCATCTCCGAACTGCCCTTGCCGAGTGGCAAACTGCAAACAGCCTGGGGGCTAAGGCTGAGATCATTCCAAGAGATTCCAATTTGTTCATCAATACAAAAATATCCTCCAGATTCCTCCCGTATTTTAAGATATCTTAACTATTCTTAACTGGAAACGATTCAATCGCCATTTGATCATTTGGCACATTTGGCACTTTTCCGTGTGCATCCCAAGGCACCGGGACATTTCATATGGCCATAATATGGAGGGTAAGACTAATGGCCATTACCATTATCAATTGGATCTATTACCATATTGTTGCCATGTTTGATATCGAAAGACAATAGATCTATATAATAATATCTGTTTGATATGACCATATCAATGCAGGACTTTCCATTACCGGTAATCAAACATGGCAATGGAAAAACACATCATCCATTGATAGATGATTTTCCTATTAACACCATTTAACACCTTACTGTTTCAGTAATGTTCCACTGCCACGTTTTATTACCAATGGCATATATCAATACTAGGATTACTAGGGACATGTTAATAAGCCGACTAAAAAGTCACAAAAACCATCCTGGAAGTGGAAAACAATGAAACACGACACAAACAAATGTTTTTTTTTTTTTTTCTGACCTATATGATATTTTTTCTTAAATCGATTGGTTGATTGTAGAAATATATATATATCATGGTCAAACTTGCCATTATTTGACGGCAAATCCGTGTATTTTCCCGTTTGAGACAACGCAACTAATAATATTGTTGTTTACAGCCTATTCACCATTAAATATCATTAGTTGCGTTACATAATACATATCACTAATTGTTGGTTATAGCCATTGAATAAGACGCAACTATGTATATATATATGTATCATATTACATTCCCATTCACCACATGATAGCCCCAGTTGAAATCCCATTGAAATCCCATTGAGTTGATGCAACAAAAATCACCATCGAGGGACTCGTCAGAGACATTACGATGCCCGCATTGGCGCTCGAGCAAATCTTCCAAAAGATAGCGGAACTCCTGGCCCCATCTCACGCATGTGAAATATATATGGCATGTTTATACTGTAATGATTTATACATGATATATACTGTATATATATATAATATATATGTATATATATATATATATGCTAGTGTTTATACGCATATGACAATGGGCAGCGGTTTTTGACAAGGCCACATATTCAGTTTTGCACCGCCTGCATTGGTTGACGGCAGCTAAACACAGACGTTGTTGCAATGTCTCATCACAGTCCAGCGTGGAACGACACCAAAATGCGTGGAGGTGCCCCTTCATAATGATTCAAAAAGAACAAAATATTAAAATATTATAAACTAGAAGACACACCATTACATTCTCATTTTTGGGGGGACATATTTGTTTGATCTTGTTCGGGGTTGCAAATTATCAAGTAGAAGGCAGCCCTGCACTGCCAGGGACCCGAAAGAAAATAACTCACAGGCTGTCCGCGACCCATTAGCTCCTCCATATCTAAGCAGCCATTGTCATCCTGATCATAACCTCATATCCGCTCAAAAGTTTGGTCAAAATATGGGGATGGGTCAAAAGCCTGAACCCCTGACCACCCAAATCATTGTCAGATGTTCATCCCTCAAATGAACAATATTTCGAGGTATTGAACCATAACCATATTGGAAAAATGACAGGAACGGGCCCCACAAAAAAAAACAAAAAAACAGAGACCACAGCTCCACCCTGAAAATCCCCAACTCTTGGCGGGATCTATGTTAGTTGGGGGATGCTACATGATGCTACTGTGAGAACAGCAATGAAACAACATCAACTTGGCTAAACCCATTAAGACCACTTGGGTAAACTACAAGGTACCAATATGGTGCATCCCAGCTAGCAGGTGGTTGTGCTATAGACTGGGAGCAGCTCATGGTTATTATTCACGGCGACCAACGGCATACACATCCAAGTAGAGATTTGTAGCAAATAAACTGTGAATAGTCAATCAGAACCAACAATGACAATGGAGAATGTTGTTTTCAATTACATTCAACACATACAAATTTATATAATTAATCATGTGGGACACAAATTGTGATGATGATGGTGAAAATATATGTACAATATATAATCATATAATATGTATGTACAGCCCTGTGTACATATATACATACAGTACATGCATTCACCCATTGGATGTCCATCACATGTTTCCAGGCCTTCCAAGCACCTCCGAAAAAAAGGCGCTGTAGGGATGAGTAGGGATTCTTGTCAAATAGCTAACTTCCAGTTATCATTTCTTGGTTATATAAGGTGATATAATATCTGCGATTTTCAATGGTCCAATCACCATTTGTGTTAATTGATATTCCGATAGGTCCAAGAACTTTGATGGATTTTCAAACCGGAAGTACTATCCAATATGTGGGAGCGGCATGGGTTACATCTAAATATAGCTGTCTCTTCAATGCTACGGCTCGACGATAGGGAACCTTTGTGATACACAAAAGACTCATCTTGTTTAGCGTCGAACAATTCATTTCGGGGCTTACTATTTTTGAACCATACAAGTTACATCCCACATTGTATCCATATATCCATGTTGTGGTTACCATCTGGTTATTTAACATGATAGCCATGGAAAATCACCATTTTTAATAGGTGAACCATCTATGAATGGGCCATTTCCCATGGCTATGTTAAACAACCAGAGGGTAGATGTTAGTCTAATGCCCTTCAGTTTTCCCTCCCAGAAGTTTCGATTTTTGAACCGCAACAGAAATGCATCATCCCTAAACGCTTCAAGCAACGACGCCAGAGATCTTTGAAGTCCTATGGCAGACGTTGAGAGATGTCCACAGGACGCGTTTCCGCAACGGAAATTGGGGGGATTGTGCACGAAACCCACTGGTCCCAATGGATTTTAACAACGATAAGTGGAACTTGGTGAATGGAGACTGAAATGACATGGAAATTTGAATCAAACAATATCAAACAATAATGGGAACCCAAATAATGAAATTAAGATTCTTCACGTGAGTTTGGACTTTGCACTTTCATAAGCAGAAATTTAACTGACTGAACATATTTGATTTGAACAGCATTGAACAATAATAAAACTTTACTTGACATTTTCTATAACCAAAAATAACATGATTGAACATGCTTGAACACACTTAAGACCAGAGATCCAGATTTCCAGTTTTCCACTGGTCCAACGCGTAACTGACATCGCGCCATGTCGTCGCGCCTGGTCTGACAAGCATTTGAGCTTGTACTGTCCCAGAAATTGTTCGGCACCTGGGCTGAAGCTGAAAGCACAAGCTTTAAGTCATAGTAAAGGAATACGTAAAGTGTGGTGTACTTTTTTTTTTGCCAACAATATTGAACGTGGGATGGTTTAGAATCAGGCGTAGAATCAGGTTTAGAATTTTGATAATCATGATGAATCAGGTTCCAGAACAATACCCAACTCCTCAACGTTAGAACGTGGGAGGGGCAGAAAGCATGACCTCGCTGCAAGAAATCAAAGGATCAAGGAAATAAGATCAAATAATCCGTGTAGAAGAAGTAATCAATTTGCACAGATCCAAGACGGTACAAGGCCAACAAGAAAACAATAGCATATATGGGAAGTTTCCAAGGTTTTCCGCTTCTTGCCACAGGTTCATGCTGAGATGAAATCTACATAGCTCGACTTTAGAGAAGGATCTTTAAATTGGGCTAGCGTGGGGTACCCCAGAAACATTAATTGTTTCGCTCTTTGAAACACAAGCAACATGTTGGATGATTTTGAGGCCCCGTTTCAGAAAACCTCCATGTGGGATGACGTAAATGGCGACTTGCAGAACGTGCTTCTGTGTCCGCAGTGATTTCATCCTCGCGAGCTTTCCCCGCCAGAAGTGCTTTGAGTATGTTTCTTAATTAATGGGAAACTCTGATGTTCCATATATATATGACTATATATATATATATGATTATATATATATGATTATATATATATGATTATATATATATATGATGTTCCTTGTTGTTTTGAAAATAAGAACAGTTTATAGATATTTCATCTTAGCACCAACCCAACGGCCGAAAGCTGCAGCCATCATGAAATCGCCGAGGCTCTAAGGGACCTAAAGGCATGGCTGAGGTAGGTTGCCGACTGCATTTCCTCGGTCGAGGGTGATCTGAATCAGTTGTTGAATCAGTTTGCGGGTGAACATCGGAGCTGATCAGATCAAAGAAATTTCTCATGAGCTAAGGTTGCAATTAATAATAATTAATAAGTCACTCTAGGATGAGGTTTTTCTAAATCATCATGACAAAACTTGTTGTCATCCCATGAGGGGAATGGCCTGTTATTAAATGGTTTAATGGTGTTTAATGGCCAAGTATAACAATCATGGTTTCACACATATTTGATTGACTGCACATGGCCAAGTATAGAAATGGATTGATTATAAAATCTTATAGCAATTCATCATCAATCCAAATGGATTGATGATGACCATCCCCCAAAGTGCGAACATGACCAATGCCTCAAATGACCAGCCAGCACACGTGCACACGTGGCACGACGTGGCAGAAATGAATCACGCCGAAGCATCCATCAGCCGACTGACTGTGCGATCCCATGCGAAAATCTCATCTGCCACGGAGGTCTTTCGCTCTTCTTCCGAGACGTGAAACCTGTGGGCCACGGCGGTCACCATGGTCACCATGGTCGATGCGTGGGAGTCGTAGCCTATGACCGGCCTATGGAAAAGTCACCGATGATTCGACACGCAGGGGAAAACATAGGAAAGCAAAACACAATAAACACACATATATAATATCTATTTGTATAATATATACAATTACTTAAAATTATATAGAAGGAAAACCTGTGTTCATCTTTTTGCAGAGCCCTCTGCACATTTGGATGAATGATTTGTTCCGCGTCGTTTCTCCTCAAAGCAATCCGCTATTGAACGCTATTGGGACGAGTCAACCTATAGCCCCAGAGAAAGAAGAACACATTGACAAACAAATATGGGGATGGGTCAAAACCCTGGTACATAGGGAACCCCAAAATAGCTGGTAAATGGATGTTCATCCCACTAAAAATGTATCTATAGGTATTGACCCATACCCATATTTGAAACAGTAGAGAACACCAACACTGAAACTATGTTCTTTATATTTCTTTTTACCAGTACCATGCATGCTCATGGCAAGGATCAATGGACGTTTTGTCCATATGACAAATCCCGAATCCCGATCATCCACAGCATCATCCCCCACTTACCCCCAGCATCAGTTCCAGTATACACTCATAAGCACCTACTATTGATACATGAAGCTCCAATTGTTTGTTTTCATTTCGCGGATCTATGGAATCTATGGGGTATTTTTTTGGGCCCCATTCCATCATATTCCATCCCATGCAGCTTGAGCACAACGAGATGGGGTCCAGGGCCGCTGTGCAAACCACTTTGGCGTGGGATTCGTAGAGTGCATCGATCAACGTGATGAAGCGACGAACTTGATCGCGCTCCTGCGCTGGCTTGGCGGAAAAAAACAGACCCAAAGCTGGTTGGTTACCCTCTGGTAATTTAACATGGCTATTGAAAATGGCCATAGAAATAGTGATAGTGGATTGTCCCATTAAAAATTGTGATTTTCCATAGTTATGTTAGTTTACCAGAGGGTAAGTTTGTTTGTTCCCAGATCTTGGATTGTATTGCATATACAGCACATGTGTTTATACTCTGTATACAATATCATGATATAATATACATCAGTATACTGTATGAATCTGTATGATATAGAAATACAGGTGATCACCTTAGTAGTCTGCGAGTAAAAAATAGCAACTAAGCAATCGACATTGCTCAGAATGAAACTGAGGAGCTTCTAAGGAAATGATACCAATGAATGAACTGATTAAAGGAAACATCTACAGCAAACAATGTTCTTTACCCGAAATTTTGCCCTTATATAAATGAGGATGGTTCCTATCTTTATAAAATGTGTCCAGCATCCAATTCTTTGACAGATCCGTCCGTCGAACGGTCTAGAATCCTAGATGTTATTCGGGAGGAAAACATCACTACCAAACGTCATTGTTCTGCAAACTATGGAGCCAGCTAATGGCTTCAAAAAATACCAGACAACAAGCATGTCAAAAGTTGCTTCCCTTTCTATTTTCAGACCTTGAATTCTTGTGCATGTTCTTTGAAACTTTACTATTTTCACCAACAAATCCAATATGTCCAGCTCTTTTGTTGCATGTTTCCCCATGTTTTTCCTACCCGTGTGGGACTTCCCTAAAGATCCTGCATCGTGAGTCGCGGGATATCAGCAATGAATATCGTGTGGAAAGCTTGACCAATGGCCAAGTAATCCGCAGCTCCCAGCGGCTTGTCGCAAAGATCCTGCGGGGCGGCCCCTTGATTCTTGGGCGGTAAGTCCATTTGTACATTATACATAATCTAACTATGAATAATCTATATATATATATATTATTAAATGTCATATACACACTATATATATAATATAACAAGTACTATATATATAATGTATATAATGTATAGTGTGTATAATGTATTTTTACTATATATATATACTATATATATACAATATTTGATTATAATATGTAACATAACTTAACATATATATATATAATTACATATAAATAAAGTAAATAGATAGATAGATAGATAGATAAATAGATAGATAGATAGATATTATAGATAGATATTATAGATACCTGGGAAATCTTTTTTGGATCTGCCCGAATTTCATTTCAGCACACGAATTGCTGAAATCCGAATCTGCCAAAGTAGAGTTGTCATTGCTTGTCCTTTTTTAGTAAGTCTGGGAATGTCGGCCGAATCTGCTCTATAGGGCAATTCAGCGGAAATCTTGGCCCATAACGCGCAATTCTCCCGAAATCGTTCTCCAACATTGCAAAAAACAGCCGAAAGCGGTTTTTGAGAGCGAATTCTCAAAATTCCCCCAAACTATATCCTATTAAAGACAAACCAAATTCCATACATGAGCAATGTGGAGTTCTTAGGTGTGAAATGTATCCAGGATGCTCTTTTGGGATGAGGTTTCCTATATAGTAGCAGTATGGAGGCATCCCTTCCACAAGCGAACAGAAGATGGTCACACTACCAGCTATGATGACTATGGCTCTTACCTTTGCTTAGCCTTGGTAATGCATAATGCCCTATTCATACAGTTGTGCCCATTTATTCGTTATAACTGGTTATTATATTATATAAATGGGATTATACGTTCCAGAAATGGGGTGACTTAGTACTTATAACTGGTATTTCGGGCCATAACTGTAGATGAGTTATATAGGACCGTTTCCATTGTCATGTTGGACCGAAGGCTAATGACACGCGCACACGGGAAACTGAGTTAGAGAGCCTCCCGGTCTAGCCTCTTGTAGAATCACATACGGTACCCTCTGGTAAACTAAGAGTAGCGTATTGAACATTGCCCATGTATAGTTGATTTACCTATAAAAAAGAGAGGGGCTTGTTGCCAGCGCTGGAAAGTAGGCTTTCCTCATGTTCTTGTATCCTTTGGGAAATGGTCATAATCAAATAGGATGTTTGGAAGGAGGAGAGGAAAAACACATATTCAGCTGCAATATGCACTCCTTTAGAACAATGGTAATCATTAGGGGTTCAAAATGTGGCAAATTCCAAGAAGAAATTCCACCCTAGAAGAGAAAACAGGATATATCTCCACTTTGAAGCATTAGGTGCAACAGAATATGTATGCAACATAAAATGCAAAATTACAGTGGATAAGTTCAGGTTCGGTACTTCTCATAAACCATAGCTATCTTATTTTTGTGTGGCAAAGGTCATGAAAAATGGACATATATTGTTTTGAAACCTAGGGATACACTACTAACATGGCTCCATAGGATTGTGGTACAATACCACATTCTTTTGGACACAATGCGTCGTCTTTGAAACACAACCTTAATTCATCTACAAGGCCTATTTCGGTTAGACAGTTAAGGAAACTCCATGGTGTTTTCAAACAGGTGTGGAAGTACATAACAATGTTGAATGAGTTTGATCTGCGCAGCGCAGCAGTTGACCAAAGAAAATGAAACACATTGAGCTAAAGGCAAAATTGCAAACAATATCAGGCAATGCAGTTTTTTTCACTTGCTTTTATTACCCAAAGAGAAATTATCGGTATATAGTCTGTTAAGTTGTATTCCTGTGCTACATTCCCGGCAAACAATGCTTTGAAGAAATGAGGTTCTTCAAAGAAGTGCAGTTTTCCTTACAAAGCATTCACTTCTACCAAAACAGTTGTTGTCATTTACACGCTAGTGGTTGCTTTTGAGCTATTCAAATGTTTTATTTTTTTAGGAAGAAATCTGTTTGTGAATCTGGATTCTGTTGCAACAAAATGTGTTATCTATGATGTGTATTGTGTTCTATAGTCCAGTATTCCTGTCTTCTTCCTTTATCATGGTAACATTCCTTCAGGCAGATGCTGTTTTCTTCAAATATTACATACTTAACTAAAAGTTGCAATCGTATTTATACGAAAACAGTTTAGTTTAAACAACAGAAGCAATATTGTGTCAAAATATGCAGTGTGTCCTTTAAAAATGTAACATTCCTCTCAAAGAAGCTTTGCTGGCCTTTGTGTCTGAAAGTAGCAAACAAATGCAACACTCCTTTCAGAGAAACCCCGCTGCCATCTGTTTGGAAGGAACACCATTTGTTTGAAGGAACTGTTTTACTCACAAAAAAAAATCAGCTGCCTTTTTTGTAAGTTACACCATGATTTGAGAATGTAACAATCCTTTCAATCACACCATTTCTTTGTAAATATGCAACACTCCTTTCAAAGAACTCCAGCTGCGCTCTACTGGGACAGGAACACCTTTTAGTTGAAGGAACAATTTCCTTCACCAAAAACACAATTTTACATCCCTAAAGGCCTCACACCTGAAAAGGAAAATTGCACATCCCCAAGGAATACTGCGCAAGTTTAGCATGCAATGTGTTTTAATAACGATTTGACAAGAATGCCTTGGGGGCAAGATGAATCAGATTTGGCTTGGATTAATCTGGATTGATCCCAAGGAATCAAAAACCCAAAGAAACCAAAAACACAAAGAAACAAAAAAAAACTGTTTTCCAGACTAGTCTGAACATGCCTAGATCCAAGTAGTCCCCAAAACATCGTGCTTTAAAAAAAAAAAAAATTGGGCGTTTAACCACTCTAAGCTCTATTTCCACTAGAAAAGATTTGTGTATGGACAGCAAAAGGCCAATATTGTTTTAGACAATGTATATCTATCATGTATTTGGGGAAACAAATGCCTTTTGCGCGCCCACAACAAGCCTTTCTGTATTTCTAATGGAAAAGGCTTGTGTATGGACAACAAAAAACAATATTACCTTAGATCATGTAATATATTGACAAACAACAATGAATATATACAAACAACTGGTGATTTCAGCGGTGGCAACAAGCCTTTCTGATTAAACAAATGTGATTTTCCAAAGCTATGTCAGTTTACCAAAGAGGAATGAAGAGTTCATTTCATCTCGTCTGTCCATATGGTTTTCATATCAGATTTGTTTTCGCCTACGTTGACACATGCGAAAAGAAGCTAGAACTTCTTGTCGCATCAGTCCCGGCCCCATTCTGGTACACTTTTGAGAAAGTTGGGTGCCCTTGAATCCACTAGTTACACTAATCATTATTTTCCCAATATTATGATTGCCATTTGGAGGCAGGGGCCAGAAGTTCAGACAGATCGAATCATATTGTTGGTTCCATATTCCATAAATATCCCGTGGGGTATACCTCCCAAATGGCAATCCACAAAAAACAATGGGAAAACAACATACCAATCCTCTGGAATTAGAGGTGCCATATTTTCAGAGCCAAACCAACAGACCTGCGATTCCCCAGTCACCCGGTCGGCACCTTGAAGGTAAACCAGGCCACATCTGAATTCTCAGCACACCTCGGTACCACAATTCCTCAGCGCGCTCTTCGGATCACAGGGCAAAAAAAATTGCAGGGCAGATGTGAGGTGGATTCCTAAAATCTTCAGTACCTAAATATTACGGATATGTCATATTATAATATATATATGTATATAGATAGATAGATACATATCCGGATCATTTAATGAGTTAAAGGGATATCATGGGGGTTTCACGGGGATATCACGGGGATATCATGGGGATGTAATAGGTTTTATAGCCAACTTCACAACCAGAAGTACAAGCTCAGCCCCCAGTTTACGATATCTAAGTTGGTGAACAGTTCACATTCGGTGGATAACCTGTGGTTTCTGGTAGATATAACGAACTAATCAGTTAATGAGGGGGTTACCCTCTGGTAAACTAACATAGCTAAATGGTGGATCTTTCAATCGTTTTTTGTAAACGTTTACCAGGCCGGGTAAATCCACAAAAGTGGTCTGGGAAGTTGACCCACCATGGTCAGCCGACCAATGGCGATGCCTGTGATGACATGTGGCACTGCTATCATTATCCCCACTAAGATGGCCATTTGGAGGTCCCGATTCCAACTTGAGGTTGTCCGACCGTTGTTTCTTCCTTTTCTATATTCTGTAACTCTGTATTTGATGGTTACATCCCTTTGCTTTGAGAGTCACTGCTATAGCCAAATTAATTAACCAGTTTTCTCTTCTTTCTTCTTCTTCCCATCTTTGTTATGTTGGGTCTCACCCTGTCCTCCTCATGTGAAGGAATGTTCATCCACCCATCAAGAGCCTGGTCCCATTGCTGTTCGCCTCCCAAACATGAACAAATCAGTTTCTATTTGGACGTGAATCAGAACCCACAATCGGGTTGTTAGCTTATTGACCCACATATTCATTCCATTGGAAGTTTGGGGAATGTCTGTTACTTCGACCTGATTTGGCTCTTGGTGCAGTGGCAAAATCCATCCAGCCCCTCCTGGGGTCATCGAATCTGTCTCTGTGAAATTGGAAGATATCGTAGCACAAAATTCACTGGTTGATCATGATTTTCCCCCAAGAGGCCCACAAACTATAATTTTCTTGGTTGATTCCCAGATTTTCTGGGTGAAATCCCATTGCTTGTTGGTCAAACAGTCAAAACACCTATTTTCGAGTCATATAACATATAGCACCCCCCCCAAAAAAAAAACAACATTAGGAAACCTGGAAATCCTAGGGAAAACATCACCCATGCAATTCTAGAAACATTTCGTTCATTTCTTTGGGTGAGTTTCTACCCTCTGGTGATCAAACATGGCAATTTAGAAAATCCACCATGTAACGTATAGATTTTCCAGCACTCCATTTCTTCCGGGGATGGTCCAGCTAGCCATCTTTGACACTGGAGGGTATATAGATATACCATCTGGTTATGACTAACATAGCCATGGAAAATGGCCCATAGAAATAGATGTTGTTTGATGATTTACCATGATTTGCCTATTAAAAAAGGCAAATTTCCATGGCTATGTTAAATAACCAGAGGGTATATCCATTAAAACATCATTTATCTGGCTATCATAATAACCAGGGGTGATTAATTTTTAATTTTTCCCACGGTGATTTAATGCCTAAGGAACCACTAATATATGTTTATGTAAATATTCCCAGTATATGTCCCACATAGTATTAGTGTCCCACTGGTTTCTCGTGGTTCCGTATATCCCATGAAATCACCATCTGAAAACACATATTAACCATCATTAACCATATAATAACAATTAATATTAACCATTATTAACAGTATATTTTAATGTGGTTAACCATCTGAAAATGGATCCTGCTGAGTGGCTTCGACCTTGTGTCTCCACTTGCACGCCGAAGCGCACGTGGCCCTGGCAAATCCTCAGCCAGCCAGGAGATGGGAGCTCCCAATTTTCAGCAGGAAAACCCATGGAAAAACCCATGGAAACCCATGGAAAAACCCATGGAAACCCATGGAAAAAACCATGGAAAAATGGACAAACAAATGGAAAAACCCCATGGAATGTGTTTCCATGTTTCCTCAAATGTTGAGTTACACATTGACAAAGGTATATAACTCAATGGCAGAAACACTCATGGAAACATGTTCTTTTTTGGGGGAACAAATATGGAATCTATGGCCGAAACTTGATGAAACATGGCAATGGGTGCCATCTCCAAACAGTAGCTTTCTTGAAACCTGCTAAATATACAACTGGTTGGTGGTTTTAACCCTCTTGAAAAATATTAGTCAATGGGAAGGATTATCCCATATATTATGGAAAATAACAAATGTTCCAAACCACCAACCAGACAATGTAACTTTGCATATCAACACTGGGGAGCCAAGAATTTAAGATGACAGAAATGTTGGCTTTAGTATTCTAAATGACAGAGGCGGAAATCCAAACAACATGAAAGCAATGACAGTTTTCACCCAAAAAACATATCAAAACAAACCATTGTTGATTTACAGGTGATTCTGCCTAAATCCTGAAACCAAACACAATGCCATTTGATTTGGTCGTTTGAGGTTGCAGGTGCAAAAACAAAGCAACCAGAAAGACTCAGTACATAAGCTTACACAAGCAACCAAGCAAATCGGAAAACTGTCTACAAGATTGAACAATCAAACATAGTGTTGCCCCCGGATTAATACGCCCCCAATTTATTAGCAGGAAGGTACCAATTTGAAGAGTAATTCATCACTATGAATTGGGAGAGTACCCCCCTCCCAATTCATAGTCAGGATGTGGTAAACCCAATAATCAACGGTCGCCAATATCACCAGAAATGGGTTGTGTAAATCCCCACAAAAATGGTAGTTCAAACTATATCATATATAATATATCATATATCTATATGGGGGTTTCCATAAATGGGTGTACCCCAAAATGGTTGGTTCATAAGTAAAAACCCATCTACAAATGGATGATTTAGGGGTACCCCCATGACTTAGGAAGCTTCCATAATAGACGTGGAATCGGTGGCGCCATGTTTGTTGGTGGTTGATAAACCCCAAAACATCTAGACATTTTCCGAAAATAAAAAATACACATAAAATTCTATGAAACTATATAGTGATAACTACTTTTCGATCTGTGCGGGGGTTGCTGTTTTTCATATACATGTCCCTCCTAAACCCATTTGTTAGACAAGTTACCTGCAAACATGCAAAAACTATAGTTTTAATCCCCATGAAGAGGCTGAGAATCATTGACTAAGAAATCAGAATTCCAGTCTTCACCATGATATATTCCAAGCTATTGACGTCACCATTTCGAGACAATCCCGACAGCAACAAGCAAACATGTGCGTGTCTGAGTTTATCAATAACATTCAAAACAAAACGCGTGTGTGTATGGACATGGGTCAAACTTGGGTACCTCCAGTAATTAGATGGTCAATTATGTAAAAAATAGACTAACATATGTTGTCCCGTGGGTCTTAAGCTTTGACTCATCCACATGTGTATAGAAAAACAAAACATAATGTGCATGTACATATCATTTTGTATAAACACCAGTAATCACTTTCTGGAACATGTTCCACACAGTGTTTCTTTTCCAGTCATGTAATGTTTGTTGGTTTATTAAACAACAACATATTGTCTGTTTGTCAAGCCTGCTCTTAGTCAATTAGAATTGTTTCTTCAAGAGAAAATAAATGCATAGTTGATCGTCTGTTGTAGCTATTAGCAGAGTTTTCACTGCCTTTTTCAGGTTTGGGGAAAAGACCCAAAGTTGAAACTTTTCTCATGTGGGTTGAATGACTCGTCCCTACTTAATGAAAACGTTGCAGAGAAGTCGAGGTACTAGGAGACTAGGAGATACGTAATATTCTTAAGACATAGTTTGGAAGGGGTAAGAACTAAGATGCCCGAGGACCTCCTAAGACCCACACATCCAAAGTATTGAGCCAACGCAGTAGAGCACGAGACAGAAGCTACCTAGTAAGGAAAAAGAGGCCAAATACATATCTACCATATTGATCATCAAATAAACATATTTCTGCAAGATCTGAAAGTGTACAAAATCTAAAATTTCATGTGTCACAAAAAGGAGCAAACACATTGTAATAACCCATGTAAAGCTTAAAATTAACGTTTGGCCACAGCGCCGTGCACATTCCATCAATGATTGAATTGAAACTCCTTGTTGGGAGCAAAATACGGTAGTCGAAACCGCTGCAAATACCATCAAAATATGTCATTGTATCTACACATAAAGCGTCATAACTCATCACACTCAAGCATCCAAAGTCTTCAAATGAATGAAACAAATGCTGGTTTCAGTGGGTGGTTAACATATATCATATAATGTTGGTCAAACCATCTATATCTATACGGTTAATATATATATATATGGTGAATAAACCACCCATTTGGGAATGGTGCATAGCACCTCGTTGTGATGACTGGATGGTTTTCCAACGACATCACCGCGGGGCTTCGCGAACTTTGTCTCCAAGAGCTTCGTCTCGTCCGAGCCGTTGGGTGTGATGTAGACCTGGTACCGCTTATATCCAGTGGAAAAAGAGACGCTTCTTTATGTTGGAAATTCATGGAACATATATGAACATATGAGAAACATAAAAACTGTGGAAACTATTGGATTGAAAACTATTGGAAACTACGGAAACTATTGGTGGTGCCAACCTTTTTGGCCAAACATATGTGTGCTTTTATCGATGGAAAATATGAAGCAATGAAACATATTGATAAACTTGTGAATGCTCGGGGCTTACTTCGTTTTTCATGGAATTTCATCTTATGGGAAAACAATACTAGGAATTACAACTATATACTATAATCTCCATGTGTCAAAAAAAAACGAAACGAGGCCAGGCAATTTATTCATACAGGGTGGTGCCCCAGTTTGTCAGAGAACTTGGCTTCGAATTGACTAACTCGGCTAACTAACGGATGGGTAGGAAGGGTTTATGGGACATATATATATATAGTTATTATATATATTATGTATAATTATATTATATATGATACATCACAGGTAGGCTGGGTGATAAACCACCAACAAACATAACTGGTGGGGCACAGCCCAAAGAGAGTCCAAAGAAGAACATCACAACTTCAGCGAGTGTGGGAAAAAAACCCTTTGACACAACCATGATGTGAACAACAATACAAAACTGCACTATGCATACATGTATCTATATTCTGTATATCCACGATTTACTTTGTATATAATCTATATGCCCGGTTCATGGCCCGTTCTTTATTGCAAAGTATAACACAGCTTGGACATTCACAGATTGAAGCATTGTGGGAGGCTTCAAGGCGCAAACTCTGATGATTGAGTGCTGTCTAGAAACACGGTCATCCTCCTCGTCTCTCGTCGAGCACATTCGATAATCCACTTCCTCAATGTCATCGAATGCAAATTTCTTGTAGAAAGTCTATGAAAGTCTGCACATGAGCTAAACCATATGTTTGTTTTTTTCATACGGTTGCAAAATAATGCAAAAGAAAGGCTTTGAACACATATTAGAGTATTTCGTTTCTGCAGACTCGTGTTTGTTTCTACTGCTCAACCATCTCATTCTCTGGTTTGAATATGTTCCATCTACTAAGTGGTTGAGTTGGTTGCCCCAATTGTCACATGGGGTTTTTGTTTCTACCCCCTCATTTTCAGATCATCATTTTTGCAGCATTTTGAGGGAACCCAAAATGATTGAAGCCCCACTCACATCAGCTTTCCACGCATGGAAAGTCCATGGAAAACTTGCGGCATTTGGGGACCCATTGCTTCCAGAAAACTGTTTGGGGAAATGCATGGAAATGCTATCTGGTGATGTCGATGTCTCAAACATGTACGGGCCAAACCCTGATTCCCTGACGAACCAACAACGTGGAATAATGGCTACTCACCTATCTGTTTGGAATGACAGGACGTCGTTTTGGGAAGACAACCTCTTCCCAACAACGCTAAAGGCCGTGAGGAATCCAGGCCCAAGCTAGGGGTTCGCTCATTTAATCCAATGATTCGTGGTTGATTTTCCCCACATCAAAGCCATTCGAGTCATTCTTACGCTGCACTTTTAAGGGGACTCACCATTTCCGGACAAACTCACCTTCCCACGTAGAAACAGAGCCGGCGCCTTTGGCGCCAAGGGGCGGCTCCGATGTCATGAACGTGGCAGAAGGCTTCGAGCACTGGAATGAACGGCAAAAAGAGCGGCCGATTCAGTCCATTCAGGTACCTCCAGACTCCCAGACTCCCACACTCCGAAGCGGTGACCGATAAAATCGATAAATTGACCGACACCGGCCATTCTCAATGATGGACAATTCTCATCAAGCATTGTGTTATCGGTTGTTTGTGTTTCCTATTCAGAGGGTGAGTCCCCGAGTCTTATGGCAAACATCATCAAATCAACCCAGGGAATCCGTCATTGGGCTAGGGACCTCTGAGCCATTACCTCGTTTACAGAAAACAAAACTGGGAACACTTCAAGAATGGCTATGACAATCAAAATTGACACTAAAACACCAGCTCTTCCATGTTTTTTTCCTTTTTATGATGTTCTTGTTTTTTATATATGTTTATATGGTTTCACAGATTGTTGGTTTCACCCAATCTCAAACAGCAAAATCATCCCATGGTTGAGACAAAACAAAATCATACCACATTGCTGGTACTCCCTTCAGGTGCTTGACCTGTATGCCGGGCACCGTACTCTTGAGTCGTGTCTGCTTGGGGTCTATTCATGAACTGCATATTCAATAGACATGTGAGTTCACAAGTGTTTCCAAACAAAATAACAATGATCGAAGGAAGTTTAGAAGTCAAACTTCCGACAATATGGACAGATGAAAAGCAGAGCAGGGAAGAGGCAGAGAGAAGAGAAAGATTAGAAGAAAGAAGAGTAGAAGAGAAAGAGTAAGA